>Ga0102855_1000284_pt1 | contig 18178 bp, 14 predicted proteins | sample Colrivmet1370B02_FD_78450 | JGI IMG/M metagenome (GOLD analysis project Ga0102855, IMG submission 78450) | Estuarine microbial communities from the Columbia River estuary - metaG 1370B-02 | ecosystem: Environmental > Aquatic > Marine > Intertidal zone > Estuary | place: USA: Columbia River...
AAGGGAACTTGAGAGCCATCAATGGGACCGTAATGATCCAATCCATGTATCGGTACTCAACAGAGACTTCGCCGAAATCAGCGTAGACACCACGCATGTAGTAGTAGTGGAATGCAGCAATACCAACAATCAATGCCGAGATGGTCATTGTTGTGCGGTATTCAGGTGCAACGTTGCTGCGCTCGCTCATGAAGAAAACGAAAGCAGCACCCATGGCGATGTATCCGACGAAGAAGAGGAAGAAGGTCAATGTTTGCAGACCATCGTCAGCGTCATCCGATAGGAAGGCTGGCAATCCAGTATCACTATCCATTGCGCCCGGTACGATATCCGCAGCAGAAACTGTGGATGCCATAGCAAGGGCAAACGTTGCGACTAGAAGCAGGCTCGTTGTTTTTGAGAATTTCTCAGATATCATATTATCACTCCTAACCAAAAGCGTCGTAGATATATATTTTTGTGTTAGAATTCTAAGATTTATTCTATATTACTACCTGTCTGAACGCGCCACAGAGTCGCGTATTTCCCACTCATGTCCACTAAATTATCATGAGTTCCCTGCTCAATAATCGAACCGTTTTCAAAGACTAAAATTCGGTCGGCGTTCCTCACTGTCGACAATCTGTGAGCAACGATCATTGTCGTTCTATCCTGGCTAATCTTTGCTATACTTCTCTGCAGCGCTGCTTCCGTTTCATTATCAACAGCAGATGTCGCTTCATCTAAAATAAGCAGAGGAGCATCTTTAATGATCGCTCGAGCAATCGCAATTCGCTGTCTCTGCCCTCCAGAAAGGCGATATCCCCCTTCGCCAACCAATGTATCCCAACTTTTAGGAAGTGCTTCTATGAAATCAAATGCTTCTGCAATTACGGCAGCATCTTCGATATCTTTGTCCGTTGCATCCTCTTTACCGTAGCGAATATTTTCTCGAATCGTTGTTGGAAAGAGCGTTACATGTTGGGAGACCAAAGCGATGGAATCTCTTAGTGAAGAAAGCGTATAATCCGTTATTGGACGATCACCCCATACGATTTCACCCTGTGATGGCTCAGCAAAACGAAGTAAAAATCGTGTAAGTGTTGTTTTTCCAGAGCCAGTGGTCCCCACAACTCCAATTGTGGTTCCAGATTTAATTTCCATATTGAAATTAGTAAACAATTCATCCCGTTCAGGATAAGCAAATGAAACGTTATTGAAGACTATGGAATCTTCTCGAGCATCAACTCTACTGAGCACCCTATCCCCGTCTATAATCGAACTTGGACGTTCCAAAAGACTGAGGATTCGTACGGAGGATGCCATTGCTCTTTGATAGAGATCGAATGTTTCACCAAGGCGCGTGAGAGGCCACAACAAACGCTGGGTCATGAAAACTAAAACCGAATATGCTCCGACAGCAAGAACTCCATCGAGTGCCAGTTTACCACCAAGAAGTAGAGTGGCTGTAAAACCAGCCAGAATCGCCATCCGGATGAGAGGTACAAATGCAGCTGATAGTCGAATGGCGGATTTGTTTGCACTTCTGTAGGATTCAGATAACGCCTCAACACGTAATAATTCTCTTTCTTCACTTGTGAAGGATTGAATTGTTGCCATCCCAGTCAAATCATTTTCGAGAAGAGCGTTGAGTTGACCAGCAGTATGGCGAACTTCTTGATACCGAGATTGAAGCTTTTTCTGATAAAGAAAGGACCCCCACAAGATGACAGGAATAGGAAGAACAGCAAAAAGAGCAATTTCCCATGATAAGAAAAGGAACACAGAACCAACAACAATTACGGTTGTTGTTACCTGTAAGAGATCATTTGCACCCTTGTCTAAAAATCGTTCCAATTGGTTAACATCGTCATTCATGACAGCAAGAAGATCTCCTTTTTGATGTTCATCAAACCAAGACATTGCTTGATGTTGGACATGGTCGAAGGTAACTAGGCGGAGATTATGCTGGACAGTTTGGGCTAAATTCCTCCACAATATGGCGTAAAAATATTCGAAGAGTGATTCTAAGCCCCATATCACAAACGTCGCTACTGCTAGGACAAGAAGTTGATTCCAGGGGTCAATAATACCCCAGCTGGCAAGCAGCGAATCTTCTTTTTGCACCACCACATCAACAGCAACACCGATCAACAAAGGTGGGGCTAGGTCCCAAATTTTGTTTAGAATCGAACAAAGTATAGCGAGGCGAATTTTACCCTTGGGGGCATCCGAACGCTTGAGGATTCTACGCAGAGGTTTCTCTATCGTCTCCATGTTCTTTGCTGTAACATCGAGTTTGTGAACTCTTGCTACACAAAAGTGAAACAATACTAAATGCTATTACAGGCCATATCTAAGTATGGACAATAAACTCGCATCAGTCATCTTAGTTGCGCTTTTAGTGGGCGCATCTCTTGCAGTTTTCGTACTCTCTTCGGATGACGAAGAGACGAATGGTGATACAAAATCACAGAACGACCAGACGGTCCAAGAAGAAACCCAAACTCCACCAGAGAATGTTGCGCCAACAATTCTCGTAGAGAACAGAACATTCGAGTGGACTGGAGCAAACCATCTCCTTCAGGGATATATTGTGGACGAAAACCCTTCCAGTGTAGTGGTTGAAATCACCATGCTCAACCAGGACTTTTCGATTTATCTTACAGACATATCAACCCAAAGTGATGCGAATGGATATTGGCAAGTTGAGTTTTCTGAATCTGAGCCAGGTCAATGGCTTGTTCAAATCAAAGCCACAGATGTAGAGGCTGCAATGACTGAGCGCCTAATCGAGTACATCGTTACCGTGCCCAATGAACGAGATGTGGATATAGTATTCTCATGGACAGAACCTATTGAAAATGAGTCTACAGGCCTTCTTTCCGGTGCAATTCTTCACCAATTTCCAGAGACATGTTCAATTAAGTATCACCCACTAGGATCAAGCTCTTCAAATTCCATCATCGGTGAAGTAAATGCCACATTAGGAACCTATGTGATATCTTTCGACGTCTCAACAACAAATAACGAAGGCGATATTATTGCTGATTGTGGACTATACACAACATCTACGCTAACCGTTCGGGTTGACCTCCCAATAACACCATCATCAACAGACTCAGATAATGATGGGATTCCAGATTTAAGTGACGACTGCGATTCAACTCCTGCCAATGAACCAGTTTATGGAACAGGGTGTTCTGATTCAGAGACAGATTCGGATGACGATGGTGTCATGAATGATGTAGACCTTTGTCCAGACACTCAAGTCAATAGAGCGGTCAATCCAGACGGATGTTCACAATACCAACTCGATGCAGATAATGACGGGGTAAGTAACGCAGTTGATCAGTGCTTAAACACACCATTGGGCGAGCAAGTCGATACGACTGGGTGTTCAGATTCTCAAAAGGATTCAGATGGGGATGGCGTAACAGATAATCTCGACGAATGTCCAAACACATTACCCGGAGAATCGGTGAATGAAGTAGGGTGTGTTCCAAGCGTACCTAGCCCAACATCTATGAAAATCCTCGCGCTACATGGGGGAGGAGATTCTGCCTCAGGACTAGCATCACAACAAGGCATGCAGGATTTAGTTGATGCATTACCTGAATTTGAATTTGTATTCGCAAGCACACCTGAGAGCGGAAACATCTGGTATCAAGACCCTCCCGGCGGTAAAGGAGAACCTACAACAGATCCAGATTGGGCCGATTTATCCATTTCATATCTCGATCAAATGGTAATCGATAATGGCCCGTTTTATGCCTTACTTGGCTACTCCCAAGGTTCAGCTATGATACCCGTCTACCTAGCAAACACACAGAATACTTTCGACAGAGTTATGCTCTATAATGGGTACTTACCAACAACACATAACGGTTTGATGGATACGATTAATGCTGCAGCACCATTTTCTACACCTGCAATGATCTTCTCGGGTGAAAATGATGGAAGTTTCAAAGACTTAGCGCCCGCACTCGCTCAAAAATTCTCGGGTTCATTGGACCTACACAGTCAGACAGCAGGGCACCATCTTCCTTACGAAACCGACGAGCATTTCGATCAAATTCTGACCTTCATTCGTGAAGGAATTGAGCCATATGATCCTGTAGATTCATGGTACTGTCAAGACGGCAGCGGGCCTTGGGTCAAAGATTTCAATGGTGATGGTAATGGATACACTGCAAATACAAACGGCGTAAACAGTGCGGGAGGAAGTGGCTCTGGGCCATGGTTCCAATGCGATGTCTCCGTGACAGTTCAAAATAATGAGATGGTTGTTGAAAGTAATGGAATTCCAAATCACGATTTCTTGAGCACGATGGGGTGTTGCGCCCCTGAAATGGACTATACCTCGACCTTCCCTCTTAATCCAGTTAACGATACTACTGGAGGCCATGACACAACAAATTGCCCAGCTTCAGCAGGGCGATGGGAATGTGTTCCAGATAGGGGAACCGTTGCTATGTCTGTAAATGGAGCTCCAATCTTTGGCCCAGAAGAAGGGCCCGGTGGAGATGCCGTTGCATTGCATTTCGAATACTTCAACGAGGACAGACAACCGATTGTTCTTGGATGGTGTACTGGCCATTCTGCAGGTCCAAACGGGTATCATTACCACTACGATGCGAACTGTGTCTACTGGGAACCTGAAGTTGGAGAGACGATGGAAGATTACGACCCTTCGAAAATCAAGAGCGATGAACACAGCCCGATTATTGGATGGGCATTTGATGGTTATCCAATTTATGGAATGTATGGCTATAATCAAGATCAAACCTCTCTGAAAGCCATCACTTCTTCCTATGCAATCGAGCGTACTCAAGAAGGTGGAGATCAAGGATACAACGGAATAGACGACTGGAATTATGTTCAAGGGGCTGGTGATTTGGACGAGTGTAACGGGCGATTTGGCCCAACGCCAGAATACCCAGATGGCATCTACCATTACGTCAGCACACCCCTCTCGGGTTCTCCTACGATGGTGACAGATACGAACGGGCAAACCGTTGGGATGATTGGTTTCCCGTATTTCCTCCTCTGCTACCACGGTGTTGCTGATGTTGACGGCCAAGATGTTGGAGGCGGCCAAGGCGGCGGCGGTGGCGGCGGACCTCCGGGCGGCGGTGGCGGCCCTCCTGGTGGCGGAGCAATTCTCTATTCATTTACACCAGGAATGGATTATCTCGTTGATCAATATGAAATCGAAGAAATTCTTGTTGATGTTAGCTTTTCACTTCTTTTCTTGGCCTTAATAGGGGCAGGACTGAAACGACGTAAGAAGTGAAACTATGCGCGTATTTATTGCATTTACAATAATAGTAATGCTTTGTTCAGGATGCATCGGTACGACCAATTTTTATGGAAAAACCATCGACCCAAGGCCAGTAGAATCTTTCGAACTATTCGATGATAATGGGGATAAATTTAATCTTTCAATGATTGATTCAGATGTTATTATGGTTGGCTTTATTCACACATCTTGTCTTGATGAATGTGATGATTTAACACGTTCAATGAATGAGACGTACAATCTTCTTTCTTCTCAAGAACAGCAAACAGTTTCTCTTCTGACGATTACAACAGATCCTTGGCACGATAATAGTAATCGCCTCTACCATTACAAGAAAAACAATAGCGTCGACTGGCCACATCTTACCGTGAGTAACATCAATTCAGAACTTGCTATGATCGAATCTGTATGGGCTTCTTTTGGTACTTCTGTAGAAGTTTCAGCGAATCAAACCCAGTCTCTTGCTCGATGTTCAATCCATTTAATGGATTATACAGTCACTCAAACAGTTCACGCGATTCTTGTAGATTCAGATCGTAACGTCAGAGTGCAATGGCTTGAGTCTGATTGGAATTCAGAAAACGTTGCTGCAGACATCAGAAAACTTAGCTAAGAATGAAATCCTTTACCAACCGAGTCGGTTACAGGTAAGCAGAGGGTGTTGGATATGTGGGACTACGAATCACCTATGCTTCCCTCTAAAAATGGGAAAACGAGTCACATTACGCTTATTGATCCTGATAAACAGTCTCCAGAAGTAGCAGCTAACAGGGCGTTAGTTGCAGTGGAATGCGGTACTTCAGCAATATTTGTAGGGGGTTCAACCAACACTGGCAATGACCTTGTTCATGCAACATGTCAAGCAATTCAAGAAGCCTTAGAATTACGAATCTTTGCTGCAAGCCAACATCCTGATGCAAATGAAGAGATGTGGAACGTGCCGGTGATTCTTTTCCCCGGAGGGGCCCATGCAATGTCAAGTCGTGCTGACGGAATCCTCTTCATGATGCTCATGAATAGTCGCTCTCGCCGCTTCTTAATCGAAGAGCAACTTACTGGCGCTCCACTTATTGATCAGTACGGAATCAAACCCATACCTACTGGTTACATCGTATGCGCTCCAGGCGGAAAGGTGGGAGAAGTAGGGGATGCAGAACTCATTCAATCAAATGATTTGAAGGCAGTATCCGCATATTGTAAAACGGCTGAAATGTATGGGTTCTCAACAATCTATCTCGAAGCAGGTTCAGGTGCATCAAGCCCTGTCCATGTCGAACTTATTCAGGCTGCTAAAGCTTCAAGCAAGTGCACACTTATCGTTGGCGGAGGAATTCGAACTTCAGAACAACTCTTAGTTGCAGCAAACGCTGGTGCAGATTACATTGTTACAGGAACAATTACCGAAGAACACGATTCACTCGAGAGCCTGAGGAAGCAATTACACTCACTCATCAGCGTTCTCTGACTCATCGTCATAGAGAACAGGATCGCCGCTTCCACCTGGTGATGGAGGCCTTGCTTCATCGACATCTATTCCACTCGGGAGTTCGCCTTCAGCAACATCGAGATGAACACGACCCCCCTCTGCGAGGTGTTGCATATCATCAGGAGATGGTGTCGAAAGTGTTCGCTTTACATCAGGAGAGTTTGCATATGCTTCTCTCTTGGCTTCACGAGCATCGTGGCCACGAACCAATGAAAGCGAATCAGCAAAGACACGCCCCACAACTGCTCGAGTGCGCTCGCCTCTGCGAACACTGTCAACTTCTTGCATAGCAACTTGATTTTGTGACTCTAATTCTCTTATCTCAGCAACACGGTCTGTGAGTGCTGCTTCAAGATCTGTAATTGTGAGCGACATTTGTTGGATTCGCTCATCGCGCTCAAAGACATCTGTGTGAAGTCTGCGTTCACGACGTCTTAGAGATTCATATTCACGGTTTCTTTCAAGGAGCCTTCGCTTCATCTCCTCGATTTGCTCAACCAAATAATCGTGTTCCGCAGATACAGAACGTGGACCTTGCATAACTCGCTCAAGTTGTTCTTCAAGGTCTGCTAATCGTTGGTCTCGAGCGTCGAGCAGACCTCGCATCCGATCGGCGATATCTCTCAATCGCTGTCGTTCTTCTTCAAGAGCATTATTTGCAGCAACTTCCGCTTCGTAATGCGCAGTTTGTTCGTCAAGTTTGTTCTTGAGTGATCGAACTTCGTCTGCTGTGACAGATGTGAGTCCAGCATCTGCTGCTTTTTCAAGAGCATCGACCATCAATCCCATACGTCCTTCCATCTCAGAAATAACATCATCTTGAGACACACTGAGGTCTCGCAGTTGAGCGACTTCTTCATGGAGCGAATCTTGTTGTTCCTTGGAAAGTGATGATGCTTGAGCATCAAGTTCTGCACGACTATCATTGAGCAATCGTTCAAGATGGACGATTCGAGCATCTGATACCTTCAATTGCTCGTCTGCTTGATGCAAACGTTGAATTTCAGGAGCGACTTCATCTTCTCGTTCAGCAAGATCGAGTTCTAGAACACGGAGACGTTGTTTGATTGTAACAACTTCTTCATTCCGTCGTCCTAATTCATCCCACGCAATGAGGACTTCTTCGACGAGTTGCTCAATCGGATATCCTTTGAGCATACCTTCAAGCGCAGCTCTGTCATTACCAGAGGATTGGCTATGGTTAGAGCCTGAATTTGCAGCGCCTAGCGTCATACAGTAACCTATCGAGACACAACCACTCTTGAACCTTCCCTGTCAAAGAAGGGCTAATAGCCCCGATTTTAAGGTGAAAACAGTGAACCGAATCAGTTGATTGCGGTGTACATGTCATCTGGCATTTCGCCAGCGAGCATGAGAGCGCCTTCTGCAACCTTTTCTAATGGGTTTTCGACACACCAAACGTTAACATCGCCAATGTCTGAGATTTCTCGAGCGACTCGCTCTGCAAGTCCATCAATGAGAGAACCTCCACCTGAGAGGATGATGTTGTTTCGAAGAACTGGTTGGTATTCAGGATCAGCCTCAGCAACAATTCTCTTGATTGCATTTCCGACCTTAGGGATGAGAAGTTCACAAGCCTCATGAATCAAATCGCCAATATCGACAGTTTGGTTCTTTCCATCAACGCTGAGGTTGACTTCAACGGTGCGTGTGTCTCCGCCAACGTAGGAGGATTCTTCTTTCCACTTACGGACCATGTCCTTGGTAATTTGAGCGCCAGTGAATTTCTTAGAAATCAATGTCATCAATTCGATGTCGAGCCAATCTCCAGCTTCTTGGATTGTTACTTGGTCTTCATCAGTAGGGAATGTTCCGTGGATACGAGCGATGTCAGTTGTACCTGCGCCGACGTCAACAACGATTGAACCTCCAATTTCGCTGATACCAAATGCTGTTGCGAACGGTTCTGTAACGACCATAATAGCGTTTACCTGTCCTCGAAGCGTGGCAACAAGGTTGCTCTTGTCAGTAAATGAAACGTGGCTTGGAGAGCAAATAACTCCGAAAACCTCGTCGTATTCTTCTGGATCAACTGTTTCGATGAGGTGGGAAACGAATGCCTTAGCAGCAGCCAAGTTTGCTTCATCATCTTGTGCAACACCAGCGGCCATTGGGCGGTATAGGTTACATGCAAGTTTATTCTTCAAAGCATCTGCTCCGAAGAGAACATCACGCTTCAAGAAGTTGCGAGCTACTGGGTCTTTTGGTCGTCCAACGACCGTCTCAATAGAGTGCATAGCGCCAGCGCTGGATGCAATCGTAGATTGAAAGGTTCCTAAATCAATTCCAACATATAATCGTTCACTCATCATCATCACCTTCTCGGATATACAAGCGTGGATGCCATAAGGTTTCAATATAGCCCTCCGCTCTCAAGGTAATTTTAGTACACTAAAACCATCTTAGTCTGCTTTTTCCCGGTTAAGATATTGTAAAAGTGTGGCGATGAGAAGAGAGAGGAAAAGTATGACCGATATCGTCGTTAACACCCATCGAGGCGGATCTCCTGATTCCATTTCGATTTCGTCATACACTTCAATGATGAATGAAGGCGACTCAAAGGTATTTGATTGCGATTCAGTCCACCAACTCGTGTTGCGATCAGTGGCTTTGACGACGACGACCCATTCCCCGTCCGGTGAGAGCGGGAAAAAGGCATTTTCAACATCGATAGTACATGTATTCCATGAATCATTTTCAACAACAACGGTGCAAATTGCAACAGTTCCTAATGAATTATTTGAGCGTTGCAAGGCGATATTAATGTCAACAACATCAGCATCAATTACAGAGAATGTCAAAGGAATTGATGAATTATTGTGCCCGATTAATTTCGAAGCATCAAAGAATATTTGAGGTACATCGTTCATCTCAGCGCAGCCATTTTCTTGAACTGGAGTATCTTGAAGAGTAGCAATACAATCGTCGACTGAGTCGACAACCCCATCAGCATCAGTATCGTCTATACAGCCGTCAGAATTCAAATCCCATGAAGAAGCATCTGTGAACGGACACAAATCACTCTCATATGGGACTCCGTCATTATCGGCATCCGTATGTCCAACAGGGTCGAGGACTACCCCTTGGATAGCCATTCCAAAACCGATTTTATTTCCTTCAACACCAATAGAATTTGGAACGTTACCAGGAGTGACATACCTTCCGACAACGAAGACATCAACCCAAGCACTTGAATCTAAACTTTCGGCCGAGAGTGAGACTCCAACAGTCGTTTCATTAGTGCTTGGAAATGCACTCACATTCGAAGGGTCTGCAAAATCATAATACAACATTGAAAATCCGTTTTCTTTGTAGGTATCTCCCACAGCAAATCTACCATCTGGCAATTTCACAAGAAGCTGTAGGTCATCAACCATGTGAGGTTCCGGCTTCGCTTGGAAAGCCATTCGAATATCAAGGTCTTGGCCCTGTTGAAGGATAAAACGCTGTTGAAAGACATCATCAGTTCCCAAAAAGGGCCCTTGTGCTTCTCCACCATCCCATGGAGTAGATAGAAGCGATTCTAACGGTTCTCCAGCGCCCTTTCGTTGATTCATTAGGTCTAGCGGTTCCACGTCCTCCAAGCGATAAGAGTCATGAATCCATATATTCTCAATTGGCCGCACATCTTCCTGACTGAGATCGTTTTGAATCCCTTCTATGTCTATCACTTCTGAGAGGTTCAATCGCCCCCATCCATCGTAGGCATTTGGAGAAGAGTCTCCACCAGTTCCTCCATTTCTAAATTCATCAGATAATGGAGTTGTAGAGAGGGCAAGAAGTGATTTCAAAAGAGGTGCTGAAGGGGTGAAACCTTCACCGAGTAAAAGGTCATGTTGAAACAAAGGGGTGTTCGAAAACCATGGCTGAAGAGACCGAGAATCTACAATCTCAATAGACTCATTATGACCAGTAAACCAACCGTCCCGTACCATCTGTTCTAGAATGCTAGCGAATCCAGCAGCAGTTGGTGTCGACATACTCGTGCCGCTAAGTGTATGGTGGCCTGAGTTCCATGTGTTGGCTTGGCCGTCCGATCTAGCAGAAGTAATCGACACACCCGGAGCAAGGGCGAATATACCTCTTGTACCAGCTTCCGTAGGTCCGTGAACGGAAGAAATCCACCGTTCGGGATCATCATCTTTGGTCGAGGCTCCAATTGCAATTACGTTTCTTGCGTTTGCAGGTTCCAACACGTCGCCACCGTTATTTCCCGGAGCAACCAATGGAAGCGACCACGGGTATTCTCGAGTGAACGCATCGAAATCACCAGATCGAAGCGTATATTCTGTCGTATCGTCGCCCCAAGAATCAGAATGTAAGACTGCACCATATTCAGAAGATTCGAGTAATAAATAATCAACATCAGGAGGGAGCCAGCCTTCTTCGGATACGATATCTTGAACAACAAGTTTTGTTCCATATCCGAGCGCCATTGCAGCAGAAGGAATCTGATATTCTTCTGCAGTCGATACCGGATGGCAACCTACTGAACCTGCCGTATGTGTGCCATGGCGGTAATCACTGTGTCCTTGAGAATCCCAATCATCAATTGAAGTATTAATGTGAAGGATTTTCCGTTGAGATTCACCTACACTATCGCTTGTTAAATTTCGAAAGCAGGAATGATCGGCATCAATCCCAGAGTCAGCGATACCTACGACAACCCCGCTCCCATTCAATCCTAATTCCCATGCAAGCGGTAGATTGTAATCAGGCGCCTGTTTTGAGAGTTGAACTGCACTAGCGAGATTTCTACTAACTGTTTCCAGACTAGGTTCCAGCCATAGAACGCCGTCTATTTCGGAAAACCATTCTGCTGAATAATGATCTTTCCATTCGATAGTAACGTGAGGTAAAACAGCATCTTGTGCAATATTAAGAATTGAAATACCTATTTGATTGACAAGATTGTCGATTATTTCATGTTGTATTGGATTAGGTAAACTTGGTTCAAAAACGATGGTAACGAATTGTCCACCAAAAGGTATTGATTGCCATGGAGCTGGATCATTTATTGATTCAGCTCCATCAAACGATTGAGTTGTCCGGTCGAGTTTCCATGCAATAAGTTCTGTTGGGGAAACAATTCTCAAAGGAACGTATCCAGATTGAATCGCATTATCCCACGCCGTTTGCGTCCATAGTTCACCCTCTGGTAAGGTAAGTCGTACTTCCTCCCCCCTAAGTTCTAGAGGCGCTCTGTCATGCACCAATGAGAGTGGTGCAGCCAGGAGCAAGACGAGTAGAAGAGCGCTTCGCACAACGTTAGGGACCTCCTCATCGTTGATGAAACACGCGATGCGCCATTTGCCTAGCGAACCATCGCGTTTAAATCAACCAACCAATCGCGAGGAACCATGAAGGCCTACCGTGTTGCTGGACAAGCCCCCTTTGGAAGCATGAGACAGAAGTTCTCTATCGACATCGTTGCAAGTTCAAAAGACGATGCTGAACACCGAGCGTACTCCACTATCGGATCACGCCACAAAGCGAACCGCCGAGCAATCAATATCATTTCTATTGGTGAAATAGACCCTCGAACATCAACCGAACCAGCCGTTCTTCACCACTTCCGCGACCAAATCGAAGCTGATGGTGGAAAAATCGCACCTGTAGCCGAAGAAGAGTGAAAGGCACATCGCCGCATTCATCAATGACCCCCTCTAGGCTATGATGGGGCGATAGATTGGAACAGACAGAACTCGAACAAACAGCACGACTCGTTGAGATGAATCGAGAACGCTATCATGAAGTCGAAGAACGTGTTGAGCAAGTGCTTAATGTTCTTGGCGAGCATGATGTAACGGCAACAATCCTTGAAACTCTTTCCAATAAAAATCATGATTCAGAAATGAACATGCATGTTTCAATCGGTGCTGGAGTAACACTCAGTTGTAAACACCCTGGCGGCGGCGAAGGAACGGCAATTATCGACTTAGGAAGCGGCATCTTTGGCGAGCGCACCTGGTCTGATGCGGCTTCAGTGACTCGAGAGAGAATGGAAGAACTCGGATTGCTTTTAGAAAACCTTCAATCTCAAAGCAAACAACTCGAAGCAACTATTTCCTCCCTTGCTAAGACATTTACTCAAGCAGCAGTAGCGCAACATGAACAACAACAACCAACCCCTCCTGTTGAACAACCGGTTGAGGAAGAAGCCGAATCAACTGAGCCAGAAGAAGAGGAATCCACAACTACGAAACCAAATCGCCGCCGTGGCGGCATGTTTGGCAATCAGCTAACACTGGATGACTAGGTGAGAAGATGGGATTGTTTGATCGATTCAAACGTCGCGTTCAAGAGGTAGCGGAAGAAGTTGATTCAGAGGAATTAACAGCAACAGAGGATTCTGAAGAAGGCCAAGTAGCTCTTCAGACAGCCACTGAAATTGAAGAAGATTGGGAAGATGAACCCCTTTCTGAACCGGAAGAACTCCCAGCCGAACCTACTGAGTCCGACGACGAGTGGGATGATTGGGACGATGAAGAGGAAGAAGAAATAGAATTACCACGACAACTTTCCAAGAAAGAGCGAAAGCGAATGGAAAAGTTGGAAAAACAACGGATAAAGGAACTGCGTCGAAGAAAAGCAACAGATGTTGCCAAGCCACAAGGGTCTCGCGTCGATCTCTCGATGATGAGAACAACAACTGGCCGGCAACTCGTTGAAGTGAAAGCCGCTCCAAAAGGTTCGACTGAGAAAGCTGAGATTGAAACAGAATCTGGCTCAGTATCCATCGATCTTGGTGGAGGTATTGTTTCCCAAGGCGGTCGAATCATCAAGGAAGGAAAGGTTCTCGATGATATTCTTGAAGAATTAGAATGGATGCTTCTTGAATCCGATATATCAAGTGAAGCAGTAACGTCCGTCCTCTCCGCATTAAGAAAGAGCCTCGTTGGAGCACGGCTTCGTCGAGGTGCCGAACTTGCTAAAGTTCTTGAAGCCGCTCTAAAACGAGCACTACGCAACCTTCTTGCAGCTGGCTATTGGGACTTTGACGCCTCAGTACAATCGTATTTGGATGCGGGAGATGCGCCGGTGGTCGTGATGCTCGTCGGTGTTAATGGGACTGGAAAAACAACAACAGCAGCAAAGATAGCCCATCGCCTTCAATCAAATGGTCATTCAGTCATAGCCGCAGCAGGAGATACGTTCCGTGCTGGAGCAATTCAACAACTTGAATCTCATTGTGAAAATCTAGGAATTCGTTGTATCTCAAGTCAGCGTGGTGGCGATGCTGCAGCGATTGCACGCGACGCGATAGAATCAGCGAAAGCAAAGGGAATCGACGTCGTTCTTGTGGACACCGCCGGTAGAATGCAAAACAAAACGAATCTGATGAAAGAATTAGAAAAGGTCCGAAGAGTAGCAGACCCTCATCTTGTCTTATTCGTTGGAGATGCCTTGGCAGGAAACGATGCTGTAGATCAAGCAAAAATGTTCCAAGAAATGATGAAATTCGATGGAGCAGTACTTTCGAAAATGGATACAGATGCGAAAGGTGGAGCGGGCTTATCAATCGCTTACGCCACCGGGCGACCAATTGTTTTCGCAGGTATCGGGCAGGGCTATGATGACCTTCTACAATTCAACCCAGACTGGCTTTTGGATGAGATGTTTTCGTGAGGTGATATGATGTTCCAAGATGAAGAAACAGAACGGTTCTTTCAGGTAGTCCACCTTTTCCAACGGACTGCGATGGTTAATCTTGGCCTTATTGAACACCCAGAAGGCGGACCGAGATTCAATTTCAAGAAGCTAAAGAAGCCATAGATATTCTTCGAATGTTGAAGAACAAGACAGAAGGTAACCTCGATAATTCTGCAAGAGCTATGCTCGATGGTGTAGTCAGCGAATTACAAATGCAATTCATGAACGGCCCAAAACGCAAGAAAGCGATGGATGAGGATATGGCTAACATGGAAAACGTCCGACAGACCTTCAATAATCCTCGAACTGCACCGGTTGAAGACATTACAAGCGAAGAATGAAGATTTTCACTGGATTTCATCGGTTGATTGATGAGCAAGAAACAATTCAGGTGAATTGGTTGCGATGTCTTACGTGAGTGAAGTTTCTTCTGATGACGCCCCAACAGTGCTCATTGTTGACAACAATCAGATGTCGATTATGAGGCTGAAAGAGGTCTTTCGTAAGCGAGGCTTTGCTTTAGTCGTCTGTGAGGATGGAGATGAGGCAGTAGACGAATACATCCGCCTCAATCCTGAACTCGTGGTTATGTCCCTTGACATACCTTCACTCGATGGCCATCTAGCAGCACTTGAAATGCGGGAACACGGAGGAGACTCCAGGATTCTCTTCATCGCTCCAAACAGACTTTCTGATCTTGCTGAACAGGCAACATTCTCGGCAGGAGCCGTAGGGTGGCTTACAAAACCAGTAACACAATCACAGTTGGATGAAATCTGGGACGAAGTATTAGGTGAAATTCCAGAAGCACCGGGATTAGAAGATTTGGACCAGTTATATCCAGAAGATCGAATCAAAGTTGAGCCTGATGAGGCCTTACCTGCTCTCCCGACACTTGCTGAACTTCCGCCGTTGGAAGAACTCCCCCCTCTAGAATTGACCGTTTCACCAGATACGCCTGCAGCGAAACCAAAGAAAAAGAAAGGTCGTCGTAACTTTGTACTTTTGCTTGTTCTTGTTGTAGTGGGTGTAGGCGTTGCCTATCAGCAAGGCCATCTCGATGGACTATTGTAATCGCCCTTGTTGAACAATAACTCGAGGTTGATGCTGAACTGCCTGAACGAATTGTCCTTGCACTTGAACAAGTTGACCTTCTTGGATAATTGAACCAGCAGGCGCTTGTATTGTTTCTTCTCTTCGATAGGTATTGGTTGTGAGGAGCGACGGATCACCACGAGCGATTTGCCCATCAAGCCTCCTTGCATTCCAGTATCCCCAATAGACTAAGGCGAGAAGTCCTCCAAAGAAAACCAATCCAATAATGAACATGATTGCGCTCAATATCATCTCTCCAAGAGTCCTTTCCAGGAGGCTTGAGCGTACTTGGCAGCCTCCATAGCAGGCTCATCATTACCATGAATTCCAGAACCTACTATAATACAATCTGAACCCGAAAGAACTGCTTCATATGGATCTCCATAACGTTGCCCTTTAGCACCATCTCCAGTTGCAAGGTTGATTCCTGGAGTCCAAATTAACTTCGAGTTTCCAACTAATTTTCGTAACTCGGATATGCCAGATGGCTGGCTTCCATTTCCAATGAACCCGAATACACCTGGATGTTTTGAACCGTGTTCTGCAACAGTTGCAGTATAGGATGGAATCAGCAGATTACCGCGACTTGACATCTGTGCAAGTAGTAGAACTCCTCCGCTCCGTCCCTTTCCTTCCCAAGCAGCCTGTATACCATCGACAATATCAGGGCCACTGATTAGATGAGCTGTTACAAGGTCTGACCAACTTGCAATATTGTAGAGGCCAAGCATTTGCTTTTCGCTAATCTTGCCAATATCTGCAAATTTTCTGTCTTCAAAAATGAGGAGGCCGAGATGATTTGCTTTCTTACAAAACGCCTTCCAATCCTCTGATGTCCAATCGTCAACCATGTCAACATGCGTTTTCAACGCGACAATAAACGGGTGCACAGCATCGAGTAAATCATTCAATTCCTTCATAGTCGGACGATCCGCAGCCAAACAAACCAGTGATTGTTTTTGAGTAGCAAGTTCCATGTATTGTCGAGCCATTGGAAGGGTTGCAGATTCCCAACGTTCTTTCCAGACACTTTCAGGCTCCATAGTATCACCCAAGAGGTGGTATCAATCATAGTTTACGGAGGATACGCAAATCGTTTATGCAACTATGTGGAGGGATGAGCATGACGCAGAGGCGTACCATCAAGGCGATGCTTCTCGTAGCGTTGCTACTGAACGTCCTCTTGGCTGGTTGCTTTGGTTCCCCAGAAACAGCATCACAAGACGAGGAGACCTCATCGAATTATCCTGACATTTATGAACGCCATACACTCGAATGGAACTGGACTGGATCGTATTCCAGAGTTCTTGAAGATGGTCCACATGAAGCCCTTTCTGTTCAGGAAGCAACAATTGATGTCGACACCTCAGGAACGTGGGAAGGTGGGCCCGATTCAGCAGAAGTGCACCTTTCATACTGGCTACCTTCCAACACAGAACTAGGTGATCAAGTTCCAGTGATTGCCGTCATTAGTCCTTATTTTTCCTATGGGCAGCAAGGGAGCGAATCCTCTCCAACAAACGTAGTGGCGGCTGGACGTGGTGAATTCATCTATGACAACTTCATACCTCACGGTTACGCTTTGGCTCAAGTCGCAGTCTTTGCAACAGAGGACAGCACAGGCTGTTTTGATTACAGGGGCGACGGAGAAGGGCAAGGAATTCACGCTGCAGTCGAATGGCTGGGGACTCAAAACTGGAGTAATGGAAACGTCGCAATTTATGGTAAATCCTACGAAGGAGCGACTGCATGGGAGGCAGCAGCACAAGGCAGTTCACATCTCAAGACGATCGTTCCAATTTCAGGAACTACAGCTCTCGGGCCTCTTCTCTACAAGAATGGGAGCGCAGAAGCTCGCAGTCAAATCATGCACTCGAATTATGGTGGATCGATTCTTGATTATGACGCAGATGATTTAGACAACATGTGCGCAGACGTAGTTGAAGGCTTCTTAGCAGGGCCAGCACGGTATGGGCTAGGGGAACTTGACCCATACATGGATAATTATTACGATGAACGCAGCCACATCGACAAAGCCCTTGGCAAATACAACGGGAGTATCTACTGGGTACAGGGATTACAAGATTGGAACGTCGATCCCCACCAAGTGTTTGGAGGCCCGTCTGGGACAAATTGGTACCAAGCCTACATCGACGCAGGTTACGACGTTGCAGGAATGCTCGGCCAATGGGAGCACAACTATCCAGACCAATGGTCAAAACACAATAACCAGGAATCCGGATATGGCGGAGAAGCAATTCAGAACATGACTCGATGGGATTGGGGTCAAGACCTCTTTGAATGGATGGAATACTATCTCAAAGGGATTGGAGAAAAACCCGATCTACATGCCCAAGTACAACGAAATGACGGGCAATGGCGAATCGAAGAGTCATGGCCTCCGCTCGATGTTGAACGGTCAATATTGGAACTTTCAGACTGTGTAAATGATGGGGCTTTCGTTGGTGGAGGTGCCCCCGTCGTTGGCGGAGGTCAAACATTAACAGTAGAATGTCCAGCAATGAATGATACAGAAAGTCTCCATATCGCTGGTCTCGCAACCATCCATCTCTCTGCAGTTCCAACATTTGATGGTGGGCAAATATTTGTCGAAATGCAAGATTCAGTGACGGGTATTCGGT
>Ga0102855_1000285_pt1 | contig 18160 bp, 17 predicted proteins | sample Colrivmet1370B02_FD_78450 | JGI IMG/M metagenome (GOLD analysis project Ga0102855, IMG submission 78450) | Estuarine microbial communities from the Columbia River estuary - metaG 1370B-02 | ecosystem: Environmental > Aquatic > Marine > Intertidal zone > Estuary | place: USA: Columbia River...
AATGATGATTTCCATAGCATCTTCAGTTTGTGAGAAAGCAGTGACACTTAGCAACCCGAGTGCAATAAATAAGTCTTATCCAAATTTCTACAAAGACTACAAATCCATTGGTGGATTAATAGAATAGAGGTGTAATTATGAGGAAAATTGAAATACCTATTCCTGGAAAAGAGTATAATGTTTTAATTTTAGAGGGAATATTAAATAGAGTTGATGAATTTCTTGATGTAAATGGGCAATTTGTCATTATTACAGATTCAAATGTTGAACCTCGCTATTTATCAACACTAAGCTCGAAATTACTAAACTGTAAAACGTATATAATTAATCCAGGGGAAAATTCAAAGTCCATGGAAACGGCTTACTCATTGATTAATCAAATGATTGAAGACGGTGTAACTCGCGACGTTTCTGTAGTTGCATTGGGTGGTGGAGTAGTTGGTGATTTAGCTGGTTTTATAGCTAGTATTTATATGAGAGGTGTAAAATTCATACAAATTCCGACAACTTTGCTTTCACAAATAGATAGTTGCGTTGGTGGAAAAGTTGGAATTAACTCGAAATCAATGAAAAACTCTATTGGATCATTCTATCAGCCTTCCATTGTACTAATTGATCCTTTAGTGTTAAAAACACTTAGCAAAAGGGAACTAAATAATGGTTTTGCAGAGATGATTAAGTATGGTATGATAAGCAGTAAACCGCTCATTGAAGCCCTTGAAAACGGAATTAATATAAGTGATGTTTCTCCTTATATTGAACAATGCTTATTGATAAAAAAAGCACTAGTATTACAAGATGAATTTGATCATGGTGTAAGACAATTACTAAATTATGGCCACACTATAGGGCATGCATTAGAACAAGATTCAAAGTATTCATTACTTCATGGAGAAGCAATATCAATTGGAATGGCTAAAATAAGCCAAAATGAAGACTATTATCAAAGGTTAGTTTCACTTTTACACAAATATGGTCTTCCGACAGTTTATGAATACAATAAACAAGATGTTTATAACTATATTACAACTGATAAGAAGGTTAAAGGCAATATATTGAATATAATTAGAGTAAAAACATTGGGAAAAGCTTTGGTGGAGCCAATGGAAAAAATAGAGATAAAAGAATATTTGTAGGTGATAATATGAGTACATTTGGAAAACAAATCATTATAAATTTATTTGGTGAATCGCATGGAAATGGCGTAGGCATAGTAATTAATAATTTTCCTGCTGGTATAAAAATTGATTTAGATGAAATTAGAAGAGATTTAAGTCTAAGAAGACCTAGTTCAAAGATTTCTACAGAACGTGTTGAAATGGATGAATTTAAATTCTTAAGTGGCTATTACAAAGGGTTTACCACTGGTTCACCATTGTCAATATTCATAGAAAATACTAACAAAAGGTCAAAAGACTATAATCGTGAAATATTACGTCCTTCACATGCTGATTATACTGCTCATGTTAAGTATAATGGATATGAGGACTATAGAGGAGGTGGACACTTTTCTGGAAGAGTAACTGCACCTCTTATGATTTTGGGTACTTTATGCAAACAAGTGCTAAGATCAAATGGTATATATATTGGGTCCCATATCAGCTCTATTAAAGATATTAATGATATAATGTTTAAGGATGTTGATATAACTAATGAATTGCTACAAACCCTTGTAACAAGCGATTTTCCATTACTTGACTTCAGTAAAAAGGACAGTATGATTAACCAAATAGTAAATGCAAAAAGGGATCAAGATAGTGTTGGAGGTACCATAGAAACATCAATACTTGGTATTAAGCCAGGATATGGTGACCCTTTCTTTGATTCTATAGAAAGTACCTTATCCCACTTACTGTTTAGTATTCCAGCTATAAAAGGGGTTTCTTTTGGGGCTGGATTTGGAATTTCAAAAATGTTTGGTTCAGAGGCAAATGATTCGATATTATATGATAACGGCACTATTAAGACGTTAACTAACAACTCAGGTGGAATTCAAGGTGGTATTTCAAATGGTATGCCAATACTGGTAAATTGCGTGGTAAAGCCAACAGCATCGATTGGTAAATTACAGAAGTCAATAGACATAAATACCCTAGAAAGTGCTGATTTAGAACTAAAAGGTCGACACGACCCTTGTATTGTTCAAAGAGCAATCCATGTTGTTAATGCAATTACAAATTACGCTGTTTTGGAAATTATTACTAGAAACGAGGGTTACTCATGGATCAAATAGAAAAACTTAGAAATGACATAAATAATTTAGATAACCAAATTATGGAATTACTTAACGAAAGATTTCATAAATCAATTTTAGTTGGAAATAGAAAGAAAATTTCAAAGATTGATGTTTTGGATAGTAAAAGAGAGAATGAAATTATAAATAAGTCTCTTAATTATGATCATTCTACTCAAATTGGTAGAATTTATAGCTTAATTATGAAAGAAAGTAAATTACTTCAGAGAAAGTAGTGATAATATGTATGGTTTAATTGGGAAAAAGCTATCACACAGTTATTCTAAAATTATTCATGAAAAACTTAATAAGAATATAAAATATAATTTGTATGAAACAAGATCGTTAGAGGATTTTTTTAATAATGAATCTGTTTTAGGTGTTAATATTACTATCCCTTATAAAAACGAAGTTATATCATTTTGTGATGAGTTAGATTCAATTGCAAAACACACTTCATCTGTGAATACATTAATTTGTAGTAAAGGCTTTACAAAAGGATATAACACTGATTATTTCGGTTTAGAATTTAGTTTAAAGTATAACAATATTTCTCTGAATAATAAAGTAGTTATGATAATTGGAAATGGATCAACAAGTAGAACTATTAAGTATTTATGTGAGAAAAATGACGCAAAAAAAATATACATAGTTGCACGTAATCCAAAGAGTAATGAGTATAATATAATAGATGTAAATAAGTTAAAAGATGTTGAAATCATATTCAATGCAACGCCTGTGGGTATGTTTCCGGACAATTTTGCTAATATTGATATCAATTTATCTTTGTTTTCAAACCTCGAGTTTGTAATGGATTTAGTATATAATCCTTTAAGATCAAAATTGTTGCTTGATGCTGAAAAAGAAGGTATTAAAGGAACTAACGGACTTTTAATGTTAGTTGCACAAGCAACAAAAGCAGCAGAGTTATTTTACAATATGAAATATAGTGATAAGACTATTGAAGATTTATACAAAGAAACTCTATTAGATTCACTTAACCTTGTTTTTATTGGAATGCCAATGTCAGGCAAATCATTCACCGCAAGAGAGATTTCTAAAGTCTATGGTAAGAAGCTTATTGACATAGACAAAACTATAGAAGTAAATCAAAATAATTCTATAGAAAATATATTTAAAAATGATGGTGAAAAGAGATTCAGAACCTTGGAATTCGAGTCTGTTGATAATTTATATAAATCCCATAGTTTAGCGGTTTCCTGTGGTGGTGGAATTGTATTAAATAATGAAAATATATTAAAGCTTAAACAAAATGGATTAGTTATATTTATAGACGTTCCACTTAGAGTTTTATTGAATAGACAACCAAGAAATAGGCCTCTAATAACAAATGGAAATGCTTTAAAATTAATGTATGATAATAGGTATGATTTGTATGTCAACAGTGCTGATGTTATAATCATAAAGGAAGAATATAATTTTAATGAAATACGAGAAAAAATCGAGGTGTCTATAAATGAATATATTAATACTTAATGGTCCAAACTTAAATATGATTGGATTAAGAGAACCAGAGGTGTATGGTACAAAGACTTATAAAGAACTTGAAGAATTTTGTAAATCATTTGAAGAAAAGTATTCTATAACAACAGATATAAAACAAAGTAACTTAGAAGGTATCTTGATAGATTTACTTCAATATGGGAATGATAGATTTGATGGTGTTATCCTTAATGCTGGTGCATTTACACATTACTCTTATGCGCTTTACGACGCAATAAAGTCTATTCAAATTCCAGTTGTAGAAGTTCATTTATCAGATGTTAATAACCGTGAAGAATTCAGAAAAATATCAGTAATTAAACCAGCTTGTATAGCAACAGTTAGCGGTTTAGGATTTAATAGTTATGAAGAGGGATTGAAGATTCTTCTCAAGGAGGTAACAAAATGATTATTAAGATGAAGAAAAAAGCTCCTGAAGTAGAAATCACTGCACTTCTTCAGAGTTTAGAAGCAAAAGGATATGAGATTCATTCAAGTTTTGGTGAAACTTATAGAGTTTATGGAGTTGTAGGAGACACGTCGAAATTCGACATCAGAAGCCTTTATGCATATGAGTGTGTAGAAAGTGTTATTAGGATCCAAGAACCTTTTAAAAAGGTAAATAGGAAGCTTAAAACGGAAAATACAATCATAGATGTTAATGGAATTAAAATTGGTGGCGATGAAATGATTGTTATCGCTGGTCCTTGTAGTGTTGAATCATACGAGCAAGTTGAAATAATAGCAAAAAGTATAAAAGAATCTGGAGCAAAACTTTTAAGAGGTGGGGCATTTAAGCCCAGAACATCGCCTTATTCATATCAAGGAATGGGTGTTGAAGGTTTAAAGATATTGAAGGAAATTGGTAACAAATACGATCTCCCTATTGTTTCAGAATTAATGTCTAAAGATGATTTACCTGATTTCATAAAATATGTTGATGTTATTCAAATTGGGGCAAGAAATATGCAAAATTTTTCATTGCTAAAAGCACTTGGTGAGCTAAAAACTCCTATTTTACTTAAAAGAGGTTTCTCAAATACAATAGAAGAACTATTGATGAGTGCTGAATATATAATGGCAGGTGGAAATGAAAATGTAATCCTTTGTGAAAGAGGAATAAGAACATTTGAACAATATACTAGAAATACTTTAGATATTTCAGCAATTCCGGTAATTAAAAAATTAAGCCATCTTCCAATAATTGTTGATCCTTCTCACGCTGCAGGTAAGTGGGATTTAGTTGAAAGTCTTAGTTTAGCAAGTATTGCCGCAGGAGCTGATGGTTTAATAATTGAAGTTCATCACGAACCAGAGAAAGCCTTTAGTGATGGGGCTCAGTCATTAAAACCTAAAAAATTCAAAGAGTTAATGTTAAAAGCAAAAACAATTGATGATGCAATAAAATCAATACATTAAAAAAAAGGTTATCCATTGGATAACCTTTTTAAATTACATCTTTTAATACTATTGTTTGTGTTCTGTCTGGCCCAACAGAGAAAATTGCTATTGGTAGCCCTGTTAATTCACTCAATTTATTTAGGTAGTTTTGTGCACTAATCGGTAGTTTTTCAAAACTTTTTACGTTTGTAATGTCTTCTTTCCACCCTGGTACGTCAATATATACAGGAACACATTTTTCAAAATCATCAATATTTGCAGGTATATGGTCTATTTTTGTTCCATTCAACATGTAGTGTGTGCATATTTTAAGGTTTTCAATATTTGATAACACATCTAATAGCATTACACTCAACCCTGTTATTCCACTTACTCTTTTAGTATGTCTTAATACTACAGTATCAATCCAACCAATTCTTCTTGGTCTTCCAGTTGTAGTTCCATATTCGTGCCCAACATCTCTTATTTGCTTAGCAGTTTCATCTTCAAATTCTGTTGCAAAATACCCACTTCCAACTCTAGTTGAATAGGCTTTTGTTATTCCTAATACCTCATTTATATATGTATGGGAAACGCCTGTATTAAGGGGCACAGATGCTGCTGTTGGGGAACTAGATGTAACATATGGATAAGTCCCATGATCTAAACAAAGCAAAGCTCCTTGTGCTCCTTCAAATAATACTTTTTTGTTATCCTCAAAAGCAATATTTAAAAGTAAACTTGTATCAGTAACATATGGTTTAATAAGTTTAGCATATTCCTTATATTCATTAAAAATATCCTTTGGGTTTAGTTCGTTTTTCCCAAATACCTTAAATATTTTATTATAGTAATTGAGATTTATTTCCAATTTCTCTAAAAATGTCTTTTCATTTATAAAATCGCAGATTCTTACACCTATTCTTGATGTTTTATCAGAATATGCAGGACCTATCCCTTTTTTTGTAGTTCCTACTTTTTTTGAGTCTTCTTTTAATTCCTCAAATAATCCATCTAGTATTATATGATAAGGTAATATTACATGTGCTCTATCACTTATGGCAAGATTCAAGTTAGTAATTCCACCATCTTTTAGCATCTCAATTTCGCTTAATAAAGCCTTAGGATTAATTACCATACCGTTTGCTAGAACATTTACAGTGTCTTTTCTAAATATCCCAGAAGGTATTAAATGAAGAGCAAATTTCTTGTTATCAAACTTAATTGTGTGTCCCGCATTATTTCCACCTTGGAATCTAACAACAACATCAGCTTTCTCTGCTAGGAAATCGGTAATCTTTCCTTTACCTTCATCTCCCCATTGTGTTCCTACAACAACCGTTCCGCTCATAACTATTCCTCCTATATTTAAAATTCAAAAAATAAAAAGTGCACCTATAAATAGGTACACTAATGACGTACTTATTTTTGTGTTTTTGATACGTCGTTTTTGATATGCTCACTTGTATATTACAACATAACAATAGTGATGTCAATATGTAATCTTTTAAACCAAAATATTTATAAACTAAAATGGCTAATTATAGCGTTTTACCATATATTATAGTGCATCCAGTAAATCAACAATATAGTACAAATAATGCTTGTCTAATTTTATAGTTTCTACAATAATATTTAGCTTTTCTTGCTTGTATTCAAACCTTATAAATTTACTGATTTTTGACGCTTTTAAAAAGATATATTCTCCATTGATATGCTTTGAATGTTCCTCATCCATAACAAAGGTTACACTATTCTTTAACTCTCTAAGTTTAACGATACCTTTTTCTATACTTAAATGTTCAAAAAGTTTTTCATACATATATAATATTATGTCTTTATTTGGCGCTCCGAACCTATCTTTAAACTCATCAATAAGTTCATTTATGTTTTCTTTACTTCTTATTAATGCAATTTTTCTATGCATTTCCACCTTTACAAAATCATTGTTGATGTAATTTGTGTCAATATACTTGTTTACTCGTATTTTTATTGGTTGTTTTGCTTCTTCTATTTCTGGTTCTTTCTCTCCACGTTGCACTTTTATCTCATCTTTTAGCATTTCTAAGTATAGATCAATCCCTACACTGTCCATGAATCCAGATTGTTCAGTCCCTAGAATATCTCCGGCTCCTCTAATTGACAAGTCTCTTATGGCAATCTTGAAGCCACTTCCAAGTTCTGTGAACTCCTTAATTACTTTCAAGCGTTTTACTGCTTCTTCTGTCAATTTTTTGTTTTTATCATACATTAAATATGCGTATGCTATTTTATCAGATCTTCCAACTCTTCCTCTTATTTGATAAAGCTGAGAAAGTCCTAATCGATCTGAGTCATGAATTAATAGTGTATTGGCATTAGGAATATCAATTCCAGTTTCAATTATTGTTGTAGAAACAAGAACATCATATTCCTTGTTTAAAAATGATTCAATAACATCTTCTAATTCTAACCTATTCATTTTCCCATGAGCAAATATAACTCGTGCTTCAGGAACTAATCTTTGGATTTTATTAGCTACTAAATCAATGTCATCTACCTTATTGTAAAGGTAGAATGTTTGGCCTTCTCTAGCCATTTCCCTTTGAATAGAATCTCGCACAATTGCATCATGTCTTTCTAAAACATATGTTTGAATTGGATATCTATTTTTGGGTGGAGACTCTAATAGACTCATGCTTTTTACACCCATTATTGCCATCTGTAATGTCCTTGGAATTGGTGTCGCACTTAAAGATAAAACATCAACATTTACCTTAATTTCTTTTATTTTTTCTTTGTGTTCAACTCCGAATCTTTGTTCCTCATCGATTATTAAAAGTCCTAAATCTTCGAACTTCATGTCTTTAGATAAAATTCGGTGTGTCCCTATTACTATATGAACTTCTCCAACTCTAATGTCGTGTAATATTTTCTTCTGCTTGGCTTTTGTAATAAATCTGTTTAGAAGCTCAACTCTTACTCCATGTTTTTCAAATCTTTTTTTAAAGGTATAATAGTGTTGTCTAGTTAAAACTGTTGTTGGAGCTAGATATGCTACTTGTTTGTTGTCTAAAACAGCCTTAAATGCTGCTCTTATAGCTACTTCTGTCTTTCCATAACCAACATCACCACAAAGCAATCTATCCATTGGCATGACAGATTCCATGTCTCTCTTTATATCTTCAATTGCAGAAAGTTGATCTCTAGTCTCTTCATATTCAAAATCTGCTTCAAATTCGTTCACTAAATCTGTATCTTTACTAAATGCAAATCCACGAGCTTCTTCTCTTGCTGCATATATTTTTATTAATTTGTCTGCAATGTCCTTTATTTTTTTTCTAACTCTTTGTTTGGTTTTTGCCCAGTCACCACTACCGAGTTTATGTAGTTTTGGCTTCAGTCCTTCACTTCCTATGTATTTTTGTATTAAATTTATATTTTCAATAGGTATATATAAGGAGTCATCTCCTCTGTAGGCAATGTAAACATAGTCGTTCGTATTTTCTCCAAGTGTCATTGTTTCAATACCGAGGAATCTTCCAATCCCATGATCAAAATGAACAACATAGTCTCCTTTTTTCAATTCTTCTACTGATGTAAGTTTTTTTGTATCTTTCATTGATGATTTGTATTTTGCTTTTTTATGTTCTTTTTTCTTAAACAAATTTTCTTCATTTAAAACTATTGTATTTATATTGAACAATTCAAAACTCATAGAATTCTCATCAACAATTAAATTAATTCTTTTTTCAATAATTTTATCATTTTTACCAATAATTTTAAAATTAACCTTGTTATCAACTAAATCAATAAAATTTGATAATTTTTCTTTCGACTTAAATGCAATAACAACGGTTGTGAATTTTTCATATTTATTTAGGTCATTTATGCACATGTGAATATTATTATTATACATTACTGCTTCTTTTGATCTAATATTCGTCTCAATTTTGTATTTTTTAGAATCTCCAAAAACGTCTAGATAGAGCGATTTTTCACTAAATATATGATTAATATCCTTAACCAAATCAAAACCGAGTTTTGGATAATCACTAGTAGATTCATACCAATCGGACAAATCTCTGATTACATCATCGTAGTTTTCCATGATATTTTTATGATTCCAATAAACAATATTTTTATTCCCTATATAATCAGATATTGTTTCGAGTTTTAAGTCCATTTTACTCATGTATCTTGACAGGCGGTCAATGTTGTTGTGGTTTTCTAAATCATTTATGTCATTTTCAATTCTTTCAACAGATTTTTTATCAAATGAATTGTTATTCATTGATTCTTTAATGTTATATATTATTTTTTCTAACTTCTCATTGTCATAAAACATTTCATATAACGGGTATATTTCTACTTCTTTAGTCTTGATAATAGATCTTTGTGTATTTATATCAAAAAATTTGATTGATTCTATTTCATCATCAAATAAATCTATCCTAATTGGTTTGGATTCATTAAGAGGATAAATATCAATAATGTTTCCTCGCATGGAAAAATCACCTTGTGATTCTACCCTTTCCTCTCTTTTATAACCAAGTTCAACAAGTTTGCTTAAAGTTTTGTTAACATCTATAGTTTGATTTTCCTTAAGATTAATTATTGTATTTTCCCACATCTTTTTAGGTAATAAGTATTTTATTAACCCTGTTGTATTAGTAATAATAATTGCTTTTTTATTATGTAATATCTTCTTAACCGTATGAATCCTTTCAAGTTTAAAATCATTACTCATAGCCATCATCTCAGTAGTTATGAATTCATCCTGTGGAAAGAAAGATAGTTCATCATTAGTTAAAAAATTTGATAGTTCATCATATATTTTTTGTGCTTTATATAAATTAGGAGTTACTACTAATATATTATCATTTGTTTTATAAAATACGTTTAAAAGAGCTAATAAACTAATACTGTCATTTGTATTTTTAATATGGTATTCCTCGTTAGTTTGAAATTTATTAGCCATTTCAATAAAAAACTTTGTATTAAATAGATGTTTAAATAATGTATTCATAATAATACCTCCTCATACTTAAGGCGAACCTCCTTTTTAACTGGGGGGTTCGCAAAAATTATTTCTATAATCTTAAGTTATTAACCGATAAAAAAATCCAATGCTGAAAAAGCCTAATATAGCCAAGAAACCAAACCATTGTGCCTCTTGTTTGCTTTTGTGAGTAAAGAATAACAATACTCCTATTGGAAAAAACAAGTAGCTAACAATGGATAATAATATAACCATCTTATCATGTGTCATACTTATTCTCCTTATCTTACATCTATTTCCAATTATATCAAATATAGTTATTAAATAAAACAAAAAGCCTTCAAAAAGGCTTAATTGTAGTTGTTCATTATGTTTAGAAAGCTTTGGTTATTGGAAAAATCACTAATAATCTTCTCAACTTTTTCAATAGTTGGTTCAATTATTTTTAATTCATCTTTGCTAAATTTTCCTAAAACATAGTTCTTTGTTTCAATTAATGGGTTTGAATCAATACCTACTCGAACTCTTTTGAATTCATCAGTCTTAATATGGTTAATTATTGATTTTATTCCATTATGTCCTCCAGCGCTTCCTTGTTCTCTTAATCTAGTTTTCCCAAGTGGAAGATCTAAATCATCATATATAACAAGTATGTCCTCTAATTCAATATTGTAGAAGTCTATAGCACTTTTAATACTTTGTCCTGAATTATTCATAAATGTGTGAGGTTTTAAAAATACTGTGTTTCCTATTTTTAATACCAATCCATTAAATTTTTTATCTTTTTTGAACTTATGTTTGTTAGTTCTAAAGTATGAATCTAAACACATAAATCCAATGTTATGTTTTGTTGATTGATACTTTTTACCGGGGTTACCTAAACCAACAATTAACTTCATTATCTTCTTCTTTTAGGTTTTATAACTAAGTGTCTATTTTGTCCTTCGCCTTCAGAAATAGTTGTAACATCTCTCCACTCTGAAAGTTTAGTATGAACTATTCTTCTCTCGTAAGCGTTCATAGGTTGAAGTTTTGCTTCAACTCTTGTTCTAGCCACTTCTTTTGCTGTTTTAGTAGCAATTATTTCAATTTGTCTTTTACGATTTTCTTTATAACCACCGATATCTACTAATACAATAAATCTCTCAGAACTATATGAATTAACTAAGTTTCTGATAAAGAATTGAATGTTTTCAAGAGTTTTTCCATTTTTACCAATAAGTAATGGGTTTTCACTTGTATTAACTGAATATGCAACTTCAAAATTTTCATTTCTTCTCATCTCTATCGTTGCTTCAATATTCATATTTTCAAATAATTCTTTTAATGTTTTAAATCCAATTTCTGCTGGATCTACATTTACTGTTGCTACTATTTCATATGATTTTTTAAATCCTAACATGCTTTTCTTCTCAGTTGATTCAATAGTGATTGACTCTTTATTCACTCTTAATTCTTTTGCTGCAAAGTTTAAAGCATCATCTAGAGATTTAATTTCAAATTCAATTTTTTTCATTTAAACACCCCTAAATTACAGATTTCTGAGCTGCTATTTCTCTACTACTTTTACGTCTATTTAGATATGTTTGTAGGAACTGATATGCGTTACCTACTATCCAATATAGAGCTATACCAGCATTACCAACAGCAATACCAAATAACATAATAACCATGAAATATGACATCATCTTCATAGTTTTTTGAGTTTGATTTTGTTGATCTGACTGGAATTTTTTATTGTTTAAATATTCAGGTTTTTTCATTGAATATCTTTGGTACATAAACATTAACACTGCTACTGCAAGTGGTAAAATAAGAGTTGGATCCCCAACTTTTTGTCCAAATAACCAATCAACTTGTGCTCCTAAATCTTTAATCCATAAAAAACCATAGTTCAAGTGAGAATAGTCTGATCCACCATTTAAACCATAACTAAGTGGAATTCTTCTAACAACTTGATACATTGCAATGAATATTGGCATTTGTAAAAATGGTAATAAACACCCAAGAGGGTTAATTTTATACTTTCTATAAACTTCAATAGTCTCTGCTTGAGATTTTCTTTGAGAAGTCTCGTCAGTTTTACCTTGGTACTTTTCTTTTATTTTGTCTAACTCTGGTTGAGCTTGTTGCATTTTAATTGTCATTGCATTACTTTTGGCATAAATTGGCCAACCAGCAGTTCTAACAATAAGTGTAACTACGATTAGTCCTACCCAGTAATAACCACCAGCTAATTCACTAATCCAAACAGTAAAGTCTGCAACTTGTTCCACTATCCATTGAAACCATCCTGATCCTATTCCACTACCTATTTCAGCTTCATAAACACCAGCAGTACATCCACTTAACAATCCTACTATTAAAACGGTAGCAATTAGAAGTTGAATTCTTGTTGAATTTTTCATTGTTTCACCTCATAATTTTTTGTCTTGTTACTAACTCTTTTAGAGATGCTTCTAAAACAGCGAACTCTAAATTAGGTAAATTGGGCTTAACGACAATAAAGATATCGATTTTAGAAATTATGTCGATTTTAGATATAATTTCTCTTACTTGTCTCTTAATTTTATTTCTTTTAACGGCGTTACCGTATTTTTTAGAGACACTTACAGCAAATCTAAAATGAAGGTTTTCATGGTTTTCCTTTTTATACAAAACAAAGTGCTTATTTGATACACTTTGTCTCTTCTTAATAATCATTTCGATTTGCTTGCTTTTCTTTACTCGATACTCTTTTTTCATTTTGACACCACCCCAAAATTAAAAACCACCTAAAAAATATATTATATTTTCAAGTGGTCTCAGGTTTAATATATATAATATTGTTAAATGATGTTTAGTCTGATACAGTTAATCTTTTACGCCCTTTAGCGCGTCTTCTTGCTAAAACTCTTCTTCCAGTTGGAGAACTCATTCTTTCTCTAAATCCGTGAGTCTTTGCTCTTTTACGTTTATTTGGTTGATATGTTCTTTTTGGCATAATCAACACCTCCTACATCAATAGTAAAAACCATGCTATAACATTATATATGTAATAAAATAATGTGTCAATATAAAGTTTCAAAAATAAAAATAAATATTTGTTTTTAAAAAGTTTTCCACACTGTTTTTTGGCTTACTTATTAGTTATCAAAAACTAGCTGTGTGGACATGTGGAAACATGGATAAATAATTATGTGGATTTGTTGTAAACTATTTTAAAGGTCTATACAAAGCTGTTAGTTGTTATGTGTATAACTCTACCTTTTGTGTGGTTTCAAAAAGTTTTCCACATTTTTGGTGGAGAAATAAATGTTTTTTTACACTTGATTTTATGGTATATTTTTATTGAGATAGGCAGAGGTGAATTACATGGAAAAATACAACAAAATATGGCAAGAAATTAAAGAGGACTTAAGAAATGATTTAGAAGAAATGGTATATGCAGAGATTTTTGAACCTGTAGATACTGTTTTTAAAGTTGTTAATAACTATATATATATTGTAGCTCCTTCAGATTTTATAAAAAAACGAATTGAAATGCTCTATTTAAACAAATTAGATAAGTTTTTGAAACCTAAACTTGAGGAACAACATAAATTTAAAGTTATAACAGATTCACAAGCTAGTGCAGAGTTAGCAAATCAAATGGATTATTCAATCGTTAATCCTGATAGACCAGAAGAAGGAAAATATTTTAAAGGTAATTTAAATTCTAGTTATACTTTTGATAGTTTTGTAGTTGGTAATTCAAATAGATTGGCTTACACAAGCGGTATAAAAATTGCTGATCAACCAGGTATTGTTGCAAATCCTTTATATATTTTTGGAGATGTTGGATTAGGGAAAACACATTTAATGCAATGTGTTGGGAACTACATACTAGAAGGTGACATGAATAAAAAAGTATTGTATGTTAAAACCGATCACTTTGTTGAAGAATATGTACGATTAGCAAGTAAAAAGAAATTTGATGAATTTAATAGTAAGTATAGAGATGTTGACGTTTTACTTGTAGATGATATCCAGTTTTTAGCGAAAAAAGAGAAATCTCAAGAAGAATTTTTTAAACTTTTCGAAACACTTCATGGAGCACAAAAACAAATTGTAATAACGTCAGATAGAAGTGCAAATGACTTAAAAGACATTATGTCTAGATTAACTTCTAGATTTGAATGGGGAGTTACAGTAGACATTAACAGACCTGATTTAGACCATAGAATCAAAATATTGCAAAAAAAATTGAAATCAGAAACTTCAGATCCATCAATGATTCCGGTAGAAGTTATTGAATATATTGCAAGTGTTTTTGATAATAATGTTAGAGAATTAGAGGGTGCTTTAAAAAGAGTGTTGTTTTACTGCACAGCATTTAATTTAGATTTTAATGTTAAAAACGCAGAAATTGCTCTTGCAAATTTAATAAAACCACGAACAAAAGAAGGTTATTTAAATGAAACAAAAATAAACAATGTAATGAGCGTTGTAGCTGATTACTATAGGATTTCTACAAGTGACTTAATATCAAAAAAACGAACTTCAAATTATGTTTTTCCAAGACAAATTGCAATGTATTTAATTAAAACTATGTACGACCTACCTTATAAAAAAATAGGGTCTTACTTTTCGAACAGAGACCATTCAACAGTAATGCACTCTGTAGAAAAAATTACCAACGAAATGACAATGGTTAAAGATGTGAAGAAAGATGTGGAAAAACTAAAACTAAAATGTGGAGAAAATTAAAAAATAAAATGGCTTAAATACTGTATAATATGATATAATATATATAGCAATAGTGGAGTTTCCACAAATCCACACTACATAACAATAACTAATAAAAGAAAAGAATAATTAATTAGGGGTGATTGTATGAATTTTCAAATTAATAAAGACACTTTGTTAAACAGTTTGATAACTGCACAAAAAGCATTATCTAACAAAACACCAAATCCCGCATTACAAGGAATAAAACTTGATGTATTAGAAGATAGTTTAGTTATAACAACAAGTAATTCTGACATCGCGATAAGATTAAGTGTAAAAGATCAGAGTTTGGATGTTAAAACTGTAGGTTCAGTTCTAATTCCAGGAAAATACTTCATTGAAATTATTAGAAAACTAGACGGCTTAAAAGTTAGTCTTTCTTTGGTAGCTGATAATATGCTAAGAATTGAAGCAGATCGTTCTGACATTACTTTAAATATGATGGATTTAGATGATTATCCAGAGTTAGAATTTTCAGAAAAAGTAAAATCAATAAAAATAAATGTAAGAACTTTAAAAACTATTATTAGACAAACAGCATTTGCAACTTCTTCAATTGAAAATAGACCTATATTAACAGGTGTTAATTTTAAAATTAGTGGAAATAAATTAAAAGCAATTGCTACTGATAGCTACAGATTAAGCCAAAAAGAAATAGAATTAACTGAAACATATGAGACATTAAATATTATTATTCCTGGTCGTAGTTTAGAAGAATTAATAAAAGTATTAGAAAACAATAACGAAACCGTAGAAATGCACTTTGATCGTTCTAAAATATTGTTTAAATATAGAAATTTATTGTTCCAATCAAGATTATTAGAAGGAAATTATCCAGAAACTTCAAAATTAGTTCCTACCGACTTCCCAATAGTAATTAAATTTAATAAAGAAAATTTATCAACTGCAATTGAAAGAGCAAGTTTACTTTCAAACAGAGATGGAAATAATTCAATTGTAAAACTTGCTTTAAGGCAAGATAATATCGTCGAAATTTCATCTAACAGCCCTGAAATAGGAAAAGTGTTAGAGGAAGTTTATCCTGTTGATCAAATTGAAGGGTCGCCAATTAAGATTGCTTTTAGCTCAAAATACATATTAGAAGCACTTAAAGTTTTTAACTCAAGTGAAGTTACAATAAACTTTACTGGTGAGATAAGACCATTCATTTTAAAAGGTGAATATGACGAAAATATGATACAACTTATATTACCTGTAAGAACTGAATAAATATAAGCCCCGAAAAGGGGCTTTTTTTTATGGAACTATTGTATTTATACTCTTTATATTATATAATATAAATAATAATATATATGAAAGAATGTGGTTTTATGAATAATGTAAAAATTAACACAGAGTACATAACTCTTGGACAACTATTAAAACATGTAAATATTGCTTCCTCAGGTGGTATGGTAAAAGCTATTTTAGCAGAGTATAAAATTACTGTTAATGATCTTTTAGAAGCTAGACGAGGAAAAAAACTATATCCTGGTGATAAAGTTTCAGTAAAATCTATCGGTGTGTATAGAATTGTTAAATAATTATGAACATAAAAAACTTAAAACTAAAAAATTTTAGAAACTATTCAACTTTAGAAACTACGTTCAATATAAATACAAATATACTTGTTGGAGATAATGCTCAAGGTAAAACAAGTGTTCTAGAATCTATATACATTTTAGGGTTAACCAAATCTCACAAGGTAAACAAAGATAGAGATACCATAAAAATTCACTCGGAATTCGCTAAAATTAATGCTGTAATCAATTTAGATAGAAAAGATATAGAATTAGACATCATACTATCAAAACTCGGTAAAAAAGCAAAATACAACGGAATAGAACTTGATAAGTTAAGTGAATATATTGGTTTACTAAATGTTGTTATGTTTGCTCCAGAGGATTTGGATTTAGTTAAAGGTAATCCCCAAACTAGGCGAAAATTTCTTGATTTAGAGATAGGACAAATATCGAAAGAATATTTATATAATCTCCAAAACTACAAAAAGATATTAAAACAAAGAAATGATTTACTCAAAACGATGCAAAAACAAAAGGAATCTGATATGTTGCTCTTGGACATTATTACAGATCAACTTATTGATTAATTAATAAAAATTGTTGAGCAAAGAAAGCAATTTATACTTGAAATAAATAGCATTGCAAACCAAGTGTATAAAGTTGTATCAAATTCAGATTCAGATTTAAAAATTGAATACTTACCAAATACGTATAAAAACATTAAAAAAGAGTTTGTAGCTAAATATCAGTACGATATTATAACTGGAACAACTAATCTTGGAGTTCACAGAGATGATATAGAATTTATATTAAGAGATAGTTATGTAAAAACTCACGCATCACAAGGTGAATTAAGAACGACAGTTTTAGCGGTAAAATTAGCCCTTGTTGAATTTATTAAAAAACATAAAGGGGAATATCCAGTGCTTTTACTTGATGATGTTCTTAGTGAGTTGGATTTAAACAGACAAAACAATTTAATCAAATATATAAACGACAAGATTCAAACTTTCATTACAACAACTGAAGTAAAAAATATTGATTTAAGTAAATTAAGTAATTACTCGTTATATAAAATACACGATGGACAAATTAAGGAGAGTGACACATATGGAACAAACTTATGATTCAAGTAATATTCAAATATTAGAAGGACTTGAAGCAGTAAAAAAACGCCCAGGTATGTACATCGGTTCAACAGGACCTAGAGGACTACATCATTTGGTATGGGAAATAGTTGATAATTCAGTTGATGAAGCATTAGCTGGAGCTGCAACTAAAATACAAGTTGACATTCTAAAAGACAACGTAGTTAGAGTTGAAGATGATGGTAGAGGGATACCAGTAGATATCCATCCTAAAACAGGATTACCTGCAGTTGAAACAATTTTAACAACATTACATGCTGGTGGTAAGTTTGATAATGATTCATATAAAGTTTCTGGTGGTCTTCACGGTGTTGGTGCATCTGTAGTAAATGCATTAAGTGAATATATGGATGTTGAAATTCATAAAAACGGAAGAAAATATACACAAAGATATGAATACGGATTTACTGTAACAAAACTAATTGATCACGGACCAAGTGATAGAACCGGTACAATTACACACTTTAAAGCAGATGCTAAAATATTCACAGAAACTACTGAATATACATATGAGATATTAAGAAATAGAGCACAACAAATGGCTTTCTTAAATAAAGGAATTCATATTGAAATTAATGATCACAGACCAAAAGTACCTGTAATGAATGATTACATGTATGAAGGTGGAATAGTTGCATATGTA
>Ga0102855_1000296_pt1 | contig 17780 bp, 13 predicted proteins | sample Colrivmet1370B02_FD_78450 | JGI IMG/M metagenome (GOLD analysis project Ga0102855, IMG submission 78450) | Estuarine microbial communities from the Columbia River estuary - metaG 1370B-02 | ecosystem: Environmental > Aquatic > Marine > Intertidal zone > Estuary | place: USA: Columbia River...
AACGCCTACGCCTACGCCTACACCTATACCCACATCTCCGGATTATTGTTTGAGTGGTACAAATGCTGTTACTTTTCAGTCTATCGGTGGTATTAACTCTTATGTGTTTGGTGGCAACTATGGTTTATACGGAACAGGAACTGGTATTTTTGTATTGACAGGAGTTCCTTCAACACATCCTATTGCCATACACAACTTTGGTAAAACAGGTCAGATAAGCTATACAGGAACTACGAGCGCAGGATTGAAAACGGGACTTGATGGAAATACCTATGAGTATTTTTATGGAGATGTAACTATAACCGCAACTGGAGATTATGGTACTACTAGCTACGAGTGTTACTACCACGGATATATGGGTGGTCAAAACAACCTACAGTTTGATGATATAACTTGCCCAAACTTACAGCCTCCAGTAATACCTCCACAGGGAGACCCAGATAAACAATATACTTTAAGCTATAGCGATAGTGTTAAAGGGTGGCCCTCATTCTATTCCTACTTTGCTGACTGGATGATAGGTATGAACAACTATTTTTATTCGTTAAAGGCTGGTAATTTATACAGACATAATACTAATCCTTTACGCAATAACTACTATAACGTACAGTATAACTCTACTCTTACCAGCGTATTTAATGAAATGCCTTTAGAGAATAAATTATTTAAAACCATAAATTTAGAATCGGATGCTACCTGGAGCATAACATTAGACAGTGATATACAGACTGGAGCTAGTATAGATAGCACTTACTTTGAGAAAAAAGAAGGAGCGTGGTTTGCTTTTGTAAGAAACAATGGTACGCAACCAGCTGGTTCAGATGAATATGTTATGCGCTCGGCAAGTGGTATAGGAAGAAGTTCTTCTGTAGCTACTGGCGGGACTAGCACAACTATAAACTTTTCTACTAATCCACTCATAGAGATAGGAAGTGGTTTAAGTGTTGGCGACATTATATATTACGCTCCACCTCCGTACAGCGCTATAGAAATGGTTGGCAAGGTTACCTCAATAAATATAGATTTACAGAACGGAATCAACAATATAGTTATAGACAACAGTATCAGCGGAGCTGTTGCATTGCCTATACAAGACGGGTTTATAATGTATATTAAAAACCAAGAAGCAGAATCTAATGGAGTGCTAGGTCATTACTGTGAGTTCACAATAACAAACACAGACAGCACGCCTACGGAGTTATTCGCAGTAGAGTCTCAAGTAATGAAAAGCTATCCCTAAAATTAGTATCTTTGTAGTTAAATGAGTGTAGAAGCTTTGCCTGTAGAAATAATAAGCAACATTACCACCTATAGAGGTGTGATGTGGGAAAAGATTGCAGAGTTTTCTAAGCGATTAGAACAGTTACAAGGCGTTGTAAAACACAAAGCTGGAGATGTTCAGTCCAAAGAGATGCAAGAGCTTTTCCCTTTGAAACAACACATTGAAGGAGGCTTATACACTCGTGAAATATTTATGCCTAAAGGTTCGTTTGTAGTAAGTATGATTCATAAACAAAACCATCCGTCTTTTTTACTTCGAGGTAAGGTTTCTTACTTGGGAGATGATGGAGAAGTTAATACTATAGAGGCTCCTAAAACAATATTTACAAAGGCGGGAGCGCAAAGAGTTTTATATATACATGAAGATACAGATTGGTGTTGTGTATATAAAACTAAAGCAAAAAATTTTGAACAAGCAGAGGCTGATGTTTATACTAATGACTATAAAGATTTGCCAAAAAAAACTATTAATAAAATAAAAAAATCATGGCAGGAGTAGGTATAGGTTTTACTATAGCGGCTTTAGGGCTTTCAGCAGCAGGTACAGGAATGTCTTTTGCTCAAGCTGGTAAGCAAAACAAACTTAGAAGAGAGGCTGAAAATGAAGCGGCAAAAACATTAAAAGAAGCCGAAAAATTATTTGAAGAAAATAAGTTAAAAGGATTGTCATTGCCTAAAGAGGTTTTTGAAAGACAGCGTGAGGCTAATCTCGCTTCAGGAGAACAAGCCTTACGGGCAGCTGCTGAAGCCGAGGGGAGAGGAGCTGCGGCTACCGCTGGTAGAGTGCAAATGGCTCAACAAGAAGGGCAAAGGAATATTTCTACCGACCAAGCAGACAGGCTTTTAAAATTACAAATGATGGGGGCAAAAGAAGATGCTAGGCTTCAAACAGGTTTAGCTAACTTGAAATTAGCCGGAGTACAAGGAGCACAGCAGGCGGCTAGAGATGCGCAAATGGCTCAGATGCAAGCTGTGCAACAAGGATTTGAAGGATTAAAAAATATAGGTAAAACAGCTTTAGATTATAAAAATGAATTGCTTCCGTTGTTTAGAAAAGACAATACTGCTGTCCCCTCTACAGAGATAGCAGATTTTTCTAGTTTTGGAATGGATGCATTGTCTTCAATAAATATGCCTGCTCTTGGAATGACGGATGTTCAAAACTTTCAGCAATTTATAAATCCTGCTATACCTATGAATACTAACATAGCAAGTCCTACTGATATTTATAATCCTGCTAACTACACAAATCCTCTCACTCAATAATAATATATTATGGCAAAGACATATGTAGGCTATGTAAAAAGAGAAGTCGCTAATGAAATAGATTGGTCTTCTATTGGTAGCGGCATAAGTGATATGCTTCTTGATGAAAGAAAAGCAAGAGAAGATAAGAAAAAAGAAATAGATGATGCTTCAAGAGAGTTTTCTAAAGTTCTTACTGAAGCAGAGGGAAGTGGGCACACTGGTATTAACCAGTTTTTTTTAGATGGCGCTAACAGTATCCAAGAGGTTCGCCTTATGCAAGACAGGCTATTAAGAAGTGGTCAGCTAAGATTAAAAGATTATAACATACAAAGGCAAAATGCTATTGACGGAACTAATGAGATGTTAGCTTTGGTCAAAGGATACGATACCAAGTACAAAGAAAAGATGGAGCGTTTACAATCGGGAGTTAGCGCTGCTCAAGAGCAGTATCTTATGGAGCAGATTGAAGGGTTCTCAAACTTTCAAAACCACAGGTTATATGTAAACCCTACCAACGGACAGTTCAGTGTTGGGAAAACAGTTGCTGGCAAAGGAGGTATAAATGAGCTAAGTAAAAATCCTAATGATTTTTCTACCATGCAAGCCTTAAAAAACAGGCTAAACATTAAGATAGATAAGTACGACTGGAATAAAAATGTACAGCAAGGTGTAGATAATTTAGCCAAAATAGTGTTAGCTCAAAATGTGGGTGGAGTAAAAACAGAGGAAAACGCTAGGTTAAGTGATGAATACATAACCGCTAAAAAAAATTGGATAGATTCAATGATGACCAATTCTACAAACGTAGGTAGTATGCTTACGGATTGGATTGGTGGGTATTCATTTACTCAGAACAGAGGTGAAGCAGCTACTGATAATTCCAAAATACTTTTAGTGCCTGACCCTAGGCAACCAAGCTCTGGCAATTTAGTTCCTGAGTTAGGCTCTCTTCAAGAAAAAGAAGTAAGAGAAAGGCTAGAGCAAGAGTTTGAAAGCAGAGTAGATAAGGTTGAAACTGCATTGCCTCCTAGTGAATCAGACAAGTCTAGGGGTATTACTGGCAAAGCATCTGGTCGAATAGTCACCTCTCTTGCTACTATGCAGGCTGGAAAAACTGAAGAAGAAAGAGTATTAGCTGCGTCTGATATAGCTGGAAGAGACGACACCATTATTAAAATTGTTGAAACTCCAGATGAAATTTTAGTCACACGACAGGCTTCAACAAAAGGAGCGCAGCCAGTTACCACTCCATATCCAAGAGGAGAAGCAACACTTGGTTTTGTAAAAGGAGCGGCATCTGGATTAACAGGCGTGGAAAATTTAAACACTGCTCTTAAAAACTCTAGTCTTACAGAAGGAATGGTAGCAGCTCCTATAACAGGTACAAACGTATTGTTTGAAAGAACAACACCACCTAAACCGCCTAGTGGTCTAGCAAGGTTTGATGCTCAGTTAGCTTCTGATTTTAATCCTAATGTAATTACTGACGCAGATTTTGCAGACGATGCAACTGTGTTGGGCAAATTAGCTCCAATAGCTACTAAATATGGTGTAACAATTGAAAACCCAACTAGAGCTACTGGAGATTCTTTAATTTTTAAAATTGGTTCAGGAAACAATGAGGTCACGCAAGAAGTAGATTTTTCAGAAACAGGGAGAGAAGGTTTATTAGAAGCCCTCAAAGGTTTTATTAAATCAAACAAAGACGCGTCAGAAAGATTTTTAGCATTAGAATCAGATAAACCAAACGCTTATTAATGAACGAAGAAATATTAAATAAGTTATATAATAACGCAACACAACACTTTAGTATGCCAGACTTTGAAACATTCAAAGTTGATATGCAAGATAAAGATAAAGCGTTGAAGTTTAGAGAAAGCATGGCTCTACATTATACAATACCAGAGCCAGATATATTTCTAAATGACATAGGGTTTTCGTCTGATGTAAAAAAAAAAGACACTACAGAAGATACGGTATCACCATCGGAAGATGGTTTATTGGAGCAACCTACAATTACTCAACCAACTGAAGAGATTAGTGTCGTTGACGACACTACAGAAGTTCCCATTACCGATTCACTAACTCAAACTACACAAATATCAGAGCCTACTCCAGAAGGTGGTATCAAGCCAGAGCTTATAGCTAAAACAGAAGAGTATGTAGTGCCAGAGCTTAACTATAAGTATGGTGACCAGGGGTTTGTGTTTGAAGAGGCAGATGCTTTTGGGGATGAGATGGTTGTTCGAGCGGCTAACGGTAACACGATTAATGTAGAGCTTGATGTGTTTCTAGGAGACAAGGCAGCAGAAGCTAAAAAACTAAACGATTTTATAGAGGCTAACAAAGTTGAGTCACAGAGACTCAAGTCTATGGAGCAGGGCTATGAGGCTGATAAAATAAAATTTGATAGCCAAAAACAAATAGACTCTACTATATCTGAGCTTAACACTAGAGCTGATGAGTTCAATAAAAAAATTCAAACTTACTTAAAAAGTAAATCTGCTCTTGATGAAGAGCGGGATGCGATTGAAGCTATGAGCGTAGAGCAAAAAGCAGCTCAATCGGACTACATAAAACAATACAACGAGAGATATAAGCAGTTAAATAAAGAACTACAAGACTTAGCAAAAGAAGAAGAAGGATTTAAAAATAGACAGGTAAGACTTAACCAGGCTATTGGAGAGTATAATGAAATGAAAGCCGAGCAAGGAAGTTGGTCTGGTGGTATCTGGAATAAGTTAACTGGCGGAATATCTAGGATTACAAGCGGTACTGTATCTTATCTAACTGAAGCAGCAATAAATGCAGCTCCGTTTGCGGGGATGAAGCCTGATAGCTATAGACAAGAATTTGCTAGAATAGCTCGAGAGAAAGGATTAGAAGTTCCTGAGAACATAAATGAAATGAGCGAGGAAGAATTAAGAAACTACTATTCTGATATTGCTAAGGTTGAAGATGTAAAACTTTTCCCCGGAACTTCGCTTATGGTTGGACAAGATGGTCAAACCACAACAAAAGATGTGACCTTCGGTGAGCTTATAAAAGAAAAAATTTATGATGACCGTATAAAAGAACAAAAAAAGTCAATGCTTCCAGATATTAGAACTGGCTTGACGGAACTTATAGGTGATAAAGATACCACAGAACAGTGGGCATTAGCTAAACAAGAAGGGTTTTGGGGTGGTGCTATACTGGGTCTAGCAGAATCAATACCAGCTATGGTAGCTGGGTTTGGAGGTAACTGGGCAAAAGCTACCGCAGATATGATGATGCTTACTTCTGATTTCTTAGACGAAGAGATGTCAGGTCCTGAGTTTGATGATGTAACTGAAAAAGAAAAGCTTGCTTTTAAGCTTCCAGTGGCTATTGTTTCTGCTGTATTAGAAACATATGGTGTCAGAAACGTAGTTCAAAACAGCGGACTTAGAAACTCAATACTTCTTAGGATATTAAGAAAACCCAAAAAAGATTTAAGTGGTGTTCCCTTTCAACAAGTAGTAAAAAATGAGGTGGATAGTATGTTAGGCAAAGGACTTCTTAGTATTACTGGAGCAGGTTTAGTAGAGTTTGAAACAGGAGCTGCTCAACAAGCTGTAGAGATAACCGCTAAAGAAGTATTTAACGGCATAAAAGAAAAAGAATTATTTCAGACTCCTGAAAGTTTTTCTCAAGGACTAGCAGAGGTGTTACGTTCTGGTGCGCAAGAGGCAGTAGGTGGTTTTATAATGGGTGTGCCTGGAGCTTTAAGTTCCGCTATCCAACAAAAAGACTTTACTACAATAGACAATAGTCTTTATGAAATGTTTAAAACCATTAGAAATGACCAGGAGTATCGCAAAGGTTTTGTGCAGGATATAAAAGAAAAAATTAATCGTGGTGAAATAACAAAAGAAGAGGGTCAAAGACAATTAAATAATTATGAAACTGCGGTAGCTCTATCTAATGAAATTCCAACTGATGCAACCGTAGAGCAAGAAAAGGCTCTTATGGGGCCGCTGTTGCGTAAAAAAGAATTATTGCAGGAGATTGAGGGCAAAGACCCAACACTTGTAGAAAAACAAAAAGAGGAGTTGTCACAAATAGATAAGACAATGAGGTCTATACTTAAAACTAAAGTAGAGACAAAAGTAAAAGAAGAGGGAGAAGTTGAAGAGAAGCCTAGTCCTTTAAAAACTAAAATTGAAAAAGAACAGGCTGTAGATATTGAGTCATTCTTTGGAGATGAGGTTGAAGAAACTACAGAGACAGTAACTGATAACCTTTCAATCAACAGAAGTAAAAAGACAAAAACAAAAACAGCTAAAGTACTAAATACAGAAAGTGTATTGATTAAGATAGCGCAGCGTGGAGCTAAGGCTGTATCCAAAATACTGCCCAAAACTCGAATTATTCTTCATGAAACAACAGAAGAGTTTGAGAAGTTTGCTGCTCCAGGAAGAGGTGAGTATGACCCAAACGCTGATGTTATTCATGTAAATCTTGAGAATGCTTTAGTTACTACTGTGCCTCATGAAATATTTCACGCTGTATTTTTAAATAAAGTAAAGACAGACCCAGCTGCTGCTCAATTAGCTGAGACAATGATGAAGTCTGTGAGAAAAGCGTTGCCAGCTACGAGCGAATTAGCTAAGCGTATAGACACTTTTGCAGAGTCATATACAGATGTTGCAGAGCTACAGAATGAAGAGCGTTTAGCGGAGCTTATAGGTATTCTATCATCAGAATACAAAACTCTAAGTAAGCCTAACAAAAATAAAGTAGTTAAGTTTATAGAGAACTTAGCTAGACAGATAGGTGTTGATTTAAAAATATCAGAGTTTACTAAAACAGATGAGGATGTTATAGACCTGCTTAACACCTTAGCAGGTAAGGTTGCTACTGGTGAAGAGCTAGTTGAGGGAGATGTGCAAACTTTAGAAGAGCTAGATACGGAACAAGAGCAGGGTAGTGGAGGACAGGTGGGGACTTTTAATATTAGTCCAGGTGCAAGACAACAAAGAAAAGCACCTGGCATTGAAACAGATACCAGAGGGTATGCCTCTTTAATTCAAGACAGAGATTTAAAAGATTTTCAAGGACAGAACTTTGTAACTAATATGTATGACTTTACAAGTGCAGGTCCAACAGAGATAGCTCCAGGGATTATTTTACAATTAGATGGAGGTAAAAGTTACGTTCCAATGATGATGGAGCGACAAGGATTAAAACTGGGAGACAAATCAAATCTTGCTGCATTTAATTCTAAAGAGAATGCAGAATCTTTTGCAAGAAATGCGCAAGGGTCAGGCTCTAGTTTGTTTGCGCCTCATGTAGGAACTAAAGAAGGGTCTTGGCAATTTCAACAAAATCTATTAGAGCAATTAACAGACGCAGCTTTAAATAACAACATTCTTACAAATAAAGAATTAATAAACACTTTTAACGAAGGTTTAAAAAGTAAAGACGGCATAAAAGCTTTTAATATTTTTAAGAAAAAATTAGGTAAGGATATAAAAAATCTAAATTCTTTTATTGATAATCCTACAAGCTTAATCGAACTTCTTGATATCAACAATAATTACTCTCCTGATTTAAGAAAGATATTGAATGATAAATTGTCCGCTAATAAAAAATATCAAGAGCGTATAGGTGTAAAAAATAAACTAGATTTTGTAAATAAATTTGAAGACCCTTTGAATAAAGGTAGTCAAGGAGGTGATTTAGTTGGTCTAATAGAGTTTGATAACAATACGTTTGAAATATCTAAACCTAAAAAAGGAGATGTAGACTATCATCCATCCTTTGCTTATACCATAAAAGCAAATATAAATGGTATTTACCAGCCTACTGACTTTTATCAATCAAATAATGCTACAGAAACCTATGCTAAATACAACAAAAAAGGAAAGACCGTATCTGAAAAAGCAAAGGTAGGAGAGGAAAAATTTAGAACATCCAACGTAAGTAGCAGTGCAGGAGCTATTCCTAAAGTAGGAACGGTTACGCCTATAAAAAGAAAAAGACAGCAAAGAGCTACTGAAGAGTATATATCTGAAGGAAGAGACGCTGGGTTTAAAGATACAGTTATTGTAGACTACCTAAGTAGAGTAAGGAAAGTTCCTATGAAGGAAATAAAATCTGCAATGGAGATTGTATCTGAAGGTCTAGGAGCATTACCATCAAGTTTTAAAAACATTCAGGGTGGAGCTAAGAGTGGTTTAAAACTATTTAAGAAAATAGATAAGCTCGTACAAAAAGAAAAGAAAAAGAAAAAGCCACTAGCAGACTCTCAGATACTAGAGAAAGCTATTGAGTATATGCAACGTCAGCCTGAATATAAAAACGAGGCTGACACCTATAAGGTTCGTGGTGAAACACGAGCGAGAAAAGGATTGTCTACTCAGCAGATGTTGATGGAGATTGACCTGCAGAAAACTTTAGGAATGAGACCAACGCAAGATATGTCTCGTAAGTTGGGTATAGCTAGAGCTGCTGTCAAGCAAAGAATAAAAGGTATCCGCGATGTACAAAAGGTTAAGACGGAGCTAAAGAACTTTATGCGTAAGGCATTACCCGCTCGTATACTTTTAAGTAGAGACGCTCAAAGAATGTTTAGATACATAGAGCGTGTTACTCCAGACTTCATGCAGTCCACACAAGCGCAAGGAGCAAAGATTGATAATGTATTCAAAGAGATTACAGACTTTGTGGCTGAAGAAAATAACAAACTCCTTGAAAGAGATATAGAAAATATTCTTAATGGTAAGTATGAGAAAACTGTTAACAACAGAAGAGTTGCTCAGAAAATAGATGCTGACACAAAAGCACGGATAGATTCTATAAAAAAAATGTTGCCTTCTTCTAATCTCACTCCAGAAGAAATAAATGAGGTTCAAGAAAAATTAAACCAAGAGTTTAATAAATTAAATGATGAGATAACTGGACAAGAAAACCCTTCTAATAAAACATTAGATAGGATGGCTGATTTGCAAATTGCTATATCGTATTCTAGTGCTATGGTTCAGTCAAATACTGACCCAATAAAAACTCAAACTTTAGATGATGTTTATAGCCAACTACAGTCTTTGATAGAAATAGGTAGTTCTAATTTAAAAGAACAGTTAAAAGAATCAGCTAAAAAATATAGAGCGCAAATGGCTGCTATGTACTACGACATCACAGGCATTAAGCTAGACCCGCAAGATGAAAATTTTAGAGATAAATTAGAGGAGCTAGAAAATATTAGGGTTGATGAAAAAACTGAAAAAGAAAATGAAAACAGAATTAAATCTGCAATCAAAAACACTTTTAAGTCTATAGAAAATACCGTCTTTGGTACAGCCGAAGCTTTAACAGGTCTTATGGATAGAATATCTTCTTTGCCTGGAGAAATGATGGGTGGTATATCTCAAGAGCTAGTTACAGAAAGAATCAATGAGTCAAGCATTAAATACAAAAAAAGAATGATGGCTTTTGATACTATGTTGCAAGATAAATTAAAAGAATATTACGGCAAAAACTGGAAAAATAAATCTAAAGAATTTAGAAATAGCGCAAAGACATATAAAATTACAGAAGGAAGAGGTAGATATAATAAACTAACACAAGACCAGATGTATTATTTATATAATCAATATAAAGACCCCGCTACACACCCTGCTTTTAAAAATATGTTTGGTAAAGATTATAAAAATGCAATGGAAAATTTAACCAAACAATTAAAGCCAGAGGTAAAAGCTTTTGCAGACTGGCAAGTTGAAGAATTTTTTCCAGCTGTATATGATTATTACAATAAAACGTATAAAGAAATATACAGAACTAATATGCCTCAAAATCAAAACTATGCTGGGCGTATATATAGATTAGACGTTACTCCTGAACCTTTAAGTTTGCTAGGCGATACTTCTACATTTAACACTCAAGTAAGCGCAGCTTCCACTTTAGTTAGAAGCAACCCTGCATTAAAAATAGAGCCTGCAAATGGTACAGATGCCTTAGTCGGATATGTTAGAGATATGGAATACTTTGCGGCATACGGAGTAGAACTTAGAGATATACAAAAACTATTTGGAAACGGATTTATAAAATCTGCTATTAAAACAATTCATGGTGACAAAGTTTTTGGATACATAGAAAACATGATTAACAAAGTTGCTGGTAAAGGTATTCAGCTATCTATAGCCGACAGAATTGTAAATAAAATGACAACCTTGTTTGTATTGGCTAGAATTGGTTTAAGTCCGCTCATAACAATAAAACAGTTAACATCTGCTGTAACTTATTCTAACGACATTGGTATTATAAATTGGCTAAAATATTCAGCCAAGAATTTAACTCAGCTTAAAAAAGTATTTAAAGAAATAAGCGACAACTCTGTATATATGCAAGACAGAGGCAGCAGAAGTATATTAAATCAAATTGAATCATATGCAAACACTAAGTCTCCATTAGCTCAAGACTGGATACCTAGTCGTGCAACTGATTTTCTTTCTGATGTTATTATGTATTCTACAAGATTAGGGGATAGAGGTGCTATATATTTAGGTGGCTCTGCTAATTACTCTTATTATAAAGACCAGTTTAAAAAGAAAAATCCTGGTGCGAGCGAACAACAGGCAATAGATTACGCTATAAAAATGTTTGAAAGAGATACAAAAGAAACTCAGCAGTCATCTGACTTACAAGATAAGGACTTGCTTCAGAATAGCGGAGCTTTTTACAGAGCTTTCAATATGTTTTTAACCACGCCAAAACAATACCTTAGAAAAGAAATAAGCGCATCTAGAAATTTACTTAGAAAAATAAAAGCACGAGATTTAAAAGCTGGTAAGGGAACTTTTATTGAAAATGCTAGACAACTTTTAATGTATCATGTTTTTATGCCTGTTTTTTTTCAATGGGTATCTTCAGGATTTCCAATGCCTTGGAATGATTGGGAAGATGAAGATACTGCTGATATGGGAAGAGCTTTATTATTAGGAAATTTAAATGCTTTGTTTTTAATAGGAGAAGTAATTACTCAAACAGCTGATTTTGTGCAGGACAAACCTTGGTATAAAGAAACATCCTCTGTACCTGCTCTGACAGTATGGACTAACTTATTGGTTAAATGGGATGAGTATGATAAAGCAAAGTCAGCTTCACAAAAACAAAAAAAGCTAACAGAGTTTTGTGTAGAATTAGCTATGTTTACAGGTTTGCCAGCTAAAAATATTCAAAAAATGGCTGAGAACTATCCTAAGCTATTAGAGAGTGAAGACTTTGGAGAGTTCATGCTGAGGTTACTAAACTATTCTAAGTATCAGATAGAAGGTAGACCTAAAAAACAAGGAGCAAAAAAGAAACCTATGTCTATGACGGAGATGAAGAAGTTCTATCCTGAGATGTATGAGATGATAAAGGAGATAGAAGACCCAGAGCTGAAGCAACTGGAGAAAGACATCAGAGAGCTAGAAAAAGAAATGTTAGAATCAATGTACGAATAATTATGCCTTTTAAAAGCCAAGCACAAAGAAGATATATGTATAAGAACCTGCCAGAGATAGCTGCTCAATGGGAAAAAGAAACCCCAAAAGGGACAAAGCTTCCTAAAAGACTAGGTAATAAGGGCAAGACACAGTCTTTACTTAGAACAAGAAGACTCCGAAAAAGGTTTTAAAAAATAATCTCATATAATAAGTAACACAGTATTGTGTTTATTATTATAGCTATAGTAAAGTTTATTTTAGGGTTTAACATACTTGAATAGTTTTTTGTTCTCAAAGGACAGCATAAGCTCCCCCTCATCTGACCAACTAGCTCTACCAACTAATCCCTCTATGGGAAGATAGTATATCCCATCTATACAAGACCATATCATTACAGCGTGTAGACGCTTGTCGCGTAGCTTTATAATCTTGCGGGCTTGAACCATGAGCGGGAATGAATCTTTCATCTCTGTATGCAACACACTTACCTCTGCGTATCCAATGGTAGATTTATTTTCTCCTATGATTCTGAAGTCTACATCATCTGGGCTAAGCTTCTTGTAGCTACCCCCTATCCTTCTAAGGTATAGCTCTACAGCTTTTTTTTCTTTACTTATGTCTTGGTCTTGTTCAAACATTATAGTTCCATCAAACAGTTAATAGCTGTGTGTCCTCCCAGGACAACACCACATCCTATAGCTTGCTTCTTGAAATGCTTTGCGTATGCCGCAGCATAGGAGCTGCCATCAATACCACAACCTACTTGCATACCAAATATACGGAAGTTTCTTCCAACCATCCACTCGGTATACGCTTGAGTATGTATATGTCCTTGTACTGTGGACATCATATCGTTCTTGGCTTTTGTGCGAGCTGTCCCGCCTTCGCCGTGTATGTACTGTACATTATCGTATACGATACGCTCGACCCAGTTCCAGTTAGTTCCCAGTACCTCGTTGTATGATTTTATCCACGCGCTCGGGATGTCTGATGTCTGAGCCTTACGCATACACATCCTGTCGTGATTTCCAATTATTACATCAGCCACTGGGAAAGCTTCCTTCCACTCTCTTACTGTATCTATGGCGTGGTGTAATTCATCTGCTCCTCCTAGACCATCGCTCGATGTCTCATGGTAGCTCGTGTAGTGATTATCAATTATATCCCCAATAAATACTACTTGATTACATAAGTGCTTTGCGTAGGTTTCCTTACAGAAGTTTAAGTATCCTTCTAGCTCGAACGGAGCGTGTATGTCTCCGACTACAAGTATTCGTCTTTCGTTTGTGGTAAGGTTGTCGTAGGCAATCTTCTTATCTCCGCTGAGCCTAGGCCTGAAGTCTTTATAACTCATCTTGTACTGATTCTAAAATTAGTTTTAGTTGTTTTATCAGCGCTTGAACCTCTTCTTTTAGAGAGTCAAATTCTTTATCCACTAAGCTTTCGTAGATGTTGTTGGAGGATGTGTGTACATCATCCATAATAAAGTTAATATTCTGGATACGTTTATCCTCCAGAGATTTCATACGCTATCATTTATCCATTGCCTGAATAAGCTTCGTGCCTAGTTCAGGGTTAATCTTCTTGATGGCGTAGTAGATTTTCCTAGAGTTTCCTTTTATTAACTTGCGCTCTGATGCGCTTGTGTCAATCCCCATATTAGTGTACATATCTGCATCCATTTTTAAAAGTCTATCCACTTTTTTCTTTTCCGAGCATCTCGTACATTCAACAATATAAGGAATATTTTTAATACTAGTTTCCATAACATAGTTATTACATTTTATAAAGTTACTAAAAATATTTCATACATCGTTGGTTTCTAGCTCTTTGAATGTTTTATATGTTTTAGGAGATGTATGTTTTAGTTTATGTAATAAGAAAGCATACCTGCCCCTGAGCCTTCTATGTTTAGATTCAAGCTCTTTATAGGCTGATATGTAAAACTTTTCTTCGCTAACATCAGTTGTGAATGGAAATGATTCAGGGTTTAACCGAACTAGATTGTCTACTTTTTCTTCTAAGTTAGCATAAATACTTTTCATGTTGGTGTCGTAACTCATCCAATTACGAAGGCTTTTTAGGGCGTGTAAAACTGTTGCGTGGTCCTTGTCTAGTGTTTTTGATATGTCAGATAGAGTCATTCTTCCTTTTTCTCTAAGCAACATATAGTACATGGCTCTAGCCTCAACATACTCTCGCCTTCTTGTTTTTCTTATTAATTGTAAATTAAACTCTGATTCAACTAAATTTTTAATTAATTCTACGCACATTTTATATTATTTTATTTAAGTTATATAGGTCAAGGTATTCATCAGACGTAATTTCTGTCAGTTGAAAAAAATAAGGGGCTTCATTTTCTTCATATATGTACCTTAACGCAAAGTAAATTGGATTGTTGCCCTTCAAAACTCCCGCAATAATTTGCGAGCGGTAGTTCTTTCTTTTTAATAATGGTATCGCTCTTTGAATCTGTTGTATAATTCTAGTAGCATTTACAGGAGATAGCGAGTCAATTGTTTCAATAACCGCTTCATCAAGTTCGTAAAATGTTTCAGCCCCTGTATACTTCTGTAATAAATCCATGCTTTTTTAATTCTTTTAATCGGTACTCTTGTAGGGAAGAGACCTTACCCTTTTTTGTTTTTACTTCACTAAAGATTACATTACAGTTCGGTGGTATCGCAATAATATCTGGTATACCATTCTTATTTGTCTTAATTAATTTGATTACATAGTAGCCTTCGGCTTCCAGTTCTTTAATTCTTTTTGACTGTATCTGTTGCTCAGTCATAGATAGCAAATTTACTAATTTCTTTTATAGGAATAAGCACTGCCATCGATGTGTTATCATCTCCCATCTCTTTAATAGAACCCTTTTTAGCATACTCTCTTGCCACATCTTTAAGCCTCTGTGTTTCCACTATGAGTATCACTTTATCCTGATACTCCTTAGAAAATATAAACACCCAGTAGTCTGCTTCTGTGGTTACAATCCCGGAGGGTTTGTTCCTGCTTTTAAATTCAATGGCAATGTTTCCAGTACGACCTACCCAGCTATCTCGTTTTACTTCCAGCTTTTTGTTTGCAAAAATATCGTGAACGATTCGCTCTCCTTCTCTACCTATCTCTAGGTCGTATCTGAAATCACTGTTATAGTCCATACCTATAAACTTAATAAATCTTTTTTGAAATGAGATAAGGTATAGTCTTTTTTGTTTGTCACTGCCTTGTAAATCTTTTTCTCGATACCTCCTTTGCTAAATATCCAGTACACATCGTTCTCTAGCCTGTCCTTGGTTGTCATCCTGTCCCTGCTCTGCCAATAACTGGTTGCACTAAAGTCTATGTTATAGTACACCAAGCACTTTGCCTGGCGAAGACTGATGCCCTCTCTCCCGCTTACAATCTGCAAGGCTATGCTTTTATTTGTGTCCTCGAAGACACTAAGCTCTGTAGTTATATCATCGCCGTAGACCTCTTTTAGAGCCTTCAGCTCGGCTTTAAACTTATAGAATATACCCACCTTCACATCTTTAAATTGAGAGCGTATAAAACGAGCTTTTGAATAGTCGATTACTTCTGCATTGCCACTCTCAAACTTAATAGTTCCAGAGTATAGCTGATGTAGTTTCATCATTAGCTTCACGGGTGTGTCTGCTAGTATGACTTCTCTCTTGCCCTCAATGACCAAATGCTTTTTTAGTTCATTAGCTAATTTATAAGTTGTCTTCTCCATCTCTACCTCCAAAACCTTCTCGGTTGTATTAACCTTGAACCCTGCTTCTTTCTGTGAGTACGCTATCATATATGGTTTCATCTTGTCCATAATAGTTGACAGTCCATTAGAGTAGTCTCTGATGCGTAGACTGTTTATCATGCGCTCCGTTATTTTTACATGAGCGTGTGCAAACTTATAGAAGCTAGAGAATCCACTGAATGGGTTGGTTGGTATACCATATACCTGATGGTATATCTGACTATAGGATTCAGGTGTTGGCGTTCCTGAAAGAAGTATAACCTTAGCCTTGCTTTTAATTATACGCATCTTTACATCTCTAGCCCTCTTGCTTGGCTTGGGAAATGCTCCCATAGAATGTGCCTCATCCAGTATAATCACATCCCAGTCTAGTTCGTATGATACCTTATGAAGACTCTCGTAGTTTATAGTGTGTAAATAAAACGATGCCTCAAGTAGTTCATAGTCTTTCTCGATAGATGATATTGCTTTCTTCTTTGTAATAAACAATACCTTCTGCGCTCGTATATTGTTCGCAATAGATAAAGATGTTAGAGTCTTACCTGTTCTAACTTCCATAGCCAAGTAAACAAAGCCACTTCTGTGTATAACCTCAGTCGCTTTTGCGACTATAGATTTTTGATAGTCTCTTAGTTGTATCATAAAATTTTAGTTTTGCTCTTAGCGTATTTATTTTTAAAACTTTTTCCCATTCTTTTTGAGATGAAAAATAGAAGTGCATCTCTTTTAAAATGTCATCCGTAACCTCTTCGTTCGGGTTGTGAATAAAATAAGAATTAGTGGCGTCATTAAAATGCCTTAATAAAACATTGTTAAGTATTACTTCGTAGGAGTTTCTCATTGCTATGTCTAAATGGTATTTCAAAACTCAAGTTCTTTTTGTTTTTTTATTTCTTTAAACTTAATCCATCTTCCGATTGAATCTCTACCCTCCTCAGGTAAGAATCCTTCTTTGAATAATCCATAAGCGTTAAGCCACTTGTAGAATCTAGTTCTAGATATAGAGTACTTCGCTCGTGGAGAATAGTCTGGGTACTCGTGAACGAAGTCTTCGTATAGTTCTTGCTTGTATATCTTCTCTCCATCAACAAGCCTTCTGTTAGGGATAGACCCTTCAATCAGACCACACCACTCTATAAAGTCGTGGCAAGTTTCTGCTGATAGTTGTCTTACTTTTAGATTTACAAACTTACTCTGCATAAGTCCTTTATTTAAAAACAATTGTAAGCATTCAATCATATAGTTGTCAAACTGTAGCCACTCCTCTGTGTCCCAATCACTGAAGAACATCTTACCAAACTCTACAATTGGAGTAAAGTCTTTGGTGTAGTGTTGGTGAAGTTCTAGTTCCCACTTCCTCCTGGCGAACGAGTTCCCTGCACCCTTGATTGCATAGTTAGTTGTGATGATTATCTTCGGAGACTTGCTGAATGGTATCGTAATAGCATCCTTGTTTTTCTTTTCCAATGTCATTCCCTCTGTCACTACGCTGAATAATCTTTCGAAGTCAAAGTATTTTTTCACATCATCAAAGCACAGTAGTTGTGTGTCTGCTGATACTAATTGATATGCAAAACTTCTTTCGAATGTAAATGATTTACCATCTATGTTAACTAGCTTTTTCATATGACCTAGTGCATTTTTAAACACACCCTTTCCTGTTCCACCCTCAGGGTTGTCTGATATAATCTCATCATTTAAAATCACAGCAGGGCAGTAGGACATACTCTTGTGTCCGTGCAACAAGAATCCTATGGTTGATTCCATTGATGTGGTTCTGCTACTGTCTCTATTACAAATGTTATTTATAAACTTTTGATAATCACAGTTGGTCACAGACTCTTCTTTGTAGTTCCTGTCTATGATGTGGTCTTTCCAAACATAGCCTCCAAGGTCTAGGTAGTCTATGGTTTTGATTTCATTCTTGGTAATCCTAACTGCGCAGTTGTTGTAGTATAGATAACTTGTATCGTATGTGTCTTCAATAAACAAGATGTCTATTGTTCCAAGCAAAGTGAGGAAGTCTTCTTTGAAAAACCTAG
>Ga0102855_1000299_pt1 | contig 17624 bp, 14 predicted proteins | sample Colrivmet1370B02_FD_78450 | JGI IMG/M metagenome (GOLD analysis project Ga0102855, IMG submission 78450) | Estuarine microbial communities from the Columbia River estuary - metaG 1370B-02 | ecosystem: Environmental > Aquatic > Marine > Intertidal zone > Estuary | place: USA: Columbia River...
ACAGATTACGCAGCGATTGAGGCATTTAAAAGATACTATTATTAACAAAGACATCAGGACGAACAATTGGCAATTGAGATTCTTTTCATGAGCTAATAAAAGATGACCAATTAACATCACTAAATTTAATACTACAATCTTGAAAACTACTATCCAAACCTCTTTTATTGCTCCTTATCATCAGTTAAATAAAAATGCTATTTTTAAATCTAAAAATAGATATCACACATTTCTTAACTGGATAAGTGGTGAATTTGATTTGTATTTGCAAGATGAAACAAATGGTTTACAGGTTTATTTTCCAGAAGGAAAATTTCATATTATAAATATAATTGAGAATGGAAAAATTGCAGCAGAAATAAATTTAAAAAGCAAAAACCTTGAAAACGGACAACTAATTTTCAATAAAATAGTATCCATCTATGAGCTTATATTAAAAAACTAACAAATGATTTTAATATCAGAAAGTGGTTCTACAAAATGTGACTGGGTTCTTCTAGACTCTTTAAATGCAGTTCCAAAACGAATCAGAACAAAAGGCTTGAACCCTGCCATTTTAAAAAAAAAAGAATTAAAAAAAATTATTACGAGTAATAAAGAACTCTTTGAATATAAAGATTTGATTACTTCTATTTACTTTTTTGGAGCTGGTTGTAATACTCCAAATAGTAAAAATAATATTCAAGTTGTTTTAAGTTCTTGTTTTAAAAAAGCAATCTCAGTTGTAGAAGAAGATATAATGGCTGCTGTATATGCAACGACTCTTAAACCTGCTGTTGTTTGTATTTTAGGAACCGGCTCTAATTGCTGTTATTTTAATGGAACATCAATTCATTCTAAAGTACCTTCTCTGGGTTTTTTAGTAATGGATGAGGGAAGTGGAAATTACTTTGGAAAAGAGCTGTTAAAGGCCTATTACTATAAACAAATGCCAAAAGAATTAAGAATTGTTTTTGAAAAGCAATTCAATTTAAATGAGAGAAAAGTTATTAAAAAACTCTACCAATCCAAAACTCCAAACAAATATTTAGCAGGCTTTGCTATCTTTTTATTTGAAAACATTCAACATTCCTACATGAAAAAAACACTGCATGAAGGTATGGATCGATTTATAGAAAACCATATAGCCCAATACTTAAAAGAATTAGAAACAGTTCCTCTTCATTTTGTGGGATCTATTGCATTTTATGCAAAAGATTATATTACAACCCAATTAAAAAAAAGAGGTTTGAATGGAGCAAGTTTTGTACGAAGACCCATGGATAATTTAATTGAGAGAATAAGAAAAGAGCATTTAATCAGCTAAAATGTGCTATGCTTTGTGAATTCAAAACAAAATTTTTGTCATAATATTCGAACGGTACTGCCTTATTTTAGCCTAAAATTCTTTTTTTCACATCCTCTATATAAGACCTACCAATTACGTATCTAATACCATCAATTTCTACACTATTTCCTTGTACTACATCTATTTTGTCTATCGCTATGGTGAAGGACCTATGAATTCGAATAAAGTTACTTGAAGGTAGTTTGTCTGTAAAATTACTTAGCGTACTGTGTATTATGTATCTGTCTGTAATCGTGGTTATTTTTAAATAATCCCTTAAAGATTCTATCACTAAAATTTCATCCAAATAGATTTTTTGCATTTTCTTCTTATCTACTTTGATAAAAAGGTGTTCTCTCTTGGCAATTTTTAAATTAGAAGTTGAGCTTTTAGAATTCACTTTTCTCAATGCTCTGTTCACTGCTTTTAAAAATCTTGGAAATGATATTGGTTTAACTAAATAATCAAGAACATCTAATTCGTAGGTTTTTATTGCATATTCATCATAAGCAGTTGTAATAATTATTAATGGCTTCTTTTCTAAACTTTTAATAAAATTTAACCCATCTAATAATGGCATGTTAATATCTAAAAAAATTAAATCTATTGTGTTTTCTTTTAAGAAACTCAAGGCTTCAATAGCACTGTTAAAGGTTTCAACAATATTAACGCTTCCAATTTCTTGTAAATGATTTTTTATCACATTGACAGCTAAGGGTTCATCATCAATAATTATACAATTAATAGCCATTATACTTTTATTTTAAGTTTTACAGTAAATAATTTATCTTCATTATCAATCTTTAAATCGTACTCATCAGAATCATATCCTAAAGCAAGTCTTTTTTTAACATTATTTAGACCGATACCACCAGAATGATTAATCAGGAGCTTGTGTTTGGTAATTTCAGATATTGGATTAGAAATAGTAAAATAAAGAAAATTTTTAACTATTCTAAAATCAATATCAATTGTCACATTACCAATGTTTTTATTTGCACCATGTTTAAAGGCATTTTCCACAAAAGAAAGCAGCAGTATTGGAGCAATCTTCTTATCAAGTATGTCTCCACTTATATTCATATTAATCTTCAATAATTCACCATACCTTATCCGTTCTAAATCTAAATAGTTTTGAATACAAATTATTTCCTTTTCTAAACTTTGCCTTTTTGTTTTTGTTTCATAGAGTAAATAGCGCATTAATTCAGAAAGTTTTAATATTATTCTAGGAGTTTTTTCTGATTTTTCTATTGATAATGAATAGATGTTATTTAGAGTATTGAAGAAAAAATGAGGTGAAATTTGAGACCTTAAAAACAAGAGTTCAGTATCAGATTGCATTTTTTCTAAAGCAGCAACTCTTTTTTGTTCTTCAAGCCAATCCATCGTTATTTTAATTGCAGTTACAAATGTTATTACATACAATTCTCCTATCATCATATCAATGGCATAAGTAAAAGTAAAATCATGAATTACTGAAGGTCCCTCTGGCCAGATATTTTCACTTACTAAGAAAAAGGTAAGGTTAAATTTCATGAAAACCATTAACAATAGAGAAGCAATAAGAAAAATAATGTACATAAAATATTTTCGTTTGTAAACAAACCTTGGCATTAAAACAATAATATTTAAATAAACCAAAATCATATGTACAGGAAAACCAATAATGTTTGTTTTTAATGAATATAAATAGTCATCAAAATAATTACCCCATCTAAGCATGTTCAATAAAAAATAAACGGACCAGAAAAGTACATGATGTCTTCGAGTAATTTTGAATAATTTTTTGGCTTGCATATTTATGTTTTTTAACGCTCAACGAGAACCTATTGTCGTCTGTCTAATTTTATTCGTTAAACAGTTGTTTTTTTAAATATTTACATTAATTAAATTTAATAATAAATTGAATATTAAAAAAGCTAAGATAAGTATATTATATATTTCATTGTTTGTTCTGACACTAACCTCATGTAAAAATCAAGTTAAAGAAAATAAAGAATCTTATATAAAATATGTAAATCCTTTAATCGGTACTTCGGGTCAGGGCCATACCTATCCTGGGGCAACAGTGCCTTTTGGAATGCTTCAAGTAAGTCCAGATAATGGAATTGCAAAATGGGATTGGTGCTCTGGTTATCATTATTCAGATTCAATTACAATCGGATTCAGTCATTTGCACCTAAGCGGAACAGGAATTGGAGATTTGGGCGACATCCGTTTGATGCCTATCAATAAAAAAGTAGATTTAGCCAAAGAAATAAAAACTAGAGACGATATCTCATATAAATCTAGTTATTCGCACCAACAAGAAAATGCAAAAGCAGGTTATTATAGTGTTTTTTTAAAAGATCATAATATCAACGCAGAATTAACTTCAAGTTTAAGAACTGCATTTCATCGATATACATTTAAAGAAAATGATAAGCAATCTGTAATTATTGATTTAGGAGATGCTTTTATTCCTTTTGATTTGGATAAAAATAAACTTACTCAAATAAAAATTGAAGATAAATTTACAATATCTGGTTTCAGACATAGCACAGGTTGGGCTAAAAATCAGAAAGTCTTTTTTGTAGCTAAATTTTCTAAATCGATAAAAGGATTTGATTTGGTTGCTGATTCTAAATATGTAGAAGATAAAATTGTTACTGGTCTTAAAACTGCTGCACAACTATATTTCAATGACTTAAGTGTAAAACAACTCAATGTTAAAGTAGGTGTTTCATCAGTAAGTGTAAAAAATGCACTCGAAAACATATCAGATAACAATGATCGTTTTACCAAAACAAAAGACAACGCTTTTAAAAGCTGGAATAAAGCATTGTCTAGAATAAAAGTAGAAACAGCAATAGATTCTTTGAAAACTATTTTTTATACAGCACTGTATCATGCACAATTGGCTCCAGTTACTTTTAGTGACGCTAATGGTGAGTTTAGAATGGAAAATGATCGTATCGTAAAAGAAACAGGTTATACCACTTTTTCTACTTTATCATTGTGGGATTCTTTTCGAGCACAACAACCATTACTCACAATTTTAGAACCCAATAAAGTTTCAGACATTATCAATTCTATGCTCAGGTATTATGAGTCTCATAAATTACTTCCAGTATGGAATCTATATGGCAATGAAACAAATACGATGACGGGTTATCATTCTATACCAGTGATCGTAGAAGCTTATTTTAAAGGCATCAAAGGTTTCGATGTTTACAAAGCTTATGAAGCTATGAAAACTACGATGACACAAGATGAACGTGGGTTAAATCATTACAAAAAGTATGGATATGTTCCACATAACTTGCTAGACGAATCTGTAACAATCACTCTAGATTATGCTTTCAACGACTGGTGTGTAGCGAAGCTAGCAAAGGCTTTAGGAAAACAAGATGATTATACTTTTTTCTCAGATCGTTCTAAATCTTACAGAAATGTATTTGATGCTAAAACTGGTTTTATGAGAGGGAAATTTGAAGATGGGAAATCTTGGAAAGAACCTTTTGATCCAAAACATTCTGCTCACGCAATTAATGCAGAATACACGGAGGGTAATGCTTGGCAACATAGCTGGTTTGTTCCACATAATGTTGAAGATCTTATTAATTTGCATGGAAATACACAAATATTTACAGAAAGATTAGAACAACTATTTACAGAAAGTTCAGAAATTACAGGAGATAATATTTCAAAGGATATCTCAGGACTCATTGGCCAATATGCCCATGGTAACGAACCAAGTCATCATATTGCTTATTTGTTTAACTACGCAAATAAACCTTGGCGCACACAATATTGGGTAAGACAAATATTAAAAACGCAATACAATACAACATCAAATGGATTAAGTGGCAATGAAGATTGTGGGCAAATGTCTGCTTGGTATGTCTTAAGTTCTATAGGCTTGTATACAATGAATCCTGCTTCTGAGAATTACGAAATTGGAAGTCCAATATTCGATAAAACTACGATCTCTATTTCTGATGAAAAATCATTCATAATTGAAGCAGAACATGTTTCAAATAAAAATATATACATACAATCAGCGACTCTTAATGGGAAGGTTTTTAACCAAACATTTATTTCTCATAAACAAATACTAAATGGAGGGACACTAAATTTTGTTATGGGATCAGTACCCAATAAAAATTGGGGAATCACAAAAAATAGAAAAAATAATGGATAATATAGACATCTTAATAATAGCACTATATATAATTTTAACTATTGGAGTTGGTATATGGGTTTCCAAAAAAGCCTCAAAAGGATTAGATTCTTATTTTTTAGGAGGAAAATCTATCAAATGGTATTATTTAGGCTTAAGTAATGGGTCAGGAATGTTTGATGTTTCTGGAACTGCTTGGATGGTTGGAATTTTATTTCTGTATGGTGTAAAAAGCTTTATGTTTATGTGGCTTTGGCCCATTTGGAATCAAATTTTTGTGATGATGTTTTTAGCTGTTTGGATAAGAAGATCAAATATAATGACCGGTTCTGAATGGATTTTAACTCGATTTGGAGATACAAAAGCAGGTAGAGCATCACACATGATTGTTGCCATTTTTGCAATCATAGCAGCAATTGGTTTTATCGCTTATTTTTTTGAAGGTGTCGGTAAATTTATGACCATTATCTTACCTTGGGATCTCACTCTGCAAATAGGGGAATTCGTCTTATTAGATTCAAAACAATCCTTTGCATTAATCATTATATTTATAACAACTATTTATACGATTAAAGGAGGAATGTTTTCGGTTGTTGCAACAGAAGTGCTTCAATATGGAATTATGGTGATTGCAGGATTATTAATTGCAGGGTATGCATTCTTCACCATAAGTGATGTCGAAATCAACAATGTCATTTCAGCAGAATGGCGGAATATTTTTTTTAGTTGGGAATTAGAAACCCATTGGAGCGATAAGTTTCAGGCTTTTAATAATTTAATCGATACAGAAGGTTTTAAAATGTTTGGAGCCTTAATTGGGATGACGTTATTTAAAGGTTTTTTTGCAAGTATCGCAGGTCCAACCCCAAGTTTTGACATGCAACGAATATTATCAACAAAAACGGTTAAAGAGGCTGCCTATATGAGTGGCTTTACGAATCTAATTTTATTCATTCCAAGGTACCTGTTAATTGGAGGCGTAGTTGTCATAGCTCTGGTCGCTTTAAGTCCAGAAATGATCGGAAACCCATCTTTAAGTGGTGGAGACTTAGAAGTCTTATTACCTAAAGTAATAAATTTTCATATCCCTGTTGGAATTAAAGGTTTGGTGTTAGCAGGTTTGTTAGCAGCATTTATGTCAACATTTTCGGCATTTGTTAATGCAGGTCCAGCTTATATCGTTAATGATATTTATAAAAAATATTTCAAACCAAACGCTAGTAATAAACATTATATAAAAGCCAGTCACATTGCTTCATTTACAGTAGTTGTTTTAGGAGTTTTTATGGGGTTTTTTGCGGATTCTATTAACTCGCTAACACTCTGGATTACCTCAGCACTATTCGGTGGATATGTTGCTTCAAACTTTTTAAAATGGATTTGGTGGCGCTTCAACGGTTGGGGATATTTTTGGGGAATGTTAGCTGGTTTAATCGTTGCATCTCTTCAATTTGTATTGGACCAAAATAAAGGTAATTTTACTGAAGGCACACTAATTTATGAATTATCAAACATGCATGCTATTTATTTATTTCCAATTATATTTATAATTTCATTACTAGGTTCTTTCTTGGGTACTTTCCTTTCAAAACCTACAGAGATAAATACCCTAAAATCATTTTATAAATCTGTAAGACCATGGGGTTGGTGGGACCCAGTTTACAAAGAACTCTTGAAAGAAGACGATCGGATTAAAAAAAATACTGACTTTTTAAAAGACATGTTAAATTGTGCGATTGGTATCGTTTGGCAATCGAGTATGATCGTACTACCAATTTACTTTGTAATTAGAGATTATCCAAAGGCATTAATTGCTTTAGTCGTTTTTGCAATAACGTCTATAATCCTTAAATTTACATGGTTTGATAAAGTAAAAAAACTAACAGACTAAAATTTAATTTAAAAATATAAATGGCAAACTTACCTTGGCAAAATAGGCCAGAAAATAATAAAGATATATTATGGAGGTATTCTAAAAACCCCATAATCAATAGATATGACATTCCTTCGTCAAATAGTATTTTTAATAGTGCAGTTGTACCTTATAAAGAGGGTTTTGCAGGTGTATTTAGATGTGATAATAAAGCCGTACAAATGAATATTTTTGCTGGTTTTAGTCAAGATGGACTCAATTGGGAAATAAATCATGACCCAATTAAAATGCAAGCTGGTAACACTAAAATGATTGAATCTGATTATAAATACGATCCAAGAGTCGTATTTATAGAAGATCGATATTGGATTACTTGGTGTAATGGCTACCATGGACCTACCATTGGAATTGGATACACATTTGATTTTAAAGAATTTTTTCAATGTGAAAATGCTTTTTTACCATTTAATAGAAATGGCGTATTATTCCCAAAAAAAATAAATGGCAAATATGCAATGTTAAGCAGGCCTAGTGATAATGGTCATACACCATTTGGCGATATTTATATCAGCTATAGTCCAGACATGAAGTACTGGGGAGAACATCGCTGTGTCATGAAAGCAACGGCTTTTGAAGATAGTGCGTGGCAGTGTACAAAAATTGGTGCAGGTCCTATTCCTATCTTAACAGCAGAAGGTTGGCTTATGATTTATCATGGGGTTATTAATACTTGTAACGGTTTCAGATATGCTATGGGAACTGCTCTTTTAGATGAAAACAATCCTGATAAAGTAAAATATAGAACACAGCCTTATTTATTAGGGCCAGCAGAACAATATGAAATGGTAGGAGATGTACCAAACGTTGTCTTTCCATGTGCTGCTTTACATGACTTTGAAGAAGATAAATTAGCCATATATTATGGGGCTGCAGATACAGCCGTTGCTGTAGCTTTCGGAAAATTGAGTGAAGTCATTCAATTTACAAAACAAAACAGCCTGTAAACATCAAAAATTATGAGTATCAAAAATTATTTTCCATTAATAAAATCATTTGCTTTTATCAGTCTGATGACGTTGTTTTTTAATTGTTCTAAGGTAAATACAACTCAAAAAGACAAAATTGAAGATTTGAAAATAATTGGATATGTGGCAGGTTATGAAAATTATGATCCAGCTCTTGTTGATGCTAAAAAATTAACTCATATCAATTATGCTTTTGCAAATATTGTAGATGGGGAACCAAAGTTTGAGTTAACTACTGATTCAGTCAAAATTTCAAAATTAATAGCACTCAAAAAAAGTAACCCAAAATTAAAAATACTTTATTCAATTGGTGGATGGGTATGGTCTAATCATTTTTCACATACTGCTGCATACAAAGAAAACAGAATAAAATTTGCGATTAGTAGTGTTAAACTCATGAAAAAACATGGTTTTGATGGAGTCGATTTAGATTGGGAATATCCAGGTCAAAGAGGAGAAGACAATGATTTTAGACCATCAGACAAGAATAACTTTAACCTTCTTTTAGAAGAAATAAGAAAGGAATTAGAAAAAGTAGGAGCAATTGATAATAAACATTATTTACTTACAATAGCAACAGGAGCTGACCAAGCCTATATTGACAATACAGATCTAGGGAAAGCGCATAAATATTTAGATTTCATTAACGTAATGTGTTATGACTTTTACCATGGATGGTTCTTTCAAACAGGTCATCATGCTAATTTATATCCTTCAAAAAAAGAAAAATTCACGGGAAATAGCGGTCAAGAAGCTATAAGAAGACACATTAAAGCAGGTGTTCCTAGTAATAAGTTAATAATGGGAATCCCATTTTATGCAAGACAATGGAAAAAAGTAGCTTTAGCAAATGATGGATTATATCAAACCGCAATGACAACAGGAACGATTGCTCCTTATTGGGATATTGTTGAAAAGATAAAATCTGGAAACTACAAAAAAGGCTATGATGATTCAGCCAAAGCATCTTATTTGTGGAACGCAAAAGACAGTATTTTTATATCTTGGGAAACACCTAAAGAAATAAAACAAAAAGTAACCTATATTAAAAAAAACAACCTTGGAGGAGCTATGTTTTGGGAGTATAGCTTGGATAAAGATCAAGAATTATTAAACACACTTTTTCAAAATATTAAATAAAAACAGCGCTTTAAGTGGGCATTTATATTTTAAATATGTATTTTAAATTCTACCACTAAACTGACAATAATAATTTTATCATATATCTAAATTGCAACTCATTTATAAAATAATTCAACAAGAATAAAACAATATACAAGAAAGGAATCTTTAATAACTGTATCATCCAAAAGCAGTTCAGTTTTTAAACACAAAAAAACTTCAGACTTTCGTATTGCACAATTTGCAAAAGTATTGGGTAAAAAAAATACATTCGTAAAATGAATTTTAGGGTGAATGTAAAACAATAGAATCATTTTTATATCACATTCATCACCTACTAATGGATAACATTTGAACATTTATTTAGAATAACTATTTTGTTTTTCTATCTCAGTTAATTGTAATCCATAAATAACATTTTCAATAATTTAAAACTAAATTACTCATAGAATGTTAAAAATTTTAACAAACTCCTTACTTTATTTGTTATTTGTCGAAATTATTTAATGGTTGCATTTAATTTTTATTGATTTATATATTATTAACATATTAATTTTGATTATGAAACAAAAAATATTGAATTTGTTAGTTATCGTATTTGTTTTTAGCGCTGTAAATACATTTGCTCAAACAACTACAATAACAGGAACTATTACTGATGCTAATGACGGTATGGAACTTCCAAGTGTTACTGTTCTTGAAAAAGGTACCTCTAACGGGACCACATCAGACTTCGATGGGAATTACACCCTTGAAATATCCAACAAAAACGCAACATTAGAGTTCTCTTTTCTTGGTTACAAAACCAAAGAGGTAACTCTGAATGGCGAATCTATGCTGAATGTTACTCTAGAACAAAGCGCTGAAGCTTTAGACGAGGTAGTGATTACGGCTTTAGGAATTTCAAGAAAGAAAAAATCTCTGGGGTATGCAGTAACAGAAGTGTCTGGCGAAAATGTCAACACTGTTAAGGACAACAACCTTGCAAACTCCCTTTCTGGTAAAGTAGCTGGGCTTCAGGTTTCTCAATCTGGATCATTAGGTTCTGGTTCTAGACTTACTATCAGGGGTAATAATTCCTTAAACGGAAATACACAAGCACTTATCATTGTTGATGGTATGCCTATAAATGCCTCTTTACCAATCAACTCTGATGGAAATCAGAAAAATGCAGGAAGTAATGATAGCGGAGGACAACCTGACTATGAGCCAAGTATAGCGGGTGGTGGAATTTCAGATATAAATCCCGATGATGTAGAATCTGTTACTGTATTAAAAGGACCAAGTGCAGCAGCACTATATGGTTCTAGAGCAGGTAATGGTGTAATTTTGATTACAACCAAAAAAGGTTCACGCTCAAACAGATTAGGGGTTACAGTAAAAACAAATTTATATGTCGATAATCCTATGTTTTTACCTGATTTTCAAAATCAATATGGCCAAGGTTCTTTCGGCTCTGCCTACTCTGACCGTGCAAACGATTGGGGTGAATATTCATGGGGAGCTCCTTTAGACGGATCTCAACAAGTGTATTTTGATGGTACTACTAAATCATACAGTGCTACTTCTAATCCTGCTGAGAACTTTTTTAGATCAGCTTTGCGTAAAATAACGTCTGTGTCTGTTAATAAAGGATCAGAGGCTGGTTCAATGCGATTTTCATACACAAACAACTCATCCGAGTCAATTATACAAAACTCAGACTTAAATAGTCATAACTTTAATTTAAGAGCATTAGCTAATTTATCGGATAAACTAACCGTAGATACCAAAGCAACTTATTTCACTCAAGATATTAAAAATAGAGCTTCGACAACAGGTGCTCAAGGGATAATAAGTCAACTATTTCAAATTCCTAGAAACATAAATATCAATGATTTAAGAACCTATCAAAAGACAAATCCCGCTACTCCAGATGACTTTAATGTTATACGTCATGCAGATGGTTTTGTGGGCAATCCTTTCTGGATGGCATATAATGATGAGACCAGAGTCCGAAGAAATAGATTTTTAGGCTTTACTAAATTCAACTATAAATTTACGGACTGGCTTAATGCTTTTGTTAGGGTCGGTGCTGATGTTACGAGTATTAGAGATAGTAAAATTTATAAACCAGGTCATCACAATCGTAGACTAGGTGAAATGGAAATTAGCGAAAGTTCATTTGGAGAATTAAACTCTGAATTTCTAGTTACCGCAAAGCATGATTTCACAGAAAAGCTTAATGTGGTGACAAATATCGGTGGAAACTTATCCAAAAGAACTTCTGAAGGTATGTTAATTAGAGGATCGGAATTTAAAATTCCAACAAAATTTTTCATTAATAACCTTAGCAAAATTAACGCAACACAGGAGTCTCCAATGTCTATTAAAAAAGTAAATTCATTATATGGATCTATTAACTTAGCTTACGATAATTTTTTATACTTAGATGCCTCAATGAGAAACGATTGGTCATCTACTTTGAATGAAGATAACAGATCGTATACTTATAGTTCTGCAAGCTTATCTGCAATTCTAAATAAATTTATTGATCCAGATAGAAAGTTATTTAGTTTAATAAAATTAAGAGCTAGTATCGCTCAGGTAGGTAACGATACTGATCCATACCAGATAAATCAAACTTTCGATGTTCCAGGAAATGGATATTTAGGTCTTACTACATTAATATCACCGAGTGTCGAGTTGAACTCTAATTTAAAACCTGAAACGGTAACTTCTTCCGAATTTGGATTAGAATTAAGCATGTTAAATAATAATTTAACTTTGGATGTATCCGTTTACGATATCACAACCAAGGATTTGATTTTTGATATTCCTGTTCCTGCTGCAACTGGATTCCAATTTTCTAGAGAAAACATCGGTAAAGTATCCAATAAAGGTTTAGAAATTGCGCTTAGTGCAAACATCGTAAAGACAGATGATTTTTCATGGGACACCTCATTGTTCTACTCTAAAAATGTTAACAAGGTTGAGGAGTTAACAGAAGGACTTGACAGTTTTGTATACAATAGTTCAACGGACTCAAATATTTTCATTAAAGCAACTGAAGGCGGTAGTATAGGAGATATTTATGGTAAAGTAGCAACGGGTGAAGTAGATGCTTCCGGAGCTCCACTTGGTTCAGCAGCTCCAACAGAATTATTGGGAAATGCACAACCAGACTGGTTAGGCGGATGGTCAAATACAATTAGATATAAAGATTTTTCCATGAGTTTCTTAATTGACGCAAGAATTGGCGGGCAAGTTTATTCCCAAACTTCAGCTGATTTAGATCGAGTTGGTGTATCTGAAAGAAGTTTAAAATATCGCGACTCTGGGGTGACTTTGAGTGGTATTAACACCGGAACAGGTGAAACAAATACAGAAAGCATAACTGCTCAAGAATATTGGACAGCAATGTCTAATATTTCTGGAAATTATATTTATGACCAAGATAACATTCGTTTAAGAGAGTTCTCTATTGGATACAATATTCCAGATCTATCGAAAATTGGACTTCAAAGTGGTTCAATTCAGTTAGTAGGAAGAAACTTATTTTTCTTGTCAAAAAAAGCTGAAGATATTGATCCAGAAGCAATGCTAGGAACATCCCTTGGTGTACAAGGTATGTCACATTATGCCATGCCTACTCTTAGAAGTGTCGGGTTGAATTTAACTTTAAATTTTTAAAATAAAATAATTAATCATCATGAAAAACAAAATTCTAATATTAACATGTCTTATACTGACATTTTCAGTATCATGTACAGACGATTTTAATGAAATTAATGAACAACCAGATGCACTTTCTGTTACTGATGTGAGTGCTAAATTTTTTGTCACCACTCTTCAACAGAAGCTTTTTAGAGCCAATGTATTTGAAATATGGTATGGAAGGATTTTACATCCTGACATGTTTGCTGGTCATATATCAGGGGGGCATAGTGCTTACGCATGGGCTGGAGACTTTGGATGGAATTACTGGAATGCTTTAACAGATAACGGTTCTTGGGGTCCTTACGCTTCGTATAATAGCACGCTTACATCTTACATGAATCTTGTTGGTGAAGGAGGAGTACTGGAAAACGAACAATATTATGCTCTAGGGCTTGTCATGAAAAGTTTGTACTATCACACTTTTACTGATATGTTTGGTGCGATTCCATATTCTGAAGCATCTAATCCAGATATAAGTTTGCCTATATATGATAATCAAATCGATATTTATAAGGGAATTATTGCTGATCTAAATCAAGCTATCTCAATTATAGGAAGTAATAATAGTACTGGAGAAGGAGTAGATAAGCTTACTGAAAATGATGTTGTTTTTAATGGAAACATGCAAAATTGGAAAAAACTAGCCAATAGCTTAAAGTTAAGAATTGCACTTCGTGCTCATGGCTCACCTGGTGAAAATTTTTCTGCAACTACTGCCTCTGAAGCAATCGCCTCTGGAGTTCTTGCAGACGAAGATGCTTTGTTTGAAGGATATGCTGCTGAAACGGATATTTGGGGAGGTTCAACTTCTTATGGAGATGTTTGGCATACTTGGCCAACTGCTCGTTGGAAAATTGCTGAACCGATGATAAATATTTTAAGCAATAATAATGATCCAAGACTAGCAAAAATTGCAAAAGCAAGTGCAGGTGGATCAGTGACTATAGCTAAATCTCCTAGAGAAGGAGAGAATGTTGAGCTTGTTGCTAAACATGTTGAATTTCTAAAAGGCACATTTGATAAAGCAGGACTTGTTTTGGATACCGATTATACGTGGAACGAAACAGGAGATGATCTAACCATCACCATGCCTGCTAACACTAATTTTATTGGAGTACCTTCACGAATGAACGGAAAACTTCAACGATATTTTAATGCTGATTTGTTTTCTGACCCTTCAGATGTGCTAACTCAAAAGGTAAATGAAGGTAAGCCTGTTTTACCTACAGTTATTATTACAGCTGCCGATACACATTTTATGATTGCAGAGGCAATTGTTAAAGGACTTGCCTCGGTTGGTGATGCATCATCATATTATCAATCAGGATTGACGCATGCCATGAATTATTGGGGAACAGCTGTATCAGGAGATTTTTCAGCTTCTGATATGGGAACACTCAGTGGTTCTATGGATGAAAAGTTAGAAAAAATTGCTACACAACGATGGATAGCTAATTATACCAATAGCTACGAAGCTTGGTCAATTGTTAGAGATACTGGTTATCCAAAAACTGCATTTATTGAATCTACAAATGATGAAATTATTAGTCTAGCGGGACCTCTTAATGGCTCGTATGCTAATAGATTACGATACGGGACAGGTGTCTATTTATCAAACGGGGCTAATGTTGAAGCAGCACTGGCTCAACAAGGACCGGATTTAATGTCAACTAAATTATGGTTTGCTAAATAATTAAATTGATTCAAACAATCAGTAAAGGGAGATTTTTTATAAAATCTCCCTTTACTTTTAAAAAAGAATACCTTTATAAGGTCAATGAAATATCTTTTATTATTTATGATCAGTGAATGTTCTACAGTGGGCTTTTCTCAAGAAAAAGAAAGCACTAAAGATAGCAATATCAGCTACTATGGTAGAAAACACTTTTTAATTGAAGGCATGGCCATTGCTAACTCTTTAAAGGAGAGTCCTTACGATAGGTTGCCTATTTCGTATAAAGAAAAAGTAAGAGAACCTGTTTGTGACTTATCAAAAGCATCTGCAGGAATAACTGTTCGATTTCACTCGAATTCGACAAGTATCGGTTTAAAATAGACTGTATTAAATGATTTTAACATGCCTCATATGGCATCTACTGGTATTAAAGGAATAGATTTATACACAAAATATAATAATAAATGGAGATATGTAACTACAGCAGGAGCCCTTGTAGGAGAAAAAAATACCAAAATAAGGACGTCCCTTCGGATAGCATAAATGAATATGAACTCATAAAAAATCTGACTCCTGAATTTCGAGAGTACAAGTTATTTTTACCCTTATATGATGGAGTTACTCAACTAGAGATTGGAATTGATGCTAACTTTTATGTAATTGAATGTTTATAAAACATAAATACAGAGGAAGTTAAAAAACGTGTTTTACCACTCGTAAAAACAATACGAAAAAACAACCTAATACAGCTATGGTCCTTGTTTAAAATATGATGTATAAGACGGCTTTTATGGATAAGACAACAGAAACAGAATTGATCCAAGAAAATTTAGCTCTTAAAAATGAATATGATAATATTTTAAAAAGTGGAATTCAAAATGTTTATTATATCATAGATAAGCAACACGAAAAAATGGATAACGAAAGAACTGTAGACGGGGTTCACCTTACTGATTTAGGATTTAAGATCTACAGATTATTTAATAGAAAATTAATAAAAAACCAACCAGTTAAAAGAATACTTCATTAAAATAGTATGCAATCAATATGGAAATAAACCTCTGTCTTAAAAAAATTGTTATTGGTCGAACTAATTTTGAAATTATTCATGATATGAGTTTCTTTAAAATATGTAAATTGTTTTCTTTTGTGTGAATTAACTAAAGATTTAAAACAAGAGCTGGATCATCTAGTTCTTGTTTTTTATTTTAAATAAATTAAGTATGAAAAAAAATATCGTTTCAAAGAAAAGAATGAATATCGATCTAGGCGGAACAGCAGTAAATGATATTAAAATTATTGGTGTTTCTGAAGTTAATTTTTCTTTTATACTCCCATTATTATGTTTTTTGTATATTTCATGGTGTGGATCAATAGTATTTAAAATATCCAAGAAACAATAAATGTAATTTATAAAAAAACAAAGATTTACTATGATATCATTGAGTACTTTAGACTATACAATAATTGTTTTATTCTTTACAATTACACTCTGTATAGGAGTTTATGTTTCTAAAAAATCAGGTGAAAATTCTTCTGAGTTTTTTCTTTCGGGAAGAACTATGCCTTGGTGGTTACTGGGAGTTTCTATGGTAGCTACAACTTTTTCTACAGATACTCCCAATTTAGTTACAGACATTGTTAGAACAAATGGTGTTTCGGGTAATTGGGTATGGTGGGCTTTTTTAATAACAGGTTTATTAACTGTTTTTGTGTATGCAAAACTATGGAGAAAGTCAAATGTTAAAACCGATATTGAATTTTATGAATTCCGATACGGGGGCGCTCCAGCGAGTTTTTTAAGAAAGTTTAGAGCCATTTATCTAGGCGTTATTTTTAATGTTATTACGATGTCTGCAGTCACATTGGCTGCGATAAAAATTGGCGGTATTATGTTGGGTTTAGAACCCTGGCAAACGGTAATTAGCGCAGGTTTAATTACAGTTGTTTTTAGTGTTTTAGGAGGTTTTAAAGGAGTAGTATATACTGATTTTGTATTGTTCTTTGTAGCCATGGGAGGTGCTATTGGGGCGGCATATTATTTAGTAAATATTCCAGAAGTAGGAGGTTTAGAAGCTCTAGTGGCAAACGAACATGTAGTGAGTAAACTTTCAATATTACCCGATTTTAGTGACAAACAAGCCTTAATAACCTTATTCATTATTCCCTTAGCTGTTCAGTGGTGGAGTTCTTGGTATCCTGGAGCAGAACCTGGAGGAGGAGGCTATATTGCTCAGCGAATGCTAGCTGCAAAAGATGAAAATCATGCTATTGGAGCTACCTTTTTCTTTAACATTATGCACTATGCATTAAGACCTTGGCCCTGGATCTTAGTCGCATTAGCATCATTAGTTATCTTTCCAGATTTAGCAAGTATTCAAGAAGCTTTCCCAAATATTCCTTCCGATAAATTAGGGCATGATTTAGCCTATTCTGCGATGCTTACTAAATTACCAAGCGGATTGCTTGGATTGGTACTCGCTTCGTTAATAGCTGCCTACATGAGTACAATATCAACACAACTTAATTGGGGTTCATCGTATATGGTATATGATTTTTACAAGCAACAAATAAACCCAAAAGCATCTGAAAAAAGACTTGTAACTGTAGGAAGAATCTCTACAGTTGTTTTAATGGTTTTAAGTGCCTTATTGGCTTTACTACTCCAAAACGCATTGCAATTATTTGAAGTGTTGTTGGTATTCGGAGCAGGTACTGGATTGATTTTTATTCTACGT
>Ga0102855_1000305_pt1 | contig 17554 bp, 10 predicted proteins | sample Colrivmet1370B02_FD_78450 | JGI IMG/M metagenome (GOLD analysis project Ga0102855, IMG submission 78450) | Estuarine microbial communities from the Columbia River estuary - metaG 1370B-02 | ecosystem: Environmental > Aquatic > Marine > Intertidal zone > Estuary | place: USA: Columbia River...
CTTATTTTCATATATTTTTAATAATTCTTTCATGCTAAAAAATTTTATAAATTAACTTTTTTACTGCTTCTTCAAACAATTGTCGTTTTGTGTTTTAATCCCCATCTGGGGAAAAGCTAAAGTTGATTCATTTTTTAAAATTAAAAATTATAAGCTCCTTAATAGAGGAACAAATTTACTGTAAAAAAATACTAAATTAAGTGTTTAACAACTGCTTTTCAGGTAAAAAAACTACCCCTGATGAATGGTCTTTTTTTGCTCCAGTTACACTAGACAAACAATTGATACGATCACACAATTTAAGAAACCCTAACAGCGCAAAAATTAATGCTTCTTTATATTCTATCAGTTCTTTTTTAGGAAGTAATACCTCAGTCCCCGAAATCGCTTCTATCCTTTTTATTAAAAAAGAATTGAAAACACCTCCACCTGTAATTAGTACTGAATTATTCTTCTGTATCACCTGGCTAATCTGCACAGCTATGTGCTCGACAAAAGTTCTCAAGACAGATAAAACATCTGTTTCTAAACGATCGATTAAAGGAAACACATGTTCTTTGACCCATTCTAAGCCCAAAGATTTTGGTGGCTTTTCATTATAATAATTCAAAGAATTAAGTTTTTCTAAAAGCAAGGTATTTAAACTTCCTCTGGAAGACAGCGTTCCAGCGTCATCAAATTCAACTCCTAATTGATGAGCATAGGCATTAAGAACAATGTTAACAGGGCAAACATCAAAAGCAATTCTTTTTCCTTTTTCGAGATACGAAATATTAGAAAAACCTCCTAGATTCAAGCAAAAGTCATAATTCGAGAACAACAATTCGTCTCCAATTGGAACCAATGGAGCACCTTGCCCTCCAAGAAGGACATCTTGGGTTCTAAAATCACAAACAACTTGCTGCTTGGTAACATTCGCTATCACTTGTCCATCTCCTACTTGAAGTGTAATCCCTTCCTTTGGCTGATGTAAAATGGTATGCCCGTGTGAGGCTATAAAATCAATCTTCTGTAATTGATTTCTCTTGATAAAATCACAGGCAAGCTCTCCAAGAAAAAAACCATATTGCGTATTTAAAAGCGCCAAATCCTCTGAAGAAAAGTGCATCGCTTTTTGCAAAGTTGATTTCCATTTTTTTGAATACGCAACGGTTTCTGCATGTACAATTTCAAAATAATGAAAATTATTCTCTAGAAACTTCACATACACCAAATCAATTCCATCCAACGAAGTTCCCGACATGATTCCTATTGCAAAAATCTCTTTCGTATTCATATCTGTAAAAATAACAAAAGTTAATTGAATATATGTTATGAAATTAATATCTTTGGGTGATAAAATTGCGAATACAATAAAATAACTGTCTATGGATTTTAGTTTGTCAGAAGAACATATAATGATACGAGATGCTGCAAGAGATTTTGCACATACAGAATTATTGCCCAAGGTCATCGAACGAGACCACAAGCAAAAATTTCCTCAAGAATTGGTAAAAAAAATGGGGGATCTTGGCTTTATGGGCATTATGGTAGATCCAACATATGGAGGAAGCGGAATGGACGCTATTTCGTACGTTCTAGTCATGGAAGAACTCTCTAAAATTGATGCTTCTGCCTCGGTCATCGTATCGGTCAATAACTCGTTAGTTTGTTATGGTTTAGAGGCTTTTGGAAATGAAGCACAAAAACAACAATATTTAACAAAGTTAGCTACCGGTGAATTTGTCGGTGCATTTTGCTTGAGTGAACCTGAAGCAGGTTCAGATGCGACATCACAAGCTACAACTGCAGAAGACAAAGGAGACCACTACCTTATAAATGGTACAAAAAACTGGATCACGAACGGTGGGCGTGCAGATGTATACCTTGTAATCGCTCAAACTGACAGAGAAAAAGGGCATCGTGGAATCAATGCTTTCATTATAGAGAAAGGAACAGAAGGTTTTCATATTGGTCCCAAAGAAGACAAATTGGGAATTCGCGGATCAGATACCCATACCCTCCAATTTAACAATTTAAAAGTACCCAAAGAAAACAGAATTGGTGAGGATGGTTTTGGTTTCAAGTTTGCAATGAAAACACTTTCTGGGGGAAGAATTGGTATTGCTGCACAAGCTCTAGGAATTGCCAGTGGCGCATATGAACTCGCTTTAAAATACTCTAAAGAACGGAAAGCTTTTGGTACTGAAATATGCAACCATCAAGCAATTGCATTCAAATTGGCAGACATGCACACAGAAATTGAAGCTGCCAGAATGCTCGTAATGAAAGCTGCCTGGGACAAAGACCAAGGCAACAATTACGACATGTCCTCTGCGATGGCAAAATTATATGCCTCTAAAGTTGCCATGGAACAAACCGTAGAAGCCGTTCAAATTCACGGAGGAAATGGTTTTGTGAAAGACTACCATGTTGAACGCCTCATGCGCGATGCAAAAATTACTCAAATTTACGAGGGTACTTCAGAAATTCAAAAAATTGTAATTTCTCGTGGAGTTATCAAAGGATAAAACCCTTTTCTTATAATATAACAAACATCCATCTAATCTATAAGGTGGATGTTTTTTTATAACAGCCCCTCAAATAAGACTGAAGTCCTGAGTTTTAAAAAAACAAATCAAGAACCAACAACAGCTTTAACGCCATGTGCAAGCATATAGATACACATTACTTAAAGTCAATGTCATACAATTGCAACCCGGAAGCAGGGGCAATATTTCGCAAGTAGTGCCGGTCATTATCTTCTTTTAATGAATTCTCAATATCTGATAGAGAACAGGCTCCTTTCCCTAATTCAAACAGCGCTGCCATCATCAATCTAATCTGATATCTTAAAAACCCTTTTCCTTCCACCTTTAATATATAGGAGTGTTTGGGGAAAAAATTTGCTTTTAAAAGATGGTTTTCAACCAACTCACAAGAAGCTATGGTTCTTTTAAAAGTTGTTTTTTCTGAAGGTTTTGTACAATATTTATGAAAATAGTGCTCACCCTGAAACAATGCAGCTCCCTTACGCATCAACTCAATATCAAGATGTTCATCAATATTTACTAAAAAAGGAGCTGCAAAAGGATGGTTTTTCTCTCCGAAAGAAAAATAATAATGATAGGTTTTTACTTTTGGTGCATTGATGATCGCAAAACTTCGATCTACCTGCCGAATAGAAATAGCCCTAAAATCAGGTGAAAAATTAGAGTTTAACGAATCTAGAAAAGAATCCTCTTCGACCAAAGTCTCAACAAATAACTGAATATAATAGGTATTTGCCGACACCTTTGCATCCGTTCTTCCAACACCAATGGTTTTATAATTAGCGCTTTCAAAAACAAAGGACAAGGTTTTATCAACCATATCATGTAAGGTCTTGGCATTGGTTTGTTTTTGCCAACCAGAAAACCGAAAGCCTAAAAATTGCATCTTAATTAGATACGAAAAGGAGTATTTCATAGAGGCAAATATACAATAATTGCGTTTTTTTTCGCAAAAGGGCCATTTTTATGAATATCTTAAAATTATATAATACTTTTTTAAAAACATATCATTTTACACCCTTCAAAAACTAAAAAATACACTTATCACAATTTAACCCCTATTTTTTTATGGGTATAACTCTAAAAAAGTGCTTTTTAAAAAAACAACCCCTTGTCAATATAAAATAAATATATACTTTTGGCCCAGTTCAATTAATAAAAACTATTTAACACTAAAAGAACACACATTATGAAAAAAATTATTTTTACATTTTTATTAGCAGCTAGTTTTGTTGGAACAGCTCAAGAAAAAGAAGAAAAAACATTTTCTTTAAGCGGAACTGTTGACACTTATTTTAGAGGAAATATCAGCGGAGGTAATTATGACACAGCTCCAGGTAGCTCTTTTGCCAATCAGCCAGGTTTTGCATTGGGTATGATTAATTTAGTTGCTGCATACGAAGGAGAGAAAGTTGGTTTTGTTGCAGACATGGTATACGGACCAAGAGGAGTAGATGCCGTTTTTAACTCTGTAGGAAATTCATCAATTGTGAATCAATTATATGCCTACTGGAATGTAAGTGATAAAGTAAAACTTACGATGGGTAACTTTAATACTTTTTTAGGGTATGAAGTAATTTCACCAGCAGCTAACTTTAACTACAGTACTTCTTACTTATTCTCTTATGGACCATTTAGCCATACTGGATTAAAAGCAGATTTCACGTTATCAGAAAACACTTCTTTAATGTTAGCGATTATGAATCCTACAGATGCTACTGAATTCAACCCAACAGGGAACTATGCTTTCGGAGCGCAATTAGGTCTTTCTGGTCAATACTTTAACTTCTTGTACGACTCAGGAGCTTATGAAGTAGATTTTACAGGTGGTTTTGATGTATCAGAAACATTCTTTTTAGGTGTAAACGCAGCCTACTTTTCAGGAGGAGATGAAGCTCCAGGATTCTATGGTGCAGCATTATACCCACAAATCGCAACTTCAGATTCATTTAAGATTGGTTTAAGAACAGAATACTTTGTAGAAGATGGAGATTTTGGAGCAATCGGAACTGGTGTAGAAGATTCTAGTGTATTTGCAACTACTTTAACAGGTAATTACTCTATCGGTTCTTTAACAATCATTCCAGAATTAAGATTAGACTCTGCTTCTGAGGCAGCATTTGTAGGTGACAAAGCGTTAAGCTCTTTTGCTCTAGCTGCAGTATACTCATTCTAATAAGATCTTTGTAAAAAGAAATAAAACAACCTACGAGGTTCGTTTCTCGTAGGTTTTCAAAAAATATTAATTAAAAAACACAATTATGAGTTTATTTTTAACACTATTTCAAGACGCTGCAGCTTCAGAAGTTTCAAAAGCTGTTGAGCAAATAAATGGAGACATGGGAATGCTTTGGATGCTTTTATCGGGTATTTTAGTATTCTTTATGCAAGCAGGATTTACCTTGGTAGAATCGGGTATGACCAGGTCTAAAAACGCAGTAAATATTGCAATGAAAAACTTACTAGACATCTGTGTAGGATCTTTAAGTTTCTGGTTAGTTGGATATTCTTTAATGTACGGAGATACTTCAAACGGATGGTTTTTCTGGAGTGGTTTATTCCAAGGTGAAGGAGCTGATTTATTCTTCCAAACAATGTTTGCTGCAACTGCTGCAACAATTGTATCTGGAGCAATCGCAGGAAGAACAAAATATACTACTTACATCATTTTCTCTATCGTAATGACTGCAATCATTTACCCAATTTCTGGTGGATGGCAATGGCAAGGTAGTGGATGGTTGACCAATTTAGGCTTCATCGATTTCGCTGGTTCTTCTATTGTACACTCTGTTGGTGGATGGGCTGCTTTAGTAGCTGCATTTATGGTAGGTCCTAGAATTGGAAAATATGTAGATGGTAAAGTATTACCAATACCTGGACACAATCAAGTATTAGCAACTTTAGGGGTATTTATCCTATGGTTGGGATGGTTTGGTTTTAACGGTGGATCTCAATTAGCTTGGGGTGGCGCAGATGCAATTGGTGCTTCTAACGTAGTATTAATTACAAATTTAGCTGCTGCTGCTGGAGGACTTGGAGCATTAGTTACAACTTGGATCTGGTATGGTAAACCAAACTTAGCACAAACATTAAACGGTGCTTTAGCTGGTTTGGTAAGTATTACTGCTGGTTGTGGAAACATGACGGCTGTAGGTGCTGTAGTTGCCGGTTTAATTGGAGGTATCATTGTAGTATTCTCTATTGAATTTATAGAAAAGAAATTAAAAATTGACGATGCAATTGGAGCAGCTTCTGTTCACGGTGTTGTTGGTGTATGGGGTACTTTAGTAATTGGTCTATGGGGAGTTGATGGTGATACTGCAATTGGATTATTCAATGGTGGTGGTGCTTCTCAATTAGGAGCTCAAGCAATTGGAGCTTTAGCATATGCTGCATGGTCTGTTGGTTTGTCTTTTATCGTTCTTGGAATCTTAAAAGCAACCATGGGATTACGTGTATCTAAAGAAGTAGAAATCGAAGGATTGGATATTTCAGAACACGGTTCTATCGCGTATCCTGGAAAAAGACAAAGAGATTTTGAAGAAGAATAAAATATATTTGATTCATTAAATATAATTATTAGTATTTAAATCACACAACTTAATTATTTAAGTTGTGTGATTTTGTGTTATAAATTATTTTATTAATTTCGCAAGCTTTAAAAGCAAACAACTAATTATTAATAACAAATTTAATTCTATCATGAAAAAAATTGAAGCAATTATTAGAAAATCAAAATTTAGAGTCGTAAAAGAGGCACTGCATGAAATCGGTGTGAACTTCTTTTCTTACTGGGATGTTACCGGTATAGGGAATGAAAAAGAAGGGCATGTATACAGAGGGGTTAGCTACAGCACAAGCGACATTCAAAGAAGACATCTCTCTATTGTTGTCAATGATGATTTTGAAGAAATTACCATAAAAGCCATCATAGAAGCCTCTTCAACAGGACAGGTAGGTGACGGGAAAATTTTTGTAAGCGAAATTAAAGACGCCTACAGAATAAGAACAGGAGAAAAAGGAAGAGAAACATTAAACTAAATTATTACAACACTTTATTATGGAATTATTAACAACAAATAATGTATGGATGATGATCTGTACCGCACTCGTTTTCTTTATGCATACAGGTTTTGCATTCTTAGAAATCGGATTGACAAGACAGAAAAATACCATCAATATTTTATTTAAAAATATTTTTATCATTACAATAGGTCTTTTATTGTATTACTTAATTGGGTTTAACTTAATGTACCCCGGAGAATTTAACGGATACTTGGGAAGCATCGTTCCTGGAATAACCCCTCCTGAAAACGGAATGACTCCAGCATATGCAGATGGTGGATATACTTGGTGGACAGACTTCTTATTTCAAGCAATGTTTGCAGCAACTGCAGCGACGATTGTTTCGGGTGCTGTTGCAGAACGTATGAAAATAGGACCTTTTATGATCTTTACACTACTCTATGTAGGATTTATTTATCCAATTGCTGGTTCATGGAAATGGGGTGGTGGTTTTTTAGATCAATTAGGGTTTTATGATTTTGCAGGATCGACCTTGGTTCACTCTGTAGGAGGATGGGCTGCACTGGTTGCTGTTTGGTTACTAGGCGCTCGAATTGGAAAATTCAAAAATGGAAAAACACAAGCCATTCCTGGACACAACATTCCTTTGGCTACGGCAGGAGTATTAATCTTATGGTTAGGATGGTTTGGTTTTAACGGTGGATCGGTATTATCTGCAGACCCAGAATTAACATCATTAACCCTAGTAACGACTTGTTTGGCTGCTGCAGCCGGTGGAGTTGTTGCTGCATTGGTTTCATTTATCAAATACAAAAACCTAGATTTAACCATGTTCTTGAATGGTATTTTAGGAGGATTGGTTGGAATTACTGCAGGAGCAGATGTAATGACGCCAGAAAGTGCGATTATTATTGGCGCTATTGCAGGAGTGCTGATCGTATTTGCTGTTAGTTTTGTAGATGCAATTAAATTGGACGATCCAGTGGGTGCTATTGCTGTTCACTTGATCTGTGGTATTTGGGGAACCTTGGCTGTAGGAATCTTTTCAACAAATCCGGCACACACCTTTTTAATACAATTAACAGGGGTTGCTTGCTATGCAGTATTGTGTATTGTTTCATCCTTTTTAATATTTTACACCTTAAAGAAAACGGTTGGAATTAGAGTCTCAGAAAAAGAAGAACTAGAAGGCTTAGATACTCATGAACACGGAATGGATGCGTATTCAGACTTCCGTCTTAATGAACATTAATATCCTGTATAATTTTTAAAAAAAGTCTGTAAATGTAGAATTTACAGACTTTTTTTTTGTTTTAAGGATTTGACAATTAAATAGGTTTTAATTGTCAAAAAAAAACTTTTCTGATTACTTTTTTGTTTTCATCGCAAAAATCACATTAAAACAAGCTGTTTATTAAATCCTTTTCAATAAAATACATAAATTTGTAAATATAATTGAACATAATATGGAGAAACAAGGATTATACTTACCAGAGTTTGAACATGAAAATTGTGGCGCTGGTTTTATTTGTAACCTAAATGGAGAAAAGACAAATCAAATCATACACGATGCCCTAGAAATACTAGTAAAACTAGAACATAGAGGAGGTGTAAGTGCAGATGGAAAAACAGGAGATGGTGCTGGGTTATTAATAGATATTCCTCATACGTATTTCAAACGTGTCTGTGATTTTCCAATCCCTAATCAAAGAGAATATGCCGTAGGAATGGTATTTCTTCCAAAAGTTTCAAATCAGTATGACTTTTGTAAAACTACTTTTGAAAACGAAATAAAAAACCAAGGGCTTTCTATTTTAGGATGGAGAGTGGTTCCTGTGGACTCTTCTCAGCTTGGTCAAATTGCGTTAGACTCAGAACCGAATATAGAACAACTATTTGTTGGAAAAACTACTGAAATTACTGAAGCTACCTTTAAAGCAAAATTATATGCTGCTAGAAAAATAGCTGAACATACAATCAGAAAATCAAAAATTTCTGAAAGTAATTATTTTTACATCCCAAGTTTTTCAATAACCACCATCATCTATAAGGGTATCATTATGCCTGAAGATATTGGTCCTTACTACAAAGATTTACAAGAAATTGATTTGGTCACTCGTTTAGCGTTAGTGCACCAACGTTTTTCTACCAATACAATGCCTACTTGGGAATTAGCGCAACCCTTCAGACACATGTGTCAGAACGGAGAAATCAATACTCTGCGTGGAAACGTAAGCAGAATGCGAGTTCGAGAAGAGATCATGAAAAGTGATGTCTTTGGCCCACAAATAGACAAATTATTCCCAATCATTTTACCAGGAAAATCCGATTCGGCATCCATGGATATGGTTGTGGAGTTGTTAACACATACAGGACGTTCATTACCAGAAGTAATGATGATGATGATCCCTGAAGCATGGGAAAAACACAAGACCATGTCTAAAGAGAGAAAAGCGTTTTACGAATACAACTCTTGTTTAATGGAACCTTGGGATGGACCCGCTTCAGTTCCATTTACAGATGGAGATTACATTGGTGCCTTATTAGATAGAAATGGCTTGAGACCTTCGAGATATACCGTAACCAAAAGTGGTAAATTAATCATGTCATCTGAAATTGGTGTGGTGGATGTAGCACCTGAAGATGTTAAAGAACACGGTAGATTAGAGCCAGGAAAAATGTTCCTCGTAGACATGAACAAAGGGCGAATCATTGAAGATGAAGAAATAAAAAGCAATATCGTATCTCAAAGACCCTATCAGGAATGGTTAGATAAAACCAGATTGCATTTAAAAGACATTCCTTATGCAGGTGAAACCTGTCCAATTGAAACGATCGATGTTAAAACCAGACAACGTTTATTCAATTATACCCTAGAAGATATTCAAGAAGTTATCACTCCCATGGCAATTGTTGGTAAAGAAGCTTTAGCTTCTATGGGTATCGATACTCCTTTGGCAGTATTATCGGACAGACCACAATTAATTTCTAATTACTTTAAACAATTATTTGCACAGGTTACCAATCCTCCTTTGGATGGTATTCGTGAAGAGATTGTAACAGACATTAGCTTGTCTTTAGGAAAAGATAGAAATATTTTTAGCATCACAGAAAGACAGTGTCGAAAATTAAAAATCCAAAACCCTGTTATTTCTAACATTGATCTTGAAAAAGTAAGAAACATCTCTGTAGAAGGTTTTAAAGCCGAAACGATTGAAATGTTGTATGCTAAATCGAAAGGACTCAATGGCTTAGAAGATGCTTTGGATGCTATCATTATTAAAATAGAGAAAGCATTAAACAGAGGAACAAACATTATAATTTTATCAGATAGAGGTGTCAATCAAGAGTTTGCCCCTATTCCTGCTTTATTAGCTTGTTCTTTTGTAAATCATCAAATGAACCGTTTGCGAAAACGTTCTTATTTCGATATTATTATTGAATCTGCTGAGCCACGTGAACCACATCATTTTGCGACTTTATTTGGTTATGGAGCAAGTGCTGTAAACCCATACATGGTAAATGAAATTATCAGAATGCAAGTGAAAGAAGGTTTTATTGCTGAGTTAACCGAACAACAGGCAGTCGATAATTTCAACAAAGCAATTGGGAAAGGTCTTTTAAAAGTAATGAACAAAATTGGAATCTCTACATTACATTCTTACAGAGGTTCTCAAATTTTCGAAATTGTAGGATTCAATTCTCAATTTGTAGAGAAATATTTCCCTTACACCGCCTCTAGAATTGAAGGAATTGGTTTGTATGAAATTGAAAAAGAAATTAATCAACGATATAAATATGCGTATCCAGATGCTAAAATAAACAAACGTTTGGGATTAAACATTGGAGGAGACTATCGATGGAGAAGAAATGGCGAACGCCACTTATTCAATCCAACAACGATCTCAAAATTACAACAAGCTGTTCGTTTAAGTGATCAAGCGAGCTATGATGTATATGCCAAAGCAATTAACGAACAGTCTGAAAACTTAATGACGATTCGAGGATTGTTCGAGTTTGACAACTTAAATCCAATTCATATAGACGAAGTAGAACCTTGGACAGAAATTGTAAAACGTTTCAAAACAGGTGCCATGTCTTATGGATCTATCTCAAGGGAGGCCCACGAAAACTTGGCAATCGCCATGAACCGAATTGGTGGTAAATCTAACTCTGGTGAAGGTGGTGAAGATAGAAATCGTTTTATTCCAGATGCCAACGGAGACAGTAGAAACTCTTCTATTAAACAAGTTGCCTCCGGAAGGTTTGGAGTTACTTCGCATTATTTAACAAACGCGAAAGAGATTCAAATAAAAATGGCACAAGGTGCAAAACCTGGAGAAGGAGGACAATTACCGGGGTTTAAAGTATTGCCTTGGATTGCTGCCGCAAGAAATTCAACTCCTTTTGTAGGATTGATTTCTCCTCCTCCACATCACGATATTTATTCGATTGAAGATCTCGCACAATTAATATACGATTTAAAAAATGCCAATCGAGAGGCTAGAATTAATGTAAAATTAGTCTCTGAAGTAGGAGTTGGTACCATTGCCGCTGGGGTAGCAAAAGCAAAAGCAGATGTTGTTTTGATCTCTGGTTATGACGGAGGTACAGGAGCATCACCGCTTACCTCATTGAAACACGCAGGTCTACCATGGGAACTTGGATTGGCTGAAGCGCAGCAGACCTTGGTAATGAATAGTTTGCGAAGTAGAATTGTTGTAGAATGTGATGGTCAGTTAAAAACAGGTAGAGATGTCGCAATTGCTGCATTATTAGGTGCCGAAGAATTTGGTTTTGCAACCGCTCCGCTAGTGGCCTCAGGATGTATTATGATGCGTAAGTGTCATTTGAACACCTGTCCTGTAGGAATTGCCACTCAAGACAAAGAATTGCGTAAGAATTTCAAAGGAACACCGGAACATGTAATCAACTTCTTCTACTACATTGCAAATGAATTAAGAAGTATTATGGCACAATTAGGTTTCCGTACGATGGATGAAATGATTGGTCAGACACAAAAAATCAATGCAAACAAAGCAATCACACATTACAAAGCAAAAGGATTAGATTTATCCTCAATTTTACACACACCTAAAGGGTATCTGTCTAAGGCAATAAAAAATTCAGAGAAACAAGAACATGGTTTAGAAAATGTACTTGACATGACACTGATTCAGGACGCCAAAGCAGCAATCAATGATAAAAAACAAACCACTTTAAATTACCCAATCAACAACTTAAACCGTTCGGTTGGTGCAATTTTGAGTAATGAAATTTCAAAAATTCATGAACACATAGGTCTACCTGAAGACACCTTAAAATTGAATTTTACGGGTTCTGCTGGTCAAAGTTTCGGAGCTTTCGGTGCACCTGGTATTACGTTTAATTTAGAAGGAAACACGAATGATTATTTAGGTAAAGGATTGTCTGGAGCGAAATTAATCATCAAGAAACCTGTAAAAGCAGACTTTATTGCAGAAGACAATGTGATTGTTGGAAATGTTTGTTTGTTCGGAGCAGTCAATGGGCAAGCCTATATCAACGGAATTGCAGGAGAACGTTTTGCCGTTAGAAATTCAGGAGCAGTTGCAGTTGTAGAAGGTGTAGGAGATCACTGTTGTGAATACATGACAGGAGGTAAAGTGATTGTTTTAGGAAAAACAGGTCGAAATTTTGCTGCTGGAATGAGCGGAGGAATTGCCTACGTTTACGACCCTGAAAACAAATTCACAAACGGTCTTTGCAACACAGAAACGATTGATTTTGAAGAAATCAATGAGGAAAATGCTGCTGATTTAAAAGCAATAATAGAACAACATGTTCTTTATACCGACAGTAAAAAAGGAGCCGCACTGTTATCGGATTGGTCTACAAGTTTGAACAACTTTGTAAGAGTCATGCCTACTGAATACAAAAAAGCTTTAGAAAGAATAGCTACAGAAGAACCAATGTTTGAAGAATTAACAATAGCATAATGTCATGGGAAAAGTAACAGGATTTAAAGAATTTGAAAGACAAGATGAAACCTACACTTCTGTAAAAGACCGTGTAAAAAACTACAAAGAATTTACAGTTCCTCTTTCTAATAAAGAAATTACAAAACAAGGATCTCGCTGTATGGATTGTGGAATTCCTTTTTGTCATAGTGGATGTCCCTTAGGAAACCTTATACCAGATTTTAATCACATGGTGCATCAAGGAGAATGGAAAAAAGCTTCTTGGATACTACATTCTACAAACAATTTTCCAGAATTTACAGGACGTTTATGTCCTGCACCCTGTGAGCAAGCATGTGTATTAGGGATTATTGAAGACCCTGTATCTATTGAAAATATTGAAAAAAACATCGTAGAACGCGCTTTTAAGGAAGGATGGATAAAACCACAACCTCCAAAAAACAGAACCGACAAAACAATCGCTGTCATTGGATCAGGTCCTGCAGGACTTGCCGCTGCACAGCAGTTAAATAGGGCTGGTCATACTGTAACAGTCTTTGAAAGAGATGATGAAGTTGGGGGATTATTACGATACGGAATTCCAAATTTCAAAATGGAAAAAGGAATCATTGATAGAAGAATTGCGATTCTAAAAGCAGAAGGAATCCTCTTCAAAACCAACATTAATGTTGGTGTAAATTATAGTGTTGACGAACTCAAGAGTTTTGACAGTATTGTCCTATGTGGTGGTTCTACAGAAAGAAGAAGCCTGCCAACTCCTGGAATTGATGCTGACGGTGTTGTTCAAGCAATGGATTTCTTAACACAACAAACGAAAGCTTTATTTGGTAAAGAAGTAAAAGACCAAATAATGGCTACAGATAAAGATGTAATTGTTATTGGTGGTGGAGATACTGGTTCCGATTGTATTGGTACCTCAAATAGACATGGTGCAAAATCAGTGGTGAACTTTGAGATTATGCCAAAGCCACCAGGAGAACGTTCAGCGAAAACACCATGGCCATTTTGGCCACTACAGTTAAAGACATCTTCTTCTCATAAAGAAGGGGCTGATCGGAACTGGTTGATCAATACCAAAGAATTTATAAAGGATACAAATGGTAAATTAACAGCCTTAAAAACAGTTAATGTCGAATGGAAAATGATTCCAGGTGAAAGACCTCAATTAATAGAGATCGCAGGTACTGAAAAAACATGGCCCTGTGATTTAGCCCTATTAGCACTAGGTTTTACTGGCCCAGAAAGTACCTTAGCAGACAAATTGGGAATCGAAAAAGATGGTCGATCTAATTACAAAGCCGTTTATGGAAAATACCAAACAAACATTCCAAACATCTTTACTGCAGGAGATATGCGTCGTGGACAATCTTTGATTGTGTGGGCAATTTCAGAGGGAAGAGAAGCTGCCAGACAGGTTGATTTATACCTAATGGGTAAATCAGAATTACCTTCTAAAGATATAACCGGTGATTTAGTAGCAATGTAAAAAAAGTTTCAACTAAAAAAACTCCTTAACGATATATATCGTTAAGGAGTTTTTTATTGTACAACTCTTTGAGTCTTTTACTTTTTTGGTTTAAAGACAATCTCGTAGGATTTACTATCTTTCAATAATGTCTTTGCGATCTTTTTTAAATCCTCAATCTTTATAGATTTTATAATTTCTTCATAGTTTTTTGGATCATTCATATTGTACCCTTCCATCACAGAATTCTTTAATAAACTCATCTGAAATCTGTTGTAGTTCTTATTTTCTTCTCTTTCTTTTAAGTAATTTATAAGCGTTTTGTCTAAATCTACTTGTTGAATATCTCCGTTTCCAATCGCTTCTATTTCTTTATGAACAATGTCAATCAGTTTTTCAGCTAATTCAGGATTACAATCAAAGCTTACAGAGATTGTTGCTTCTTGACTTGGTCTTCTAGAAATTGAACCTCTCGCTGAAGCACCATAAGTACCCCCTTCTTCTTCTCTTAAAGATTCTGTGTAACGCAATTGCAACACATCTCCGATGGCTCTCATTAAAATTGAATTTTTTAAAGAATATTTCATGTCGTTTTTAACAACCACACGAACATTGGTTTTAGGATCTTTCATCTCTAAATACACATCTTTATCAATTTTATTAGTAATCCAATCTACTGAGTTGTCTTTCCAGCTTTCTTTTTCATCCGTTGTTGGGATACTCGCAATATACCTCTCTAACAAGGGCTTTATAGTTTCTTTCGTTACATCACCCACAATAAAGAATGTAAAATCTCCTGCATTACCAAATCTTGAATTGTAAATACCTTTCATTTTATCAAAAGACATTTCAGACATGTAGTTTTTATCGAACAAACGTTTAGTTGGATGATTTTTTCCATATAAGATAGTGGTTAGGCTATCTTGCATTTTAGATTGAATTTGTTCACTCTTTCTAATTAAAAAAGCAGCAACCTGTTGCATTAATACGTTGTATGAATTTTCATCAAAACGAGGTTTTGTAAAACGTAAATTTACAAGTTGCATCATTGTTTCTGTATCTTTTGTAGAAGATGAACCAGATACACTTTCTGATATATTACCTACTCTTATTCTAGAACTTGCTTTTTTACCAGCTAATATTTTTGGTAAATCAATCGCAGAAAACTCCCCCAATCCAGAAGTTTGAATTACATTTCCAAGTAGTACTGTAGATGGTAAATCCTCCACCTCCAGTAGCGATTGACCTCCATAACTAACAGCACTTAATTTTACATCATTCTTGTTTTTATCAACAAACTTATAATGCACATTAATTCCGTTACTCAATGTAAAGATTGTTGAACCAATTTCTTTATCTTCTTTTTCTGAAACGATAGAACCCGTTACTAAATCAACTCCAGACATCAAAGGTTTTGTATTCGTTTCCTCTGCATATCCTTGTAACGTTGTGTCATTTTCAACAGTATTAATTATAGTAACTGCTGCTTCTTTTGTTAGATTTTTATTTCCTTTTACTCCTGTTACTACGACCGATCTATTATTCTTAATATATAGTTTCTGTATTTGAGTCAATAACTCTTTTTGGGTTAACTGGCTAAAAAGTACTTTAGCAATTTTAAATTCTTTTGTTAAATCTGTAATATGAGCGTTTTCTAAATAGTTTGTTTGAATTTCTCTTACAATTTGTCCATGACTTCTATTACCCAATCCTGCAATTTGATTTTCATACGAACTTGTATACTCAGACACAACTCTTCCAATTTCTGCTTTTGTAAAACCAAATTTTACGGCTCTATTAATTTCGGACATTACCAATTCAAATCCTTTGTGTTGCATATTTGGCTTTGGAACAATATAGGCACTGAACTCATTATTCAATCTAGAAAGACTACTATAACGAACAGACGCAAATAGAAGAGGAGAGTCTGGTTTTTGATTGATTTCATTTAATCTCTTGGAAATAATTGAAGTGACCATACCATTTAATAGGCTTTCTTTTAGATCGGCTACTGTTTCGTTTTCTAGAGATTTATTATGACGAATAGAAAAAGATATGTTTGAAGCAGTAACTTCTTTATCCATTCCCATATCATAAATAAGTTCATCGTTATCTGGAATGCGGACTTGTGAACGAGGTACCGGGTTTTTTACCGCTGGAATGCTTGAAAATAACGAAATAATTTTTGCTTCAATTTCATCAATATTTATATCACCAATTACTGCTATCGCTTGTAAATCTGTTCTATACCAATCATGGTAAAAATCACGTAATGCTTTATACTCAAAACCTTCTACGATATCCATTTTACCTATTGGCAAACGCTCTGAATATATAGAATTATTAAACATAGTTCCAATAGTTTGTTGCAATACACGCATCCCCCCATTTTGGCGAGTTCTCCATTCTTCTTTAATAACGCCTCTTTCAGAATCAATCTCTTCCTCCGTTAATGATAAATAATTAGACCAATTTTGTAAAATAGACAACCCTGTATCTATCAACTCTGGGGTGGTTGGTATGTTGTTAATATTATAAACGGTTTCATCAAAAGAGGTGTAGGCATTGATATCTTTACCAAAAACAAGACCATGCTCTTGCATTTTATTTAAGATTCCTTTTCCCGGAAAATCTTTAGTTCCGTTGAATGCCATATGTTCTAAAAAGTGTGCTAAACCTTGTTGGTTGTCTTTCTCTAAAACAGATCCAACGTTTTGTATAATATAATAACTTGCAACATCTTTCGTAACACTTGTATTATGTAAATAGTAAGTGAGTCCATTTTCCAGCACTCCTTTTGTAATGTTTTTTTCTTCCGGTAGAGGAATTTCTAAATTAATCGTTTGAGCTACTGCATTATAAGTAAGCGAAATACACAGGGTAAGTAGTAAAATCTTTTTCATTTTGATGTTTTTAATATTTGTTAGCATTTATTTTAATCTAAATGAGTTATTCTTATATTAATTGTACGGATGTAGCATTGTAGATTAGAATTTAGTCAGCGTATCACTATTTGTTAGGGTAAAGGAGTGATCCCATAACATTCTCCAATGTATGAATAACACAATTTATTTTTTATAGACTCAACGATAAGAGTTCGATTGAATCTGATTTTAAATCAATTAAATCAACTTAAGTTACTAAAATACAAAAAATATTAGACAAAAAAGTGGTGTGGTGTATATTTTGGGCACAAAAAAAACCTCATATCTATGATATGAGGTTAGTTATTACTGATATTCTCAGTTTAAAGAAAGGCGGCGACCTACTCTCCCACATAAATGCAGTACCATCGGCGCTATTGGGCTTAACTTCTCTGTTCGAGATGGGAAGAGGTGAGCCCCAATGCAATAACCACCCTAAGATTTTCAGTTAAATTGCTTTAACTGTATAAATTAACATATGGTAAAATAATAGTATAAAAATCAAGTAAAAAAGAGAGTCTCCCGCCTTTCGGCGGGAAGCGTACATAAGTCTATGGGTTATTAGTACTACTTGGCTATGACATTACTGCCTTTACACCTATAGCCTATCAACGTGGTAATCTCCCACGACCCTTTAAAGAAATCTCA
>Ga0102855_1000313_pt1 | contig 17416 bp, 40 predicted proteins | sample Colrivmet1370B02_FD_78450 | JGI IMG/M metagenome (GOLD analysis project Ga0102855, IMG submission 78450) | Estuarine microbial communities from the Columbia River estuary - metaG 1370B-02 | ecosystem: Environmental > Aquatic > Marine > Intertidal zone > Estuary | place: USA: Columbia River...
CTTCAAAGTAGCCATAACCATCAATAACTAAAAATGGAGTTGTTACTGTATCTTGTCCACCTACTTGAACTATTGCACCTGCTGAATCATATATTGTAGTATCTATATCAGTCCATATTGTATCAGTAGAATAATTACCATATTCTGTTTCAAGAAAGTCTCTTACAAGCTCACTTACTTCAAATACAACATAGTTAGCATCTCCAACTTCTTGTTTAGATAAAGTATATTTTAAATCTCCAACTACTCTAGCTGAATATAAACCAGTCCATATATAAATTTGAATTGTAGCTGAGTTTAAACTAGCATCAGATACTTTAAAATAGTAAGGACTTCTTGAATTGATTATTGTTGACATTATGTTTTCTTAATTTGTTTGTTTAATATTTTTTCTAAATCTATTTTATATGCTGCAAATATTTCCTCTCCCATTTGCTGACCAAGTTCTTTATGTACAAAATCTATTATATTAGTTCCTCTGTATCCAAACCTTGCTATAGTTCCCCTTCTTCCTATTGACCTAGCTATTACGAAAGCTAATCTTTTCATATTGCCAAGACTTGAACTTCCGTTTCTTGGAACTATATTTTTTGTCTTAACCCAATTTAAGATACTATTGTCTCTAGGAGACCATGGTGGCATTTTACCTTTCTTTCTACCTTCAGATATTTGTTCTATATATCTTTTTCCTAGTATAGCGAAACCATTTTCTAACATTTCAGGCTTTATACTATTTACTAATCTACCAGAAGCATTAGTTCTGTCGCTTTTTAACTTAGCCTTAAACTTTTGCGTATATGCCTTTGCATATTTGTTTAATACATTTTCTAGGTTATCAAAAGCCATTAGCAGATGCTTATATCATTAATCATACTCATATTAATTTCTATACCCCATCCAGCTAATTCATTCTCATATCTATCTTTAAATGGAGTGGCTATTGGTTCTCCAACTAATTGTATTTTACTATCAAACAAGCTTCCTCTTCTTACAGACTGGACAATATCATTCACAACTTGTAATTGAGTATTATATATATCTTGTAAATTATTGTTTCCATTAAAAATATCATCATTACTAACATTATCTGCTTTGTAGTTACTTTTATTATAATCTACTACATCTAAACATAATAGTGCTATATTGAAATTAATAATACTTCTTTCAAATGTTACATTAGTTATTGTAAGATGGCTTAATGGGAATATAGTTGTCTTGTTAAGGTCAACTTCACTTATGTCTCCAAAGGTTACAGAGAATACATTAGGATTGCTTCTTAGCTTATCTTTTAATTTGTCTAGTATGTCATAAAGTTGTGTCATTATCTATTTTTATTATATGCGTTTTTAATCATCTTTTGTTCTAAGTCGTTTTTCTCTTTTTCAAACTCCAACCATATTAAGCATTGGTGTAATGGAATCTTTGTAACTTTATTAATTCCTGATACCTTTCCTCCAGCAAGAGCATAAACTGATTGATACCATCCCCACTTTTTTCCGAATCCATCTCCGACTTGGAATCCCCCTGAACTTGCTTTTGTTGGATTAAATAGTCCATCGTATATTTTGACAATTTTTTCCCTAAACGATAAAAAAAAAGCATCGCACCTAAAGCAACATTTATCGGAGCATCTTTCATGACCTCCCAGTACCTATCTGAGCCATCATAATCTTCTATTCTATATTTACCATTCTTTTTAAAAGTAATAGGTCTGTACAGTACAGCCATAGCTTTGTGCATATTGTCCCAATCAGAAATAAAGTTTTCTAAATCTACATACTCACCAAAAGTCATTTCATCTAATTGAGGTATGAATCCAAACTCAACAGTAACATCATTAGAACCAGTCATACTAAACTCTTTTATAAGCGGAGTAGGTTCATCAAAACAATTACCTATCTGTTTCAATACACCATCAAACATCTTAACTGGTAAGTTATAAGATTCTTTTAATGTTAATCCACAAAATATTTGAATACATTTGGAGTTAAGAAAGTTTCCTTTGTCTTCAGTCTCTTCATTCTCCTTTTGTATCTTTAAATATTCTTGATACTGTTTAAGTTTAATACCTGCTAATTTTTCTGGTACTTTTAATTCTAATTCTACTATAGCCATATAATGATATATAATATGATAACTGAAACCATATTGTTTTGTACCACCAATGCTTTATAGTAAGTGTGTATTGTTGACAATATTTGTCAATTCTCTTATTTAGAATATGTATAAATTAGCTTGTTTTAGTTGTATAGGTTGAACAAAAACACTATATTGTAGTTATCTTAATGTAGTTGGAAATCTACTTAGCAAGTTCCCAAACTTCTGTCACAAGTGTAAGGCAGTTGGTTCAGATAAATCAAGTCAGTTAAGTGATTGCAATGTTACTCTTTTAATCATCTTTTGTCAGCACCCAAACATTATTCAACCTTACCTGCATTATTATTTATTTTAAAGATGTTTAGGGGGTGCATAGTTACATCCTTAATGTAGTTTTTTCAGTTCTACTAAAATTTTCTAGTCAGCTTAATCAATTTTACTTTGTAGAAGTTAGGGTACCCCTACTCAAAATGGTTTGAATTCATTGAATTGAGCCATTAAGCCTCTCGGTCTCTGTTTTACGTTAATACTAAAATAATTTCATATAAACAAATATATTCTGTTAAAGTTTTGTTAATATATAATATGTTTAATATAAGCTTATCTAAGCTGTTTAAATATATAAGTGATAGGTAGGTATAGGAGGAATTGAGATAGTGCCTTAGAATGGCTTAGAATGGATTTGTTTGTTATATCTAAGATACTCACTCTATCTAATTATAAAAGAGTTACAGAATAAGTCCAATAAATAAAAGCTTTAAATATAGGGTATAAAAAAAGCCCTAATTAAAGGGCTTTATAGCGTGTTTAAGGAGGTTTAATATTATCTACTTAATATATCATCAATTTCATCTGTAATGCTGTAAAAATCCTCTCTTACCTTTTGTGAGGCGTGTAAGCTTGCTAATAGTTCGGAGTTTATATTCTCGGTACTATATCCCATATCGGAAGCAATCTCTATTGATTCGCTTAAGGAGGCGTCATTTTCAGATAAGTACTTCATAGCTTTTGAATAATATATTATATCAATTTCAAACCCTCCTGCGTCTTGTATTATTTCGTATAAGTCATCTGAGTTATTTACATCCTGTCCAGTCTCATAACCATTCAAAAAATAATCAATATCAATCTCAGGCAAATAATCATCAAATAATTTAATTAAATCGTTAATTTGTTTTTCTTGTTTCTGTTTAAATATTATTTTTTCAAGTGTGCTCATATTATATAAATTTATTTATTATTAATTCGATTAAACTTTCACCGATTGACAATAACGCCAATAAGCAAAACATTGAGCCATATAAAAAAGATATTATAAATGGCTTACTTAGTATTATTTTTTCAAGTGTCTTCATAATTATAAAATTATATTTGGCGTGTTTCCGCTTATCATTTCAATGATTAATTTCAAGCAACCTAATATAATTAAGGAACCTAAAAAGCCAGCGTAAAGTTTTACAATAATGTTTAATACTCTGTTTGTTTTTGTGTGTTTCATTTTATAAAGTTTTTATTATTAATATGATTCAAAGATAAGTAAATAAATTTAATTAACAAATAATAAACAATATTAATATTAATTTATATTGATTCTAAATAACAACCTTAACAAGTCATTAACATAATATAGATTATATAATTAATAATATTGCATAAAGTGAGAATTATACACAATTCTTATTTATAATGATTCTAAATAAAAATCCCCAAAAACCTACTATGTTTAAGGGGATAGAAAAACCTACTGCGTTTATATATACCTACTGCGTTTATATATATTCCCAACTGTTAGTGCCTATTAACTTAACGGGCTTACCATTCCATTTCTTATCAGCTAAAAACCACTCAAAGTTTTTTTGGTAAATCTTATTAAAACCTATTGAATCTAATAACCCGTTTAATCTTTCTTTTGTGGTGTTACTAAACCAACCGCAATTACTTATTCTTATTTCTTTGTTTAGCTTTTGTGCAATTATATTATTATGTAAATACATTATTGTCGTAGGCTCAGAGAATATATGTTGATATTCAATTCTCGTATTGTCTTTTTTATAATTGTCATTATTATTAAATTTGTTTACTGCTTGTTTTGTAATCTGTCTCATGTTTATTTATTTTAATTATTATGTTTTGTTATTATGTTTAATTATTTAGCCCTAGGATAATCGTAATCTAGCAATTTAAATACTCGTAATTATACTTAACCTCCATTTTTACCTCTCCGTCTGGATGATTCATATAAACCATTTTAAGCGATTCTAACAGCACTTCAAATTCTTTTGACGTTATGGTATATCCATATATAGAAAGCTTCGCTAATCGCTCTGAACGCACCTTATCTTCGCCTTGTATGGTCCAATAACTCTTTATATCGATAATTATATCGCTTTCCATCTCTTTTCTATGTTCAGAATCTATTGTTAACGATTCGCTGTTTAATTTCTTTAAATCCTCTCTTATTCTTTTAATGTCTTCCGTGTGTGTCATAATTTATTGTTTAAATGTTAGGATAATCATGCTTTTACTTTGGTTTCATTATCTAACAGCTCTAATGTAGCGTAGATAAATTCTTCTCTTTCCTCTCTGGTGTGAAATTCTTTTGTTACTCTTATCCAGAAATGTGTCGACTTCTTTGGGTTAAATAAATCTTTTAATAGTTTACCAAATTCCCTCATAGGTCTATATACTTTGCTTATTCTGTTTACTTTCATGTTGTTATTTTTTGTTTTAAATCGGGTAAACCCCATTCATTATAACTAAGTTCTAAATCTAAAGGGACTCCGCAGTCTTCTCCCTCACATTTAAAATTATCTATATGATTTTCATAACCGCAAAAATCACAAATATTATATTTAATTCTCATAATTAATCATCTTTTTTACGGATTATTTTACCCTCCAAATCTATAATTGTATAGCCTTGCTCTTTCAATAATTCTATTGATTCTTTTATCTTTTTAACTCTTTGTTGTATTCTGTAATATGCGAATATTTGATTGTCCATGTTATTTATTTTTATTTGTTAGATTAATTAATGTTAATGAATAGTCTTCAAAAAGGTTGTTTAGTACATACCTTTCATGAGCCTTTTGCCTTTTGGCTTTACTTAAATTGTGTTTAAATTGTTTCTGTTTCATGTTGTTTTAAATTATTGTTGTTTAATTCGGATACATTATTATTACAAGCCTTTATAGTTTTATAAACTTTGATTACTTGTCCATCTTTTTTATGGTCTATTATTGAATGAGCATTTTTACCCCAAGACCATCTCTCAAATCTATTTTCTGTTTTCATTGTTTTGTTTTATTGTTAATATTTTATTTGTAATTCTTTATCCACTTTATCTGTCAATCTACTTACTTCATTATGCGAAATTTTAGACGAGGTGGATACATCAAAGGTTTTTAAATCTCTTAATGCTCTGTATAATATATACAATTCTCTAGTTTTTAAATCTTTCATATAAACATTTTTTTATCTAAAATAACTGTTCCAAAATGGTCTTTAATATGTTTATATAGCCATTTTTGTGCTGGTACATTGTAAAGTGTATTTTTATCAATTAAATCATGTATATCATACCAATTTACACCGATTAATGTTCCAGCTAATTGAATGTTTGCAATATTGTTTTTTAAGTGTTTCATAGTGTTTTGTTTAATTATTAATTATTTATCTTTTAAATAAACCGCTCTGTATAAATCGTCTAATAAGTCATTTGGCTTTCCTAAATTTTCTAACAAAATACAATCATTTATGTATTGTTTCTGAATAGGATTTAAAGCATCGTAATCAACGTAATCTCTGTTTTTAGGCATTTTCATATTTATTGTTTTTTTGTTTACCCAAATATATAAACAAATAATTAACATAACAAAAGCATTAACAAAACTTTAACATATTAAACGTGTCCTTATTATTGCGTGTATGCGTATACAAAAAATAATTGAGACTAACAAAACTATTTTGTATTGGTTAACAGAAATTAACAAATAGATATTTGAAATATCAAAAGAGGGAGGAATAAAACATTAGTAAAAACCTACTATGTTTAAGAGTCACAAAACCTACTATGTTTAACGATAACATAAAATACCTACTACGTTTAATGACCACAAAACCTACTGCGTTTAATGATTAGGTAAAAGACCTACTATGTTTAATGATTACCTAATGACATACTTGCCAGAGTTCTGACCTTGTATAAGAAATGTCAATCCATATCTAATAGCATCTATGTAATGTTCATAACCAATGTTTGGCTTAGTATTCTTTTCTTGCCATACATAGTTATTTAATTCTCTTACAATACCATGAGACTTCCTATCAACTACAATCTCATAGTCTTGCATTAAAGCTATACCAGAGAGTATACTACCTTTCTTTTTTATTGTAGGTCTTATGTTTAAATCTCCTTTCTGCTTAATCTCGTTTATAAGACGTGGCTCAGAAGAATCGCATATAATTAAATCTACTCCACATTCCATTTTATTCTTCATAGCTATATCAGTCGTGGATAATCCTGCCTTACCATAAATCTCCTTTACATATAACTTACTTAAGGCTTTGTCTACTGATATTTTTACAAGGGTTGTTAAGTCTACCGAGAATCCAAAGTCTTGACAATAACAACTAATCTCTGTTTGTATATAATCTCCTACTCTCCAGTTCTTAAAGATAGCACCTTCTGCCGCAGACAACCAACCTCCAAGAATTTGATGTTCGTATTTGTCTGGTCTCTTTAGTTTCATTTCAAATATCTGCTCTAAGAATGAGCTAGATAAATTATCTTTGTTGTCTTTGTAACTTGTGTGTATATAAGTTGTTTTATTTGTAGAACCATTCCAACCAGAATTTACTCCAGAGTTCTGAAAGAATCTTTGATATATCCAATGTTCTTTAGTTGTTGGATTTAATATAAGTATACATCTATTCTGTTTAGTTAATGAACGTACAGAGAAATCAATCTTATCAAAAGTAGATTCATCAGTCAATTCTTCTGCTTCATCAATAACAAAGGTTGTAACGCCATTTAGAGACTTCAGAGCGGCAGTTTGGTTACCACTTGATGTTCTGATACCTTTAAAGATTATTGAGCTTCCTGTGGTCATATTTATGATTTCATCTTTAGTTATCCTAAAGTGTTCATTGACACCCATTAAATCTATCTTCTCTATAAACTCGGGGATAATCGATGTCTGTGCAGATATCATTGTATACCTAGTAAACAAAACCTTATGTCCTTGCTCATAAGTCAATGACAACAAGAAGACTGCTACACCAAATGATTTACCAGAACCTCTACCTCCAGTACAAACAAAGTATCTACTGTCAGCAGTAAACAAAGAACTGTATCTGTCATTGAGTTTTATATTATTCATCGTTTAGTTTATCCATATCAACTTCTTCTGATTCTATATCTATAGTATCTTCTAGTTTCTCTACTTGATTTGTAGAAGCATAGAAATTAATTACAGGAACATCTAACTTCTTATTAGAACTTCCTTCGCTACCATCTTGAGGTTTGCCGTATCTATATTGCCATAGTAAATTCATGTGTGCAAAAGAATCCTTAGCTTGTTCTGCTAATGCTTTCCAAGCTTCTTCTTCACTACCAAATACATCCTTCATTGCATTAAGTGCATAGATAGATATTCTCTCTTTCTTTGCTGGAGTTAATTGTGAAGATGATTTAATCAATTCTTTCTTTGGTCCATACTTATCACCTTTCTTTCTGCCGTTATTCTTTCTACCATCATTCGGTTTTATGTATGCTGAGTTTTGTTTTGCTCTAGCCATTTATTATGTAATTTTGTATATAGTTTCCATATTTCATTACTAACTTCTTTTTTAGTATAAGTCTCTTTTGTTATTGCTTTTTTAACACCAAGCTCTATTCCTATTTTACATACAGTACCTTTATTGTCTTGAGGTACTATGTATATTTTATAACCCTTTTCTAAGCACCAACTTTGAGCTTCTAAATTATACAACCTCCCTTTCATAAGCAAGATTAACAATGTTTACTATAGCACCAAGTTTTACATAAACATCATCTTTTTTGCTTTCGGGTATTCTATTTATTAAATCTATAAACCTTTTCTCTAATCCATCCTGTTTATTTATAGAATCTATATCAACTCTTAGGTTTGCATTTTCTCTTAACAGCCTAGCATAATTTTCATATATGTTTTCATTTTTGTGTTTATTAGAAAACATAAAGTCATCATAGATATCTTTTAAATATTTATCATAAAATATTGCAGAAGGGAATACATTGTTTATAGCGTGTAAAGCTGAAGCGTGGTCCATATTTACTGTACTTGCTATATCTGCTAAACTTAATCTAGTTTGCTCTCTACATAGCTTAAAGTATATAGCTCTTGCATATACATAATTTCTTCTTCTTGTTACTGTACCTAGTTCTAAGTTAAGACAAGATTCTACATAGTCTCTAATCTCTTTTGTTTGAATTGTTTTATTCAGTTCCATTGTTTATTTTTTTAATTGATTAATACATACAGCTAATCGCTGGTCTCTCTTAGGATAATCCTTATTCATAATAGCATCAGACATACATCTGCTTATAAAATCATCCTCTTTCTCTTGTGGTCTCTTTTTCGGTATTGGCATATTCTAAGTTTATTTCTTTAGTATTTAATTTATTACTCATTAGGGTTAGTAACATAAAACCCATATACTCTATTGCTTTTTGTATTCCTGCACATTCCCAATATAACTCTTTATTTGCATAGTCATCTAATAATGCTCTTAAATCATCTATAGACATTCCCTCTTCTAAATCAAACATTGAGATGCTAAAGAACTCGTCTTTAATTTCTTTACCACTATAATGTTTCATGCGTTATATAGTTGTTCAGATTAGGAACTTCATCTTGAAAGAAATACTTATACTGTTCTATTGCGGTATCAAGCTTTCTTAATCCAGTTCTAATAAATTCATCTGAGCAATCACATATCATTATATCTTTAGTGTCTTTGTCTACTACAACAAATATAAAAGCATCTGCATTAAACATCTTCATATATAGAGCGGCTTGTAAGTCATAAGAAAAATTCTTAGCACTCCATTTAAATCTAGTTATATCTCCTGTAGTTTTAAGGTCTATTACTACATTACCATTTAAAACATCTGCTTTACCTCTAAAAGGTAATCCATCTATCATGGATATTTCAGGAACTTCAAACTCAGCACCTTTCAATAAATTCGTAACCTCACTACATTTAAGAACTGACTCGGCAATATAGTTTGCATTATTAAATTCACTTCTAGTATAAACATTAGCAGAACCTAATTCAAGTACAGCTTGTTTAAATGCTTTAGTTGCTTTAGAGCCATCAATAATAGTAAGGTCTTTAACCTTTTGTGGTTCTAATACAGAAAGATGAACAAGTCTACCATCTCTAAGGGGTTGAGCATCAGAATTGATTTTAAGCGATTTAAGATAGGCTTTAGGACTTTGTATTAGTTTCTTAGCTGAAGAGGAAGAAAGTGCGTTAGAACCAAGATAACCATAGTAGAACTCGTCATCATACATTCTTTTTAAGATGTCTTCTCTTTGCCATTCTTTATTATCAAATGTTTTTATCATAATTTATATTTTAAGCTAATATACATTTTTGTTAATTAAATGTTGTTAAAGGCTTGTTAAATTTCGTTGTCTTTTTCAATCTCCTTCTGTAGGTTAGCTAGTGCTCTCCAAGCTACTTTGGCTGAATGTCTTATACCATCTGAGTCTATTGCACCTGCTTCAAGTAAATGTCTAGCAAGTGCATCTAATTCATCTCCAGATTTACTTCTGTCCCAATGTAAAGGCTTGTCTGGATTGTGTTGATGGTTTCCAGCATAACTACATCTAGCTACTTCAATAATGGCATCAGGAAAATACTTTAATACTCCTGAATAAACTGGTATTTTTTTTCTATCACTCATTGTATATATAGTTTATATTAACATCATAAGAACAATTTAATGTCCAATCTAAAAAGACAACTTCTTGATATTCCATGATTCTCCTAATTTATTTAATACTTCTAACAAAGGACCTGTTCTTTCTGACCACTTTCCTTTATAGTAACAAACCTCTACACAGCACTCTTCTAAAGGAATATCTTTTGTATCATCTTTAAAAGTATGCGTTACTTTAAGTACAATAGCTTTCTCTTGATTATGCCAAGAATCATTTATCCTTTCTAATAATAATCTTTGACCAGTAGGAATCCTATTGTATTTTCTTTTTACCTCAATTAAAATAAGAGCATCATTATTAAACTCTAATACAGCATCAATATCAGAAGGATGAATCTTCCCGTTTTGAACACCAGTAAAATCAATAACTTGTTTTACTTGTTTTGAATTTCTTATTAATGATTTCTTAGTAAGCATCTACAATTCTTTGTAGCTTCATAACTACTGTTCTAATACAAGAAGAACAAGATGAAGGTTTATTGTTTTTATTGAATATCCTATTATAAACTCTGTAAAGCTCCACAGTATCCTTGTGACTAACAACTGATTTGTTTTTAGCAAAGAAGCTTGTAAGATAATCATATTCACCTTCATTCAAACACTCTAACTTGTTATGTCTAAATATTCTGTTTAGTTTTTCTTTTCTACCATCGCATCCACAATCTTGTCCAAAAGCCCATTCAACTGCTTTTTTGATTCCTGTAGCTTTAGTTATCTTTTCAATGTCATCTCCTAATCCTTTTGATTTTGTTTCTTGTTCTGCATCAAAGTTTTTCTTCCATTCTTTGTATGCTTTGGTTCTTTTGTCTTTTGGTTCTTTCATAATTATTCTTTTTTATTTTTTATTAAAACGCCATTTCGTTTGATTCTAGGTTCTCTTTCTTTTTCTTTTAAATACTGTCTTTGTTCTTTTTTTCTAGCCTTTTCAGCTTTAGTTTTTGCTTTACAATGCTTCTGTCCTTTTAAAGGTTTAAATTGTCTCATAATAAATGATAATCTCCGTTTAAGTAATCCTCTACATCTTCTATAAATTTATTTCTAAGTATTTTCTTATAGTTTTTAATTGAATTGAATAAGCTTGTTAAACTAATGTTACTGCCTTTTGATATTTGCCTTAAAGACATACTACTCTTATAATAAGTATCACATAACTTAGCATCGTAAACGTGCCAAGAATTAATCTCTTTTGCTATCTTACTTGTTATCTTATAAAAAGCTTCTTCTTTATCTGCATCTGAATCAGTATACAAATACTCTGCTGTATGAATAGTATCTGCATCATCGGTTTCTAAGTAATTGAAAAAAGTATATTTATTTTTAGCTTTCTTGTAATCGCTATATAAGTTTCTTAATGTAACATAAACATAAAATCTATTTACATCATCATTGCCGTACATTATTTTTCTTTTATCTTTTACAAGTCTATTTATCTTTAAATACATTTCTTGTACTATATCTTCACAAAGATGTTTAGGACATCCCATATTGCAAACCATTTTTACCCACAACAAATGATTCTTAGCCAATAACTCTAACATATTAGTATTTTAATATTAACGTAATCAAATTCTCTTTGTCATAATATTTCTCAAGATTATTAATCTTAACAATGTTTTGGTCTTGTTCAAATACTATGCCTTCAAGAGCATCAATAAAAGCTTTGTTTAAGTTATCGTGTAGGTCTGGACTTGTGGTTTTTGGAACTTTACCTGTTCTTCTTTTCTTTGGTGTTGCTTTAAGGTATTCAAATTGATAAGTTAGTCTCTCTATAATTATTTCTGTACCTGCTGGAATCATTTCAAATCCTTTAGGTAATTGTTGTATAGCTAAGGATTTTATAGCTACTTGATAATTTACTATTTTCTTTGGTTTGTAGGCAATATTATTCCTACCAATTTTAACAGACTGATGGGGAACAGGTCTTATATTAAACGTAAGTTTTAGTCGCATCTATATTATTTTGTTCTATAACTTCATATAAGTCATCCACTATTTCAGGTTGACCTTTATTATTTATTTTAAAGCTAAACTTTTCAAATGGAAAACCTCTACTTCTTCTACACTTTACAGTAACTAATTCATCGTGTACTGTGTTTAATTCTAATTGTATTTGTGTTTCAGCTTTCTTTTCCAAGAAAGAACCTAAATGTCCTGTTGGCTTTTCACTACCATAATTACTATGTATTACTGTAATGATGTGACAATTTAATTCTTCAGTCCATTTCATTAGCTTTTGTATAACCATACTAGATTCATCTAAGTTGTTTACATCAGAAACTAAATCAGCTATACCATCAATAACAACAAGTCCTGCATCCTGTACTTTATTATATAAAAAGTATTCTATAAAGTTTAATCTATCTTTATTGTTTAATGTTCTTAATCCAAAAGTATGATAACATTCATTGTCCATTCCTGTCATATCAACAACTCTTCTAAATACTTTATGAGCGTGAAACCTACCTTGTTCCGTATCAAAGTGTACTAAACATTTACCATCTCTATGCCCTGTCATTCCTTTAGCATGACTATTTAATTTACCTCTGAGATATACCGCAGAAAGCAATGAGACAAAGAATGTCTTTTTACTTTTAGGAGGTGCTGATATAAAAGAAAAGTTACCATAAGTACCTATCGGTATTGGATATGTTTCTCTACCAGCTTGAAAGTTTCCCATACTTATTGCTATTGGAGGATATTTAACCTCTTTTCTAGGGTCAATATATGCTTTCTTTTCAATGTATTGCATATATTGTTGCTCTTCATTTGTATAATCTTTTATGTTCATTTTGTTTGTGTGTGTGTGTGATAAAAAAAGGGGAGAAATTAATCTCCCCCTTAAAACTAAAATATATCTCCGTCTGCTGATACTTCAGCAACCTGAGCTTCTTTTTCAGCGTTTACAATGGTTCCATTATTCCAAATAACTTTACCATTCCCAAGATAGTTTCTTTGTGCTTTCGCTTGTCTTTCTTCTTGAGTTTGTGCGTCATACATAGAAACATTGTTTCCATACTTAGTCTCGTCATTAATTGCAATAGTGAAGTTATAATAAACTCCTTTCTTACCTTTAATAAACTTTTCTTTAGGTAACTTAGTTACATCTAAAGACATTGTAATTAGTCCTGCCATAATTTAAGATTTAATTTTAATTAATTTACTTTCTACTGTTTTTGATACGTTGTATTTCTTTTTTATATCATTAACATTACCTCCCTTTTTAATATGAGCCATAGCCCTAGTAAATTCTGGAGTTCCTTCATTTAACCATTTTAGGTTTGAAGTTGCGTGTGTATTAGTTGAATCAGCATCTTTAGTATCATCAATTAATAATAAGCCATTTAAAGCATACTTTCTAGCATAAGAACTAGAACTACCAAATGACTGAGATATGTCCATACCTTTCTTATTAATATCAATACCAGCTTGTGCAACTGATTCAATCTTACCATCAGTACCATGTAATATCGCTCTAGCTTCTACATAGCATATTCCTGAGGGTGTCTCTTTTATTGTATCAGTTAATGTAATAGATAACTCATACTTGTTTAAAAGAGGTTTTACAGCTTCCAAGATGTCTTCTTGATTTCTGTATCTGTACTTACCAAAACTATTGTATTGGTTTTTAGGTGCTTTTAATTCTGTTTGAATTGAAATTACCTTTTGTTCGAAATTCATTTGTTTCATTATTATTGTTTTGTTTTTTACAATATACAACCTTTATTTGATATCCACAAATTCATGTGTACCAACCCCAGTAGTAAGGTCTTCTATTGCTTGTTTATAAAAATTTATTTCTGAGGATTTTTGCATAACTTCTAATTGTAATTCGTTTACATAAAAAGCCATTTCGTTTAATTGACTAATAATAGTATCTATATGTCTTTCACTTATTCTACCTTCTCTTAATTTAAGAATAGTATCTGACAACATACAGAACTTGTCATAGTAATTTATTTCTGTTTTAGTTGGATTATTTATTGTCATTGTAATGTTTATATATTTCTGATTTAACTACAGTTTTATAATCACTAGGACAATCTTCATCGCACAAGTCCATTATATAATCTTCTAGTTCTATTGTTCTTTCTTCGGCTTCTTTTAGTTTGTTAACTAAAAACTCTATTCTGACTCTTTGAAATTCTATTAAATCTTTCATTGTTTGTTTTTTGAACAAATATATAATGAGTAAATAACAGAAACAAGACCTTTAACACTACTTTAACAAAAAAGAGGTGGTAAAACAAAACCACCCCTTTTACACAACACAACAGATTTAAACAAAACAAACAGTCTACATTAATTCCAAATGTAGAAAGCTCTCTCTTTAAGGTCATCAGTATCAAAATATACATAATCGTTACTAACACCTATTCTATGAACTCCTTGTTGAACTAATCCTCTAACAAGAGTTAATCTTTTTTTAGTACCTACACATCTAATTTTAACAGCCTTACCAACTCTATGAGAATTGCTTCTAACAAGTCTTAGCTTATCTGCATAAGATTTACTTACATATCCTAAAATTACCTTTACAGTAATTCTATATTTCTTAATTATGTTATCTAATAAAATAACTGGTTCTCTTTCCATAAACTTATAACCAGAGTTAGGAACATCAGGGCTGTCAAACATATCCCAAGTTAAAAACGATAATCCTTCACAATTATTTACTTCCATAATTACTGCAATATAATTATTATTTAATAAATATACAAGAAAATAAATATTTTATTTTACTTGACTTTGTCAATTATTTTTTGTAACTTTGATTTTTATATATACAAATTTATGTTCAGGCGAAGTCCCAAACGTAGCCTGAATCATCCTAAGTAAGTTAATTTATTTGTATACGGGTTAATTCTTTTTTTTATACTTTTCTACACTTCTTCCTCCAAAATAAGCACCTATTACAGTTATAAGTACTAGCTGTAATAAATCAATCCAAGTATCTTTAACATCAAATGAAATAACACCAGCATCTATAAACACCATAAGTACAGTAGATACAACTAAAAAGATTAATACTAAAGGTCTTACATTCTTACTTAACCAACTGTCACTATTCATATCAGTTTTCCACCTTTCAGTAACATTTTGTTGCATATCAGCTTCAGCATTAATAAATACTTCTGTCATCTCTTTTTCAAATCTTGCTCTATCTTCTTTAGAAAAAGTATGTTTAGCTATGATGTTAGATATCTTATCTGCTACTCCTCCTGCTGCTCCTCCAAATAGTTTTGCTAGTATTTTCTTCATAATTTAACTTAATGGTAAAACAGTAAATGAGCCTATGATTAATATTATTAATACCATAAACATAAACTCAATTAACTTGTTCATCTTTTATATATTTTATCTTCTATTTTATCTAGTCGTTTATCTTTAGCTTCTATTTGTCCTTCAAGAAACTCTATTCTTTGTTTAACAACTTCTAATGACTGTGAAGGTGGTAGCTTTTTAGCAACCTCTATTTCTTGCTTATTAAGCTCTATTTGTTTAGTAAGGGTAGAGTAAGTCATAGTTAAGCTAATAATCCCTCCTACTACCATTATAATAGTTTTTAGGTCTAAGTTTAAATCAGGTTTGCCATCTCCGTCAATATCTACATTAACTTTTTTATTCTCTATTCCCATTGTTTAAATTTTATGTGTATTAATATAAATATTAAATATATTTGTAACTCATGATAATCAAATTCATCATCTGCTTCATAATAGGAAAAACCTAATAAAGGACCAGTTGAAAAAGTTTCACCAAATCCTATTTTATATTTCATACCTACTATGTTTAAGAGTATAATTAAACCTACTATGTTTAATGATTATATCTCTTTATATTCTTCCTTAGCATCAAAACAAGGACATACTTTCTTATTAGTAAAATCTTTATGCCCATATATTTTAGCTTCTGGATACTTCTGTTTTAAATCTTTTAATAATTGCTCTAATGATTCTTTTTGCTCAGGTGTTCTAGTATCTATCCATTTGTTCATAGTTCTATCCATACCTCCTATGTAACAAATACCTATAGAATTTCTATTGTGACCTTTACAATGAGCACCTATTTTTCTTTCTGGTCTAGCATCTTGTATCTCACCACTAAGAGTAATGACATAATGGTAACCACAATCTGACCAACCATTTCCTGTAACGTGCCATTCTGTTATATCTTCTACATCAAACTCCTTATGTTCTGGTGTAGCCGAACAATGAACTATAAGCTTGTCTATTTTTCTCATAGCTTCTTAGTTTTCATTAATGTATAAACAATAGTACAGACAAGAAGAATTATCTTTAACCAAGTTTCTACTTCGGTCATTGTAACTAGAAAAGCCATTGAGTTTAAAGTATAAATCTTCATATCTGCAAAATCCATAATATTATTTAGTTTCTTCTTTTATTTCTTCGTAAGAACCATCCTCTAAGTTGATGTTTATTTTACCATACTTGTCCTCTAGTTCTTTTTTCTCTTTATTACTTTCTTCTTGCAATTGTGCAAAGGCGTGTAATAAGCCGTGCTTCTGTACTTCTAAAGTACCTAAGTCGTGCTTTATAGCAGCAAACTTCTTTTCTGATTCTTTTAATGATTCTAATTCTTCTTTACTAATTTTTGACATTTTTATTTAATTTATAGTTATATACAAATATAATTATTTACAATTACATTTGTTTTTTAAATCATCTACTTCTGCTTTTAGCTCTTGTATTGATTTTACGAGCATTGGAATTAAGATTGATGTTTTTATGGTTTTTGTGTAAGAATCTTCTATAATATTATTATCCTCATCTTTGTCTTGTTTTGTTTCAACTGCTTTAGGAAATACTTCTTCTAATTCTTGAGCTATAAATCCAATATGTTTTTCTTCTGGGTTATCCTTAAAGTTAAAGTTCCTTACTTTTAATTTGTTAATATCATCTAGTTTTGGAGTAGCATCTACAATATTTTCTTTTAATTTTCTGTCAGATATTGTTCCGTAAGTTCCATTTCCATACAATGCACCTGCTGAAGTAACAAAAAATCTTTGAGCTGATGAATCTGCACAATATATAAATTCAGAACCACCACTATTTGGTGCAGCGCTACTATAATTTATATATAAACCATAAGGAGCAGCTGTATTGTTATGAATTATTGTACTCCATTCTCCTCCTGTAGTTTGATTTAATTCGTGATAAGAACCAGTACTTGAAAAATAAGTTGCACCATTTGATGCTTTTAAATATCCCCCAGATGTTATACGCATACTTTCTGTTGCATCAGTAGCAAAAATTAATGGTGTAGCTTCATAATTAAATACGTAAGCCAAATTAGCATCGTTACCAATAAA
>Ga0102855_1000314_pt1 | contig 17407 bp, 15 predicted proteins | sample Colrivmet1370B02_FD_78450 | JGI IMG/M metagenome (GOLD analysis project Ga0102855, IMG submission 78450) | Estuarine microbial communities from the Columbia River estuary - metaG 1370B-02 | ecosystem: Environmental > Aquatic > Marine > Intertidal zone > Estuary | place: USA: Columbia River...
CTGTATAACTGTACTTTTTGGTTTCATAATTAAGCTGATACCCAACTTCCATTTTATAGGCTGTAGTATCTTTTGCAATTGGGAACATCTGATAACGATGGTCCATAAAATACCGCTTCCCAGACAAGTCATTTCTAGCTCTAATTAGGGTTGACAATAAAGAGCGTTTTAAAAAACCATCATAAAAATCGAATTGTTCTTCGCCATTGTCGTCTAAAATAGGTAATCCATCTAGGTCAGCTCTAACATAGTTAGGTGCATTTTCAAAAAAGTAAACAGCATCATTTACAAGCCCACCATTTACTTCGTTTTCGAGAGACTGGGTGGTTTGATGCAAACGTAATCGATAACGCTCATTATAAGTCTGATATTGAGTGCTCATTCTAAATTGACGGGAACGACTTAAAGAAGAATTATAATCACCCAATGATCTAAAACCCTTAAATGAGACTGCCACGTTAAATTTAGGAGATGTATTTACCGCCAAAGTAGCGTCTAGATTTTGTCCTTGTTGAAATGTACTTTTAAAAAATAATTCCGTGTAAGGTGAGGGAACTTCGTAATAAAAAACATCTTCTTTTTCAAAATAACCAAAATGCTTGACACTGGCCCCCATTTGGGGAGTCAAAGGTTCGTCATGAAAGCTATAGCCCATCTTGTTAACCCCCTCTCCCATATTAGGTAATGGTAAATATTCGAAGTAATCTTTTCGAAGAAAATTAAACGAATATTCATTTTCAATACTTAAGGTTGTATCAACAGCCTTTTCTGTTCCATCTAATGATATGATTTTATAATCTGAAACAGAAACTTCATCCATTGATTTTACATAAGGGATGTACCTTTCTTTTTTGGTTTTTTTTGGAGGTAATTTTTTCTTTTTTTCTGATAGTCGAAGGGAATCTATAGTAGTACTTTTTTTTGCTGCAGGGATAGTCTGAATAGAATCTTTCTCAAGAGGAGATATGTCAGTATTAACAGACAAACTATCTAGAATGATAGGTACGATTTCTTGACTCCAAATTTGTTGAAAAAAAACAAAAAACAATACGAAAATGCTAGAACGCATACAACCAATGATTTGTTTGCGAAGTTATAATAATTGTAAGTATTTTGTAATACCGTAGAACAAACTTATACTTTAGAGTTAGTAAATGCTTAAAATACAATACACCAAAGGTCTAGAAGCTGGAACAGATGAGGCTGGAAGAGGGTGTTTAGCTGGTCCTGTTACAGCCGCAGCTGTTATTTTACCCCCCAACACCAAACTGCCTTTGCTTAATGATTCAAAAAAAATGACTGAAAAGCAGCGGTATGCCTTACGTCCTGAAATAGAAAAACAAGCCATTGCATTTGCTATAGCTCATGTTTATCAGGATGAAATTGATACTATAAATATTCTAAACGCATCCATAAAAGCCATGCATCTTGCATTGGAGCAACTCTGTCCTAAACCCACCCATATTATTGTTGATGGAAACCGTTTTAAACCATTTAAAGAAATTCCTTTCGATTGTATAATTAAAGGTGATGGAAAATATCAAAATATTGCCGCAGCCTCAGTATTAGCAAAAACATATCGTGATGATTATATGACACTCTTAGATTTTAAACATCCAGGATTTGGATGGAAAAAAAATAAAGGTTATCCAACTAAATCACATCGAGAGGCCATAAAAATACTTGGCATTACAAAACATCACAGAGTATCTTTTAAACTTATTCCAAAATTTTGTAAATAAATTGTATTGATTTAAGAGATGCTTATCAGCTTAAGTATAAAAATTTTACTCAATAACTATTAAAAATGCTCTTTTATTGACTAGATAGTTAATAACATTTTAAGAATTAAAGTATTCTCTCAAGGGAGTTTTTTAATTTTGGTTTTTATGGATTCTAAATTATTTTTTATTGTCTTGCTTGTTATTTCAAGCTGTAGTGCCCCAAAAAAAAGTACTCTTGATTTATTAAACTGTGTACCACAAAATTCCGTGATCACCTTCCAGCTTAATGATCAAAACATGTTGAAAAACGCAATAAGCAACCTTCCTTTTCTTTCAGATATATTAGCAATAGACACAGTAATTTACAAAAAAATAAGTGCTGTAATTCCTGCGAAATTTAACAATAAAGCATTATTGTCTTTTACTCCAGTGGGAAAATCAGAGTATGCTATATCCTTTATTTACAAAGCAGTCCTAAAGGATTCTTTATCTGGAGTTATGTCAGAAAAAATAAAATACAATAATATTCCTGTAAATATTAATATTAATAAAGATACAAAGACATTCGTTGCAAAAATTGAAGATATTAGCATTATCAGCACTTCTAAATTAGTCATTGAAAACAGTATTCGTAACATTCAAAATAATCAACCTGGAATTCAAAATCATTACTATTTTGATTTAGCAAAAATAAGTGATGATAATGCTCCCATGAACCTAATTATTCATCAAGATTTTAAAGATGTATTGAGTCGTTTTTTTGCTGAAACCCCCCTTTTCCCTTTTACAGGAAGTGATTGGTTTTCATTTGACTTTAACACTAAAAAAGACCCCTTTACACTTGATGGAGTAAGTTTTATTAATGATTCCATACCGGATGTGCTTAGCCTTTTGAAAGGCACAGGATCAAAATCACTTTTAAGCCCAGAATATGTTCCTCATAATTTTGATGGCTTTTTAGCACTTGCTATTAAAGATTATAAAGCGCTTGAAGATAATTTCAAGCAATATAGTCGTTATAAAAATATTGCATTAACTGAAATTAATTTTGATTTACTAAATACTGTAGATGAAATTTCTTGGTTAAAAGCAAATAACAAAAAAGCCTTATTTTTTCATTTAAATAATAATGAAAAGATTAATCCGCTTTTGCTTTCTGATGATAATGTGTCAAATGTTTTTCGGGGTGTTCGAATTCGTCAGCAGTCGTTGCCAAAAGATTTATTAAAGTTTATCGCCGCATATGGGACACCTGTATTTCCAAAATGGACAATTCAAATAGATGACTTTGTTATAATGGCAGAAGATGACTCTTTTTTGAAACAAATTATTAGTGCTCGTTTGGATGGGAAAACATTAGGTAACGATTTTAATTTCAAAAAAATGCAGGATGGGTTAGCTGATAATAGTTCTTTTTTATGGGTTGGGAAAACAAAGAATCTGACGAATTTATGGTACGAAGCTTTCAAAAATAAATCAATAGGCTGGAAAAAAATAGATTTAACAAAATACCCCCTCGTAGCTTTACAGGGAATCTCTGAAGATGGTTTTGTTCAAACTCGCTTCACCGCTCAAATCAATAATGTTGATCAAAACAAGAATAGTGTTACCAATCAATACAGTTTTTCACTTGATGCAGCTGCTGCCGGCCCTGCTAAATGGATCAAAAACCACAGGAATAAAACAATGGACATAGTAGTTCAAGACCAGAATAATGTACTCTATTTATTTTCCAATAAAGGTACACTTTATTGGAAAAAACAACTTAGTGGACCCATTATAGGAAATATTGAACAGGTAGATTTATACAAAAACAGACGCCTTCAAATGGCATTTAGAACCCCTAATCGTTTTATGATTCTTGATAGAAACGGTTCAATAGTTTCACCTTTTAATATAAAAATACCTGACAACTCACCACAACATTTTGCGGTTTTTGACTACGATTTAAATCGTAATTATCGTTTTTTACTTACCCAGGGGAAGCAAGTACAAATGTTTAATAATAAAGGCAAAAAAATAAAAGGATTTAAATTAAAAAAACTTAACCAACCACTTCAAAACACTCCTAAACACATTCGTTTTGGATCAAAAGATTATATTGTTTTTCAAGATATAGATGGACAAATACGCATTCTAAATAGACAAGGAACTGATCGTTTAGTTCTTAAAAATAAAGCAAATACTTCAAGTAATCCAATTTTTGAATATCGAAATACATTTGCAACCACCAACAAAAAAGGTGACTTAATCCAAATTGATAGTAGAGGAAATATAGTTACTAGCGATCTAAATCTTCGCCCAGGTCATCTAATTGATATGACCTCCAAATCATTTGTGAGTTTTTCAGAAAATATTTTACGTGTAAAAGGAATTCCAGTAGAATTACCTTTTGGTAAATATACACCACCAAAGATACACTACATTAACAACACAATCTATGTTAGTATTTCCGATTTAGATACTCAAAAAGTATATCTCTTTTATAGTAACGGAGCTACAGTGAGTGGATTCCCAGTTTATGGAGGTTCTGTCATTGATCTTGAAAATGCAGATGATGATAAAGCATTAGAAGCACTAGTTCAATCAGAAGCTACTAGTTTTTTAATCTATCAAATAAACTAAAGTGTTGTGTTTATAAATGAAGCGTCAAAAAGAAGAGCCAAATGATGTTTTAATTTATCTTGAACTTCTTTCATGGGAATTTTTTTTCCTAATTCTTTTGCCATAGAAGTAACACCTTTTCCTTGTATCCCACATGGTATGATGTGGTCAAAATAGGATAAATCTGTCGTTACATTTAAGGCAAATCCGTGCATGGTGACCCAGCGACTTGCGCGAACACCCAAAGCACATATTTTTCGAGCAAAAGGAGTTTCAGCATCTAACCAAACACCCGTTTCTCCTTTACTAATAGAAGCTTTTATATCGTATTCAGATAAAGTGTTAATTACAGCTTGTTCTAAAAAACGCAAATATTTATGTATATCTGTAAAAAAATTATCTAAATCAAAAATTGGATAGCCTACAATTTGACCAGGTCCATGATAGGTAATATCCCCTCCTCTATTAGAGGCAAAGTATTCTATTCCTTTTTCTTTAAGACCTTTTTTGTCTAATAATAAATTTTCACTTTTTCCGCTTTTTCCTAATGTAAATACAGGAGCATGCTCTACCCATAACAAATAATTGTTTGTTAATTGATGTTTACCATTTGTTCTATTTTTTCGTTTAAGGGAAATAATATGATTAAATAATTTTTCCTGAATAGTAAGAGCCTCCTTATAGGGAGAATGACCCAAATCAATTACAGCCACTTTTTTGTTTTTAATATTCATTTAATGTTAAAGATTTGAAGACCATCGCTTTGGATTATTTAGTATAACAAGTGCTGCAATTACTCCAGGAACCCATCCGCAAAGAGTTAAAATAAAAACAATTATAATAGAACCACACCCTTGGTCAATTACTGCTAAAGGTGGAAAAACTATTGATAATAAAACACGGAAAAAATTCATTACTAATAACTCAATCACAAAGATATAAAATTTGACTTCCCAGATTTTTTTAGTCTGTGTATCTTTACAGTAAAATTTACCAAATGGCAAAGCTTTCTGAACAGGAACTGATTCGCAGAGAAAAACTTGAAGAATTAAAAAAAATAGGGGTAAATCCCTATCCTGCCGAACAATTTCATGTAGACTTCTACGCAAGTGATCTTCCAGAAAACTATTCTGAAGGAAAAAAAGTAATTATAGCCGGAAGACTTATGTCGCGGAGAATTCAAGGAAAAGCAAGCTTTGCAGAACTTTTAGATAGCACTGGAAGGGTTCAGATTTATTTTAATCGAGATGAGATTTGTGATGGAGAAGATAAGAGCTTGTATAATGAAGTTTATAAAAAACTCTTAGATATTGGAGATATTATTGGAATTGAAGGAACTCTTTTTACAACAATGGTTGGACAACAAACTGTTAAGGTGACAAAATTTACTCTTTTAAATAAAGCCTTAAAACCACTGCCTCTTCCAAAAACAGATCCTGAAGGCAATGTATATGATGAATTTAATGATCCCGAATTGAGATATCGTCAACGGTATGTGGATTTAATTGTTAATCCACAAGTGAAAAATACCTTTTTACAGCGTTCTAAAATCACTACAACTATGCGGGATTTTTTAAGCCAAAAAGGATATTTAGAAGTTGAAACCCCAATTCTACAACCTATTCCTGGAGGGGCTACTGCAAGACCATTCATAACACATCATAATGCACTTAATACTCATCTGTACCTTCGTGTTGCAAATGAATTATATTTAAAAAGATTAATTGTTGGTGGTTTTGAGGGAGTATTTGAGTTTGCTAAAGACTTTCGAAATGAAGGAATGGACCGAACACATAATCCTGAGTTTACGGTTATGGAGCTCTATGTAGCCTACAAAGATTATTTCTGGATGATGGAAACAACTGAGGCTTTACTTGAAAAAATTGCTGTGGAAGTTCATGGCACTCCATTAATTCCAGTTGGGAAACACAGCATTGATTTTAAAGCTCCATACCCAAGGGTTCCTATTCTCGAGGCTATACAAACACATACAGGTATTGATCTTTCTGAAATGAATGAAAATCAACTCAGAGAAAGCGCAAAAAAATTAGGCCTTGAAGTTGATGAAACTATGGGTGAAGGAAAACTTATTGATGAGATTTTTGGGGAGAAATGTGAACACCATTATGTTCAGCCTACTTTTATTACTGATTATCCTAAATCTATGAGTCCATTAACTAAAGAACATCGGGACAATCCAAAACTTACAGAACGTTTTGAATTATTGGTCAATGGGAAAGAGTTGGCAAATGCTTATTCAGAATTAAATGACCCAATAGACCAACGAGAGCGTTTTGAGGCACAGCTTGCCTTGAGTAAAAAGGGTGATGATGAAGCAATGTTTATTGATCAAGATTTTCTAAGAGCACTAGAGTATGGTATGCCCCCTACTTCTGGTATTGGAATTGGAATTGATCGTTTAGTCATGCTTATGACAAACAACAGTTCAATACAAGAGGTGTTATTTTTTCCACAGATGAAACCTGAAAAACAAACAGTTGATTTGACGGAAGAAGAGAAGAAAATACTCCAATTGATTAAAAAAGGTGAATCCTCTCTACTTGTTGATCTAAAAACAGCCAGTGGTTTGAGTAACAAGAAATGGGATGTCTCTATTAAAGGATTAACACAAAAGAAGCTAGTGAAAGTTGTAAAAAATGAATCAGGTTTATTTATTGAATTTTTCAAATAACTGATTTTTCTATATCTTCTTAATTAGAGAGAGATAATTAAATCTTATGGACTATTTTTTTTAGAGCCTCAATAGTAAAATCTATATCTTCATTGGAAAGTGCATCATTTAAAAAATAACTTTCAAAAGCACTTGGTGGTAGGTAAATTCCCTCTTTTAACATGCCATGAAAATAATTATTAAAATGCTGGTTATTTCCTTTAACGGCTGTTTCAAAATCAAATACCTCTTTATCGGTAAAGTGCAATGAAATCATTGAACCTACACGATTGATTTTATGCGGTATATTTTCTTTTTCTAAAACAGATGTTAAACCTTTGTGAAGGTATTCAGTTTTAGTGGCTAATCGGTCAAAAATAGTAGCATCTTCTTTTAAAGCAGTTAACATAGTAAATCCAGCGGCCATCGCAAGTGGATTTCCACTTAAAGTCCCTGCTTGATATACTGGCCCTTCAGGAGCCAAATGTGACATAATCTCATTTTTAGCAGCAAAAGCACCTACAGGTAATCCTCCACCCAATACTTTTCCAAATGTTACAATGTCTGCTTTTATTCCTAAAAGCTCTTGAGCTCCACCTTTTGCTAAACGAAAACCAGTCATTACCTCATCAAATATGAAGAGTGCGTTATTTTGATCACAAAGGGAACGGAGGCCTTCTAAAAAACCATAAGCTGGAGAAATACATCCCATATTACCAGCCACAGGTTCTATAATTATAGCAGCTATTTCTTCCGGATATTCATTAAAAAGTTTTGCGACTGCCTCTAAATTATTATACGGAGCTAAAAGTGTATCTTTTGCTGTACCTTTTGTAACACCTGGACTACTGGGACTTCCGAAAGTGACAGCCCCACTCCCTGCTTGAATCAAAAAAGCATCTGAATGTCCGTGATAACAACCAGTAAACTTGATTATTTTTTCGCGATTTGTTACACCTCGTGCCAATCGAACTGCACTCATACAGGCTTCTGTCCCAGAATTAACAAAACGAATTTTATCAATATTAGGCACCATATCTATTGCAAGCTCAGCAATTTGTGTTTCAAGTGCGGTAGGCATTCCAAAAGAAGTTCCAAGATCAGCACGAGATTTTACTGCATTTATTACAGGATCATATGCATGCCCTAAAATCATTGGACCCCAACTGGATATATAATCAATTAATTTATTTCCATCAACATCATATAGATAAGCTCCTTTAGCTCGCTCCACAAAAACAGGAGTTCCACCAACGGCTTTAAACGCTCGAACAGGTGAATTAACACCTCCCGGAATAACAGCTTGGGCAGATTTAAAAAGCTTACTACTTCTTTTATATTGCATCATTTTAGAGATTGGAGACGTTTAATATTTGACCTAAATAAATAGTATTGTCTTTAATTTTATTTAATTTAACAAGTTGATCTATAGAAATAGTATACTTTTTTGAAACTGAATAAAGGGTATCCCCTTTTTTTACGATGTATACAGCTCTAGAGGAAGGTTTGTTTTTTTCTTTTGAATTCTGTCTAATTTTTTTATTTTTTTTAATATCAAAACGGGTTAAATCAAATCGTTCAATTAAGTTAATTAATTTATCTGGATACTTAGGATCAGTTGCATAACCTGCTTTTTTGAGGCCTTTTGCCCAACCTTTATAATCATTAGTTTTTATATTAAATAAAAAGTCATACCGACCTCGGGTAGTTAGAAAAAGAGAATGATCTCTATAAGAAGTTACAGGATCTATGTAGACACGGAAGCATTCCCCTTTTTCATCATCATCGTGATATATTCTTTTACCCTCCCAATCACTATGACATTTAATTCCAAAGTGATTGTTCCCTTTTAATGCCAAACGCCCATATCCAAAACCAGACTCTAAAAGTCCTTGAGCTAATGTGATGCTTGCAGGTATTTTATATTTATGCATTTCCGATTTTGCAATAGGTCCAAATTTTTCAATATATATTACTATTTTTTCTTCTGTTGTTATTGTGTTTATTGATTTTTTTGTAGTTTTTTTTTGTACAACATTATTAATCGTTCCTTTTTCAGAAGAGATAGGCACCTGCTCTCTTATCACTACCTTTCTGGAAGAACCACAAGAACTTATTAGTACAAATAAACTTAAAAATGCGATTTTTAGCCATATAGTATAGTCGGGTGACCTTTTTTCTGAAGTTGAGTATTCATTCCCTGCAAACCTTGAAGTCCTCCAGTATGGATAATCAATATTTTTTTTCCCCATGGCCACTTGTTTTTTTTAATTAAGTCAAAAATACCAAAAACCATCTTTCCAGTATAAATTGGATCCAATGGAATTTTATATTGTTGATAAAAATCGTTCATAAAAGAAATTAAATTCGGCTTTATTTTGGCATAACCTCCAAATGTATAGCCATTCTCTATAAACCAATTATTTTTATTTGTTAATTCTTCTATAGTTTGAACTATTTCAGTATTGTTTAATGCATTAAAACCTATGAGATTTTGATTATAATTACTAGAATTTACAAGCCCCGCTAAAGTTCCACCTGTTCCAACACTAGAGCAAATAACATCAAAATCATGGTCTTCGGATTCAAGAATTTCTAGACATCCTTTTACTGCAAGTGGCTCGGTTCCACCCTCAGGAATAATTCTCAACCCTAGCATTTTGTTCATTAGCTTGCTGACAATTGGAGCCTGCTCTTTTTGAGTATAAATATCTCTAGATACACAATGTAACTCCATTCCTTGTGTTACACAGTAATTCAAAGTGGCACTTTCATTAATTTTTCTTTCCCATTCGTCACCTCTAACTATTCCAATCGTATGAACTCCATTATTCTTTCCAGCATAAGCAGTTGCTGCCAGATGATTTGAAAAGGCACCGCCAAATGTTAATAGTGCAGACACCTCTTTCTCTTTAATTTCTTGAAAAATATATTTTAACTTTCTAAACTTGTTTCCAGACACTCTTGGATGTATTAAATCCTCTCGTTTAATTACAATTTTATGGCCAAGAAAAAGATCAAGTGACTGGTTTATAGTACTTTTGAAAGAATCAAAAATTTGCATGCCTAAAAATACATTAAAATGTCGCTAAGTTCAATACCTCCCATTGAAGAAGAAGATTATTATTTAACAACTGAAGGTTTTAAGGTATTTACAGAGAAATACCACTTAAAAAGAGGATCTTGTTGTCAAAGTAATTGCAGACATTGTCCTTACGGATTCGATTCCAAAACAGTTCAATAGTTAGGCATGATTTTTGGTCTTATAATATTTTAAAATCTATAATCATGAAACATTCTATTTCTAGTTTTGCTTTTTTATTTTTTATGTCCTGCTCTTCCATTCAGATATTTTCTGATCATGACTCAAGCGTAGACTTTTCTGGGTATAAAACTTTCGCATATTTTAAAACTGAAATTGATCAAGTTAATATTTCTGATTTGGATAAGCGTAGAATTCTTAAAGCATTAGATTATCAAATGAGTTCAAAAGGGCTTTCTAAGTCTGAAACTCCCGACCTATTAATTGGTTTTACAACAAGTGCTAAAGAAAAAATTTATGTTAATACTTCGCAATTTTGGGGTTGGGGGTTTAGTCCATGGTTTTGGGGAGGTCCAAATTTTAATAGCGTAAGTTCTAGAACAGAGGGTACTCTTTACATCAATATTATTGATTCTGCAACAAAGCAATTGGTTTGGCAAGGAAAAGGAAGAGGGGGTATTCAAGAAAATTTAAAAAATCGAGATGATAAGATTGCCTTTTTTGTTCAAGAAATCATGACGAACTATCCGCCGACTAAAGAATAATTAATTGATACAGATATTTTCAGCTGCTTTAATTGCTTCCTGAATTCCTGCTATATTTTTTCCTCCAGCAGTTGCATAAAAAGCCTGTCCACCTCCACCACCTTGGATGAATTTTCCCAGAATTTTAATAATGGTGACAGCATTTTTACCATCATTAGCAACTAGGTCTTTAGAGATATAACAACTTAGTAAAGGTTTACCTGTTTTTTGGGAAGCAAAAACAATAATAGCACTCTCAAGGGGAGTTCCCATTTCAAATGCTAAATCTTTCATTCCTTGAGCATCTAAATCAACTTCACAAGCAAGAAACTTAATTTCTTTTATCGTTTTAATTTTTTTTGAAAGAGTTTCCTTTAGCACTTGTTCTTTTAACTTAGATAAAGCCGTTAACTCCTTCTTTAATTCAATATTTTCGGCCTGTAATGATTTTATTGCCTTGATCGGATCTTGTGTTTGTCTTAAAAGCAAATTTAAATCTTCCAATAATGCTGATTGGTCTTCAAAGTGATTTTTTACGGCATCTCCTGTAATTGCCTCAATTCTCCGAATTCCTGAAGCTACTGCCCCTTCAGATATTATTTTAAAATACCAAATATCAGAAGTATTGGAAACATGAGTACCTCCACATAATTCTATAGATTGTCCAAAACGAATAGTTCGAACTGTATCTTCATATTTTTCACCAAACAGTGCTATGGCACCTGATTTAATTGCTTTTTGATAAGGAGTGTTTCTTCCTTCTTCCAGGGGTATATTCTCCTGTATTCTTGCGTTAACAAACTTTTCTACTGCTTTAATTTCATTAGAAGTAACTTTAGTGAAATGTGAAAAATCAAAGCGGAATACTCCAGAATGAACCATGGATCCTTTTTGTTCTACATGAGTCCCTAAAATTGAACGTAATGCTTGGTGCATTAAATGTGTTGCTGAGTGATTCCTTGAAGTTCGGCTACGTTTTTTATTGTCCACTACAGCCGTAAAGATATCTTCTAGTTTGTCAGGTATATTTTTTGTTTGATGGACAATTAAGTTATTTTCTTTCTTGGTGTCTAGAATATAATATATATCCCCGTTACTTGCTTGTAAATATCCTTTGTCCCCAACTTGACCTCCTCCTTCAGGATAAAAAGGAGTGAGGTTAAATACTAATTGATAAAAATCACCTTTTTTGGCAGTGGTCATTTTTCGAAATCTTGTAAGCTTTACTTGTGAACTTAAATGGTCATAGCCTATAAATTCTTCTAAATTGTCTTCCATTAAAATAGTCCAATCTCCTGCTTTTGAGGAAGCTGCTGATCGTGATCGTGTTTTTTGAATGTCCATTGCCTCATCAAATCCTTCTTTATCGATAATAAAGCCACGTTCGCTTGCAACTAAGGAAGTTAAATCGAATGGAAATCCAAAAGTATCATATAGCTCAAAAGCTTTGCTTCCTTGAATCTTTTTAGATTTGGAATTAGAGAGAATTGTTTCTAACAAATAAAGTCCTTGATCTAAAGTTTTTAAAAAGGAGTTTTCTTCTTCTCTAATTACATTAAAGGCAAGTTGATTTTCTTTAATTAATTCCGGGAATACAGAACCCATCTGTTCAGACAATGTTTTAACTAATCTGTATATAAAAGGTTTTTTTTGATCTAGAAAAGTAAATCCATAACGGATTGCTCGGCGTAAAATTCTTCTAATAACATAACCTGCTCCATTGTTACTAGGTAACTGACCATCTGCTATTGCAAAATATACTGTCCGCAAGTGGTCTGCAATTACTCTGATTGCCCTGTCTATATTTTCTGAAACACCATATTTAGAATTTGTAAGAGTTTCAATTTCTCTAATTAGGGGTGTAAAAACATCGGTATCGTAATTTGAGGTAGTGTTTTGAAGTACCATACAAAGACGTTCAAATCCCATACCTGTATCCACATGTTTTTGAGGTAATTTTTCTAAACTTCCATCAGCTTTTCTATTAAACTCTATAAAAACAAGATTCCAAACTTCAATAACTTGTGGATGGTCTTGGTTAACTAGATCAGAACCCTTTATTTTTGCTTTTTCTTCATCTGAACGAATATCCACATGAATTTCTGAGCATGGCCCACAAGGGCCTTGTTCTCCCATTTCCCAAAAATTATCATTTTTATTTCCTAATAAAATTCTTTCCTCGGGAAGAATGGCTTTCCAAAAATCATAAGCTTCCATATCACGATCGATACCCTCTTTTGGAGCACCTTCAAAAATAGTTACATAAAGTTTATTTGGATCAATTTTATAGACTTCCGTAAGCAACTCCCAAGCCCATTCTATTGCCTCTTTTTTGAAATAATCTCCAAAACTCCAATTTCCAAGCATTTCAAAAAAGGTGTGGTGATATGTGTCAATTCCAACTTCTTCAAGATCGTTATGTTTTCCTGAAACACGTAAACATTTCTGGGTATCTGTTATTCTTTTTGAAGTAGGTTTTGCATTTCCTAAAAAGAATTCCTTGAAAGGGTTCATTCCTGCATTGGTAAACATAAGAGTTGGATCATTTTTAATAACCATAGGGGCAGATGGAACTACTTTATGAGTTTTACTAGCAAAAAAATTTAAAAACTCTTGTCTTACTTCATGAGACTTCATGCCTTACTTGTTTTATATAATGGAGGTTGTCCTGGGCACAATCCTGTTAAATTTCAAATAGATCCAAATTATGTATATTTGTATTATATCATTCGATATATTAATGCAAAAGAAATGAAAATTTATAAAACTTTATGAGTAAAGTTAAATACTATTTCGATTCTGATACGTTATCATACAGACCTATTACTTTAACTAATAAAAATCGTGTCTCAAGTTTCGTATTATTCATTCTTTCTTCTTTTCTTTTTGGTCTCTTTACGTTGTTGGTTTTACTCAATTCTGATTGGTTAAACACACCTTCAGAAATAGCTCAAAAAAGAGCTATTCAAAACTACGAATTACAGTTTGATATTTTAAACAAAAAATTATCTCAAGTTGAGGCTGTTGTTACTAATATGCAAGAGCGTGATAATAATCTATACCGTGTATATTTTGAGGCTAGTCCAATTCCAGAAGCACAAAGACTTGCTGGATTTGGAGGAGTAAATCGTTATAAAAATCTTGAAGGTTATGAAAATTCTGACTTGATTATAAATACTTCAAAACGTATAGATGTACTTACAAAACAAGCCGTAGTTCAATCAAAATCACTTGATGAAATCGAACAGTTGGCTCAAAATAAAGCAGCTTTAATCAATGCTATTCCATCTATTCAACCCATCAAAAACGAAAACCTCACGCGAATGGCTTCTGGATACGGTTATAGAAAAGATCCTTTTACAAAAAAACGCCGTTTTCACTGGGGAATGGATTTTACCGCTAAAAAAGGAACCCCTATCTACGCCACAGGAAACGGAGTGATAAAACGAGCTGATAATCGTTCTTCTGGTTATGGAAAACACATTCGAATAGATCATGGGTTTGGCTATGTAAGTTTATATGCACATTTGAATAAATACAATGCCCGAAGGGGTCAAACCGTAAAACGTGGAGACATTATTGGATATGTAGGAAACACAGGGCGTTCTGTAGGACCTCATCTTCACTATGAAATATTTAAAGACAACAAACGTATTAATCCTCTAAATTTTTATTACGGAAATCTCTCTCAAAAAGAATTTAATGCTTTGTTAACGATCGCTAAGCAAGAAAATCAATCCATGGATTAAAATGCACGTAAACCTCCCTGAAAAACTTTATTATTCGATTGGTGAGGTTGCAAAAGCATTTGATGTTAAGCCCTCACTGTTGCGCTTTTGGGAAAAAGAATTTAAAGAAATTCATCCGAAAAAAAAACAAAGTGGTACTCGAAAATACACTCCAGAAAATATTTTAACAATTCAATATATATATCATTTGGTTAAGGAAAAGGGATTGACATTACAAGGAGCTAAAAAACAATTAAATTTAAAAGCAAAAGATACTCCGAAAAAAGTACTTCTTTCTAAATTAGAGAAAATTAAAACCGATTTAGAAGAGCTTCGTAAAAAACTTTAATTTTATTTTTTTCTGAAAAATATTTGAATCGGAATTCCATTGAAATCATATTCTTCGCGAAGTTTATTTTCTAAAAACCTTCTGTAAGGATCCTTTAAGTATTGTGGTAAATTACAAAAGAATGCAAACTGTGGATGTTTTGTTGGTAGTTGTGTGCAAAACTTAATTTTTACATATTTTCCTTTGTAAGCAGGAGGTGGTGTTTTCTCAATAATTGGTAACATTACGTTATTAAAAGCTTTAGTTGGAATGCGATGCGATCGATTTTTATAAACCTCTACTGCTGTTTCTATAGCCTTAAAAATTCGTTGCTTACTTAGAGAGGAAATAAAAACAATTGGTACGTCAACAAAAGGAGAAATTTCTTTACGAATCATTTCTTCGAAGGCTTTTGATGCATTGGTGTCTTTCTCAACCAAATCCCATTTATTCACTAAAATCACAATTCCTTTATTGTTTCGGTGTGCTAACCAAAAAATATTTTGAACCTGTCCATCAAATCCACGTGTTCCGTCAACTAAAAGAAGACAAACATCAGAATATTCAATTGCACGAACAGAACGCATTACGGAATAAAATTCAATATCTTCTTTCACCTTAGCTTTTCGTCTAATTCCAGCTGTATCAACTAAATTAAAGTCAAAACCAAATCGATTATACTGAGTGTCAATACTATCTCTGGTGGTACCTGCAATATCAGTAACTATATAACGGTCTTCACCGATTAAAGCATTTATAAAAGATGATTTCCCAGCATTAGGTCGCCCTACAACTGCGAAACGAGGTAAAGGATCATCCTCTCTAATTTCTTCTTCTGGAAGACTTTTTACAAGATCATCTAATAATTCTCCACTTCCACTTCCGTTAATACTGGAAATAGAATAAAAATTTTCAAACCCTAAGGAATAAAACTCCATAGTTCCTTCAACGCGCATAGCGTTGTCTACTTTGTTAATTGTTAAAAAAACAGGTTTTTGTGAGCGACGTAAAAGATCAACAATAATTTCATCCATTCCAGTCACACCGTCAGTAACATCGACCATAAAGATAATAGCATCAGCTTCTTCAATAGCAAGGTTAACTTGTTTATCTATTTCTTTCTGAAAAATATCATTACTGCCCTCTACATATCCTCCTGTGTCAATAAGTGTAAAGTTTCGACCATTCCAGTCAGACTTTCCGTAGTGTCGGTCTCGCGTTACTCCGCTTACGGCATCAACTATAGCCTCTCGTTTTTGAATCATTCGATTAAAAAAAGTGGATTTACCCACATTGGGACGGCCAACAATAGCAACAATACTGCTCATGATTTGAATTTGAGTGCAAAAGTAAACTATTTAAATGGATAGGGTTTGGATGTATTAAAATGAATCTAAGATTGTGTTGCACAATGCTGCTTTAATTTGTAAATTTGCAATTCACATCGCGAGGTAGAGCAGTGGTAGCTCGTCGGGCTCATAACCCGAAGGTCGCAGGTTCGAGTCCTGCCCTCGCTACTAAAACAATAAAACGGTTATACTATTATATAGTGTGACCGTTTTTTTATCAAAACACTCATTTTGTAAATAAAACTTTACATTTTAATTTATTTCGACTATCTTTGTAAGGTAAACTTTACATGAATTTAAATAAAACTAAAATGGAAGCTTTGGGAATTATGGGATTTATCTCTGGATTAGCAGCGTTAGCTCAAGTACTTAAATTAAAAAAAAATGTAGAAACCTTAAAAGATGAGGTTAATAAATTAAAATAATGTGATGAAAGAAGAAAGAAAAAAAAGAACGATTCGATTAGCAATTTGGACCTGGACTTGGGTCGCCACATTAGCTGTTGCTACATTTGGACCAAAATTCATTTGGGAAAACAGTACACCATGGACAACTTTGGCAATATGTATTAACCTGATTAATGGAGTTTTAATGATTTTGGCAAATAGATCATTATTTAATCATTATGATGAACTTGAACGTAAAATTCATCTTGAATCAATGGGTTTAACTCTTGGTGCTACTGTTATTGTAGGGTTGAGTTATTCACTTTTGGACCAAACTAACCTAATCTCATCAGATGCTGAGATCAGTTACCTTATTATGTTCATGTCTGTTACCTACCTCATAACCTTGTTAATTAATAGAAAAAGATATCTATGAAGAATATAGTTCGTAACCTCAGAAAACAAAGAGAACTTACGCAGGAGCAGTTGGGAGAAATAATTGGTGTATCGAGGCAAACAATAAATGCTATTGAAAAAGAAAAATTTGATCCAAGTTTACCTACTGCATTCAAAATGTCTAAATTATTTGAAATACCTATTGAGAAATTCTTTTTTTTTGAGGGATCTAAATAATTAATTGAATTGATTTATTAACTTCCAAGAATTCTACTGGTGTAAAACTGATGTTCGATATTTCAATAGAGTTATCTACTAAAACAATAAAACGGTTATACTTTTATAAAGTATAACCGTTTTTTTTATTACTAACGAGGGCTATTCAATTAAGGAAGTATGAACAAATCTTCAACTGAACAATTTAAAGTCTTTGAA
>Ga0102855_1000316_pt1 | contig 17377 bp, 6 predicted proteins | sample Colrivmet1370B02_FD_78450 | JGI IMG/M metagenome (GOLD analysis project Ga0102855, IMG submission 78450) | Estuarine microbial communities from the Columbia River estuary - metaG 1370B-02 | ecosystem: Environmental > Aquatic > Marine > Intertidal zone > Estuary | place: USA: Columbia River...
AAGGACAATTTTCCATAATTTCATGATTTTTTGATTGATTTAATTTCTTTTCTTTTGTTTTTTCTAACTCTTTTATTTATTTTTCTATAAGCTTTATTATTTGTTTCTGTAATCTTACCTTCATTAAATAATTGATCGGTAGCTTCTTCTCTTCTTTTTTGTTCTTCTGTAGAGTCAGGTGTTCCGCCAAACGTAGATTTTTTCTTTCCATTAAGAAATGGTGAGTTCATGTGAAATGCCATATTATTTATTTGTTAATTCCATTATTTTGTTAACCCTATCTTTTTCAAGCTTTAACTCTCTAATTTCTTTTTTAGTTAAACCTAATTTTAACAAAGATTCAATTTGAGAGTTTTTATTAGTTCCTGTTAAAGAGTCTCTTTGTTTTATAATTTTTATTTCTGATTCAGTTTTACCTAAATATTTTCTTTCCTCCTCTTGCTTTCTAATTCTTTCTTTTTCTTCATCTTTAGCTTTCTTTTTTTCTTCTTTCTTTTTTTCTTTTAAATCAACTCTAAGAGAATCCATCTCTTCGTTAGAAGCACCTACATCCCAAGTTCTCCAACCTAAAAGTAAAGCTAGTCTTTGAAATGCTGAATTTTTATCATCTAATGCTTCAACTAAACTATTTATTTCTGTTATAGTTCTTTCAAGTGGAATGTTAGTTACACCTTCAACTAATGAACCAGCAACGCTATAAGATGGGCTTAAGTTTATTTTACCTTCATAAGTCACTTCCATACCTCTTTCAGCTATAATGTCTTTATTAAACTCTTTAGTTTGTATAGAATTATAAACTTTTCTTATTTTTGAACCTATTGGAGGTGATAAATTTATAATTTCTAATAAAGTTTTAGCATGATCTCTTTGAAAAGCATCTTTACCTTCTTCCTCCATGTATTTCATGACAACATTTTTAGAAGTAGCGCCTATAGCGCCATATATACCATAACCTCTAGCAACAGAATCAAACATGTTATTTATTATTCTATTTACCTTTTTGTCTTTTTTAGCCTGTTGTTCTGGGGTTATAGGAACACTAGCATCATCTCCATCAAAACCGTTTATCTCTGAAAATAAAGCATTTTGTAAAGAAGCAAATGCCATGTTTTGTACAACACCATAATAAGCTATTTTACTCACATTGGTTTTAAAATCACCTCTATTATTCGCAAGATCTCTAGCAGATTTACTTATCATACGAGTATATTGCATAGGTGTATTTTGAAATGCTAAAACTAATCTACCTAAGGTGCTAGACTGTTGATCAGATATAAGAGAAGCATCAGCTGATTGTTGAGTCTCTTCAGATATTCTTGAAAAATCTTCCCACGCTTTTGCCTCAGCTTCTTTTAATTCAAAACCTTCTTTTAAATAAGTGTTTGTTCTATTTCTATACATAGCAGCACCACCAGAAGCAATAGCAAAACTATCCGCTATTTGTGTAGGTGTAAAACCTATTTTCAATAAAGCTGATAAAGCGGCAGCAGGTTTGTTTCTACTACCTTGTATTGCCGCGGCTATTTCATTTGAATTTAAATCATTACCTAAACCAGATCTTCTAGCTTTTAACTTATCTGAATTCCATATTTTTTGAAAATCAGCACCATATTGTTTTATATTAGCAAAAGCTCCAGCAGCTTTTATAGGATTATTATCTCCCCAATTTATAAAGTTAACTGATGATAAAGTTTGTAAAACAGCTGATCTTCTGTTAAAAAACATTATAGCACCAATAGAGTTGTTTGTCCAATTCATGAATGAATTTTCTGTAGCTGTTCCGCCTCCAGGTCTATTACTTCCACTTTTCATTCTTCTCATAGAGCTTTCTAATGCAGATCTATAAGCAGGTCCATAAGCAGCTTCTAGTTTGTTTAAATTAGCTTCTGAAAATATAACATCAACGTTATTAGTAAATTCTCCAATATAACCTTTACGAGCTCTATCAACTTGACCAACTAATATGTCATAAGTTAAGTTTCTTGTATTCCAAAATTCACTAGGTTCAGTCCATTTTTTATTTTTACTTATATTTAACATTTCATCTCCAAAAGCTTGCAATTCAGGATTTTCATTAACTAATTCAATAAGCTTATTTTTTTCAACCTTACTTATACCAGGTATTTCATAACCACTTTTATTCCAAAGATAAGCTCTTACAGCTTGATCATATGTAAAGCTACCCATGCCTTCAATTTTCTTGTTTAAGCCATTGCCTTTACCAGGTAATTTACCTATAACTTCGTTAATTTTAGTTCTTTTTAAAACAGTGCTATAGTCTTTTTTAAGAGTCATAGCATAAGTTTGTGTTTTTGCAACACCTCTATTGTATGGAGTTACTAAATTATCCTTAAAAAAAGCTTGATCCATTTCGCCTCTTTTTCCTTTACCAGCTAATATAGAATATGTTAAACCACCGAAATCTTCAGCACCATAAAACATATTCATCCAACCTCCTCTTCCCGCACCTTCCATCTTACCTTGAACCCTACTTATTTTTAAACTAGCATCAATACCTTGAGTTCTTTGTAAAATTTCATTAAAATCTACATCTAATTTTTTATTATATGCTTCTTTAGAATATAAATTATAGTCACCTGTAGCAGTTGGCTTTAAATACACATCGCTTTTACTTATAGGTAAACTTTTAATATTTTTAGAGTTTGTGTTTAAAATAGTGTTTACATAAGCCTCTTTATATTTCTCTCTAACCGTTTGGTCAATGCTAAAACCTTCTTTACTTCTAAGGTCTATAGAATTAGCGGCAGCACCTTCTCTAACTATATAAGTGGCTAAATCAGGGTCTAGCGCGTTTGCAATAGTTGATCCTGTAGCATCTTTCTCAAACCTTAGTTGTTCACTTATTATAGATTGCGTAGCATCTTTAGTAAGTAATTGAATCATTTCATTTTTAACCTTTAAAGAATCTTTGCTTTGTAATATTTCTAAAAAACTTTTGCTAAAATTAAACAACTCTTTATTATGTTCGAAATGTAATTTTTTATTAGTTAGTTCACCTTTTTTATTAATAGAACCTTGAACCTCTAAAAGTATAGATGTTATAGGAAACAAACCTTTTATACCAGAATTATGATTTGTTTGCAGTTTAAGCATATTCATGATATTTTCTAAAACTATAGTTTTATCCTTACCTTTAGCTTTTTCATAAGTACCCAAAAATCCTTTTAAAGTTACTTCAAGAGCTTTATTATTACCATCCAACATGGTATCATAATATTCTACACCTTTTCCTTTTGGAACCAAAAGCTCAACAAATTTGTCTCTAAGTTCTTTACGCGTGTAGTCTGCTTGATTTTCAATTAAATTTTCAAATTTAGTTTTAGTAGCTTGATTGTAAGCAACTTGATAAACATCAGGTAAATCAATTATTTTTTCACCTGTTAAAACATCTTTTCCAAAAACATCAACTAGCATTTGTTCTGTTGTTCTACCGTCTCTAACTAGACCTAATTCTTTTCTTAGATTTTTACCATCTCCTATTGTGCCAAGTATGTATTTTTTCTGTTGCTTAGTTAACTCAGCCCACGGTCCAAATTGAGTTATATAATCTTTCATCCAACCTTTTGTTCTAACTATATTTTGAGCATTTCTAGTTCCATCCGCGTTGAACTCTGGTTGTATTAAATCTTTTTCTGGAGTATATTCTAATCCTTTTTCTTTAGTATATTTTTTATAATTATTTAAAACTTGATTATAGTTAGCAAACTCATTGTAATACTTAATACTACCTTTTTTAGCTATAGCTGTAAACAAAGGAGCATTTTCTTCTAATGATTTTACATTTAAATCATTTATAAGACCTATATAACCAATTTCACCAGGAGCAGAACTGTTTAATAAGTTTTGAAATTCTTTACTTTGTTTTTGAAATAATTCAGTAAATGCTGCTAAATCAAGAATACCACTTCCGTTTAGAGATGGTAATTCAGCAATTTGTTTATTAAATTCAGTAAGTTCTGCTTTTTTAGAATAAAGCAAATTTTTATTGTTTTTATAAACTCTACCAATTTTATCAGCAACAAAATTAACAATTGCATCAGAAGCTATTTTTGTTTTTTGTTCTGCTGTAGCATTAGGAAATAAATCTTCTGTCCTAGCTGGTTCTATAATTTTGCCATTAGCGTCTAGCACAGGTGGTATAACTATTTTTTGATCAACCATAGCTGTTAGCATAGCTTCCATACCAACTTCACCAGTAAGTTCATCAACTACAGAGTTTTTTCTACCTCTTGGTCCTGACGCTATATCTTTTCCTTGTATCCAGTCTAAATATTCTTTCGTAGGCTCACCATCTTTTATAAAATCATCTATTGATCTTTTTTTATATTTTAATGGACCTGATCCACCTTTTTCCAAAGCAATACCAAGATCATTGGCTTCTTTAACGCTATACCTAGCTTGTGTACCATCTGGTTTTAAAACAGGTTCTAAGAATATTTCATAACCTTTTCCTCCACCTTTTAAAGAGTTTGACATTCTTGATAAAGATATACCTTTATAAATAAGCTCAGCACCAGAACTTGTAGCTAAACCTCCGTCAATTTCATTTATTTTGTTTAATATTATTTTTCTAATTTTACCACCATCAGCTGTTTTAGAGCCTACAAACTGTCTTCTTATATCTTGTATGTCTTTTCTGGTTAAATTTTGAATACCTTGTACGTTTTCTTTTCCAAACACAATGTTTGAAATGCTTCTTTTTACGTTGTCAATACTTTGTCCATCAAGATTTAAAATTCTTTTTATATCAGATCTTCTTTTTACAGAATTTTCTCCAGAAAGTTCAAATTCATTTAAACTATTTTTGTCTAAAACCGCAGCAGCTTCTTTATAATTGTTCTCTAAACTATATTCAGGTCTAGCAGCTTCTATAGCAAGCTCTTTAATAACATCTAATTTAGCGTTTTCAATATTACCATATAACCACGTGCTGAACTTTCCTTTAGAAGGATCATAACCACCTTTCTCTGTTCTTCCAACTACACGTATAGCAAGCTCATCTCTTACCATTTGTATTTTTTCAGGAGTTAATCCTCTTGCAAAAAGAGAATCAAAATCACCATTCATTATACCTTGAGCAATATTGTTTTGATTTTGTTTTTTAAATTCTAGCTTTGTTTCTGTTGTTACTAAAGAGTTTATTTGACTAGCTAAATCTTTAGCTTGAGCTGCTTCTCTGCTTAAACCTTCAGCTTCCATTATGTTTGTAATGTTTACCTCGTCTTTTTTGAATTGAATGGCTTTACTATATTGAGCTCCTTTTATTATAGAATCTTTATTTCCAGCAGAAATTATTTCTAATATTTCTGGACTATAACTACTTCTAGTACCTTCATTTATAGATTTTGTTTCTTGAATCATTGCAAGTAAAAATTGCTGAGCACTTTTACCATCAGTTACTTTTCCTAGTATTTTTGCTCCTGGAATCTCAATTTGGCCATTAGAAACTCTTTCGCTAAATATCGCAAAATATTCTTCTAATTGTTGATCTTTGTTTTTATCTTTATAAGACTTACTTATTCTTTCATCAATAATTTTTATTTGATCTGATGGAATTAAATCTTTAAATTGTTGAAGTATTTTTCTACCTTCAGGTGTTATTTTTCCATTAAGATCTTTAAACAAATTTAACGCAGACTTATGTGCAACCTCATGAGCAACCGCGGATGTATTTTTTGAAGATTTTATAGCATCAATATTATAAAATATTTCTCCATTTTGCATGTTAAAAACAGCTTCACTGTCTTCAAATCCTTTTTCTTTATATTCTTTAGCGGAAAGAATATTTACCTTTACATCAGCAGTGCCTAAAGCTGCTTTATCTGCAACAGCTTGTTTTAAAGTGTAATTACCTGCTTCGGTTTGTAACCCATTTAAATTTTCTTGGAGTTCTTGAAACCTAGCTTCTAGATTAGCTTTTTGTAATTTAGCTGCTATACCATACTGTGTTTTAGTAGAGCTTAAATCTATTTGCTTAATTTTTGCTGAAATAATATCTGCTTCTTTCAAAGTATTTATTACTTTATCTCTAAGCTTACCACCTTCCCCGCTTCTATTCTGTCCAACCATTGAGTCAGCATATTCTGAATACCACCTTGCTTTAATTTTTATTGCTTCAGCTTCTACACTCGCTTGTTTAGCGCTCATATCTTTAGGACCATCCATTAAGGCTCTTTTTATAAGAATTGGATCCATGCTTGCAAGATCGTCTATATTTTTAGTGCTTAAATCTTTAAAATTATCATTTTCACCCCAAACTTCAATAGCATTAGCAGCTTCCTTTGCTTTTTTTGAACTATATCCAATGTTGGTTTCTAGTCCAAACATAGTATCTCTGTAGTCTACTACTTCTAGTAAATTATCTTTAGCTTCTAAAATTTTATCAATTTTTTCTTGCTGTTTTTCAGGTGTTAATTTTTCTTTTTTTACTTTTTCTATAGCTTTGTTGGTACTATATTCTATCTCTTCTTTTCTTTGTTTTGAAAGTTTGGAATTTTGTTCACTAGTATTCCCTTCTTTAGGTCCATTGTATTTATCGCTTCCCATGCCAACAACATCACTAGCTTTTGACTCTCTTGAAGACATACCTCTTTTTGCCGCTTTTAAATCTCTATAAATAGCACCTGAAATTTTTGAATTACCCATACCTACAACACCAAAAGATAAAAATGTACTTATAAGTTTATCATAAGCTCCAGCTTTTTGTTCTTCTGGAGGTAGATTAGGATCGTATTCTCCATAAAAAACCTCTCTAAAAGCATCAAGATCAGCACCTTTAAGAGCTTGCTCAGCTAATTCAGTGAACGTCATAGCGGCTGTTCCTGTGCCTGCACCTATTATATTGTTTATAAGTAGTTGAACGCCTTCTGTTTTAGAGGTTAAATATTTAACTCCTGGTATAACTTTAGACAAACGATTTAAAGCACTTGCAACCATTTTTCGCTCCATAACAGATTGCGTAGAACCTAATATAAAACCAAAAGACGCATCCATTTTCTCTTGACCAGTTAAAAGATTTAACTGTTCTTCTGCTAACCCTAATTTAAGCATTTCTTTAACACCTGAAGCACCGTTTTCTGTGCCCAAAACAGTTTGTACTATGTTTTTGTAAGTATTACCACCAAAATTATTTCTACCTCTTAAATTAATAAAATATTGTCCTAGCCTTCCAGACAAAGCTGTTACTTTTTCAAAACCTGCTTTTTTGTTAAAATACATAGCGCCTATGAGTGGCATTAAATCAAGAGTAACATTAGTTGTTAATTCACCTATACTAACTTTTAATCTTTCATTTATTGTTTCTTTTTCAGTAAAAAGTTCATAACCTACCTCATTAGCAATACCGTTTAACATGCTGATTTGGTTTTTACTATCTAAGCCCAAGTTGGTACCGGATATATCAACAACTTTTCTATTAACACCTTCTAAAACATAGTTACTACGAGCTCCCATAGGGTTTGTGTTTAACAAAAGAGCTCTTGATAAAACTAAGTATTCGTTTATTTTTTTATTAAAAGTGTCTCCTAGCACTAGACCACTTCCCTCTTTAAAATAATCTGTTTTTAAATTCTTTGGTAAAATTCCAGTTTCAGCCATTTTTCTAATGTCATCTAATGAACCACCAGTAAACATGTTTATTGAAGAATCTTTTATATTTTGAATTAAACCCTTACCTTTACCTTCTTTAACATTTTCAAAATTTTCTTCTACAATACCAGCTAAAGCTAAAATTTCAAAATATAATTTACTTTGCTTTCCTTGTAATATTCCAATATCGCCATTATTTTCTATTCGGTTATTAGATAACTCAGTTATAGCATCTTTTTCTATTTTTTCAGCAACTGGACTAGCATCACTAAAATCTCTTGTTCCGTCTTTTTTAATTTTTATTGTAGAAAAACTACCGTCCCCATTATAAACTTTGTATTTAGCACTGCCTTGAAATCTTTTTCTAATTCTTTCGTTTTTCTTAGTTAGTTTATCAATATTTTTTTGATCGCCAGAATCTATAGCTTTTTTTAATTCAATTTCGTTTTCTGCTAGATCTTTTTCAGCGCCTTCTAAATACTTTAATGGTTCATAATTTATTTTATTATATATAGATTTAGCACATTCGTCATTGCTACCACCTCCATTTTCACACTTTTTAAGTTCTTTTTTAAACCTATCGTTAGCTAAAGTATTTAACACTATATCTTGTGTAGCTTGACCAGCAAAAGCATTTAAAATATTTTGTTGATCATCTGTAATTTCAACACCAAAAGGATTAATATCTAAAATTGGGTTTTTTCTTACACCTTTGTCACCAGTTAATTTTTCACCTATTAACGCACCTTGTAAATTTATAAAATCACTATCAAAATTTAAATCTGAGATATTGATATTCGCAATTTCAAGTTTAGGAATAAAATCCTTACCTAATTTGTCGAATACTTTTTTAGTATCAAGCAAGCTTAGATCTTGAGTAAAAACTAACGAACCTAATTCTCTAGCCCCCATTTGAGGTATACTAGCCACCACTTCATCAAGCACTACTTCAGTTGTTCCGTCATCACCTTTTAACAGCGGAGGTGAATCAGACGTAGGTATATACATATAACCAGACGTGGCTCTAAACTGATTGTTATAATCCTGAAAACTGTTAAATTTTTTAGCCTCTTTACTTTCGGTTATTTCTTCCAGAGTTAAGCCAGAAGATGGGTCAGACGTTCCATCTTCACCTCTATAGTATTTTCTATTACCTTCTTCGTCTAAAAGAGCGTTATTTTTAGAGTCAACTTTTACGAGTTCGTATTTTGGCTCTTCTATTTTTTTTTCTTTATCAGTTTCCGCAGTACAGGCAAGCCATGCCATGTAATCTCCTTTCGCTAATAAATGACCGCATTTTGACATTTTATACTATTTAATTGTTTATTACCTCTTCTTCAATTACTTCTTCCTGTGGTTGTTGCATAGGCTGTTCTTCTTGTTGTTTAGGTTTTGGTGGTCCCATAGGATATTCTTTACCTACTTGAGTTTCTAAAAACCATTTTTTATAATCCTCTTGAAATCTTTTTTGTTGATTATCTCTAAGTGCTTTAGCTGTTGGTAAGTAATGATCTGTTACTTCAGCTATGATATTATTATTAAAAGCTATAACTTGATCAAAGCTTTGAAACTCTTCAAGTAAACCAGCTGTAATTTTATCCATTTGAAGATTAAACTGTAAGCTTTCACCTATTAAATCTTTATCTATAGTGTAAAATTCTTGTACCATGTTACCATCAAGATCTTTTGTAGTTATATCTATAGATCCGTCATCTTTCTTTTTTCTATAAACTTCGGTAACACCACCGGTTAATGATATATTACTTTCATCACTACCAACTTGTTCCTGTTCAAATATGTCAGGGTTAGATAATTTAAAATTTTCATTTGCTTCTAACGTGCTAGGTATACTTACAAACATGTCTTGTTTCTCAGATAACTCATTTAATTTGTTTAAATAAATTCTTTCTACAAACTTTCCGTCTTTTTCATATATTTCCCAAGCTAGTTTATTTAAGTTATTATCAATAGCTTTAATCTGCACTTCTCCTTCTAAATCACCGTTTAGTATGCTTAAACAAAGAAACCTGCTTACAGGTGTTCCCATCATGTCTAAACCACCCATAACACCAGCTTTTTGTACCATTTCAGGCCAAATCTCAGTATTACTCATTATATTTTCTAAACCTGTTTTAATAACTTGTACACTGCCACTTATTATATCAATATATTTTCTATCTTCTACAGGGTTTTCACTAGTGCCTTGAGTTAATGCTAACTGTATGTTTGCATAATGTTTTACAAAAGGATCATATAGTTCAGCATAATCAATGGGTTTTACCTTGCTATCACTGTAGCCAAGCTCATATGAAAGTCTAGATTGAAGCTCTGATATGGCAAATTTAATTTGCTCATTAATCTTTTTGTTTTCTAGTAATTTTTCTTTTATTGCCATAACTTTATCCTAAATATTTTAATCCCGCTGCGTCTTGAGTTTTAGAAGTCCCGCTAGCTGCATCATAATCAGCAAATTTAGAAGCATCTGCCCCACCAATAATAGCAGCACCAACACCTTTAGATGCAGCTCCTGCAAAACCACTAATAGCTCCCATGACAGATTTAGTACCTTGATCATATGCTTGTTGAGCTCTTTGTGTTTGACCTGTTATTTGACCTCTTGTAAAGTTTATTTGAGCATCTTTTCTTCTTTCCTGTGCGTTAAACATAAATGATCTACCAGCTGCGTCAGCTTGTTGAGTTCTTTGTCCTTCACTTATTTGTATTTGTTGTAATCTTCTTTGCTCACCTATTTCAGCTTGTTGTAAGTATTGCTCACCTTGTGCTCTCATTTTTTCATTAGAAGCTTCCTGCTGCTCTATATTAGCTGCAACACCTTTTTTACTTTGTAATGCCGCTTGAGCCAACGCAGTAGCACCACCAGCACTTGCTCCAGACGATCTTAATGTATCTAAAGTATTTGCTAAAGCAATATCTGCTTCTTCAGCTTGCATCTTAGATGCACCTGTTGCTACACTTAAATTAGCATATGGATTGCTTAGCTTACCACTTAAGTCTTTAGCTAATGAACTTAAATCTTTAGTATTTGAATATGGATTTATTACTTTTTGTCTACCGTTTTCTAAACTTTTTAACTCACCTGTTAATCTTCTTTTTTCAGCCTCAGCTCTTCTTCTAGCTCTTCTAGCTCTACCTGCACCAAATATTCCAGAAACAATAGAACCTACAGCTTGTATACCAGCTGAAGCAATACCAGCAACAGCTAAAGGACCTAAAGCCATAGTGACACCTTCAGGTGCGGCAAATAAAAATTCGTATAATATATTTAAAACTTCTTCCATAATCTTTTAATATGATGATTCTACAGTGTCAGATGAAACTGCAAATAATTCTCTTTTTTGGTTTATACTATTGTCTAAGCTAAATTCAAAAGTTGTAAAAAATCCTTTTACACCTGTCATACTTGCACCAAAAAGTATTTCACCAGGGGTTACAGGCGAAGTATTTATTAAATTAGCAAAGTATTTATTTTCTTTTCTTTTAAATTTGTTAGTAAACATTTCGTTTTCTAAAGCAACTAAACTAGTAGGAACATTTCCGTATTTAGCAATAGGTACTTGAGCTACATCTCCAGAACTTGCTACAACACTTGATACGGTCCAATCATTGTTACCTTCGTAATTAATTGTTTTAAACACTTTGACTGTTGATGGAGAACCGTTTAATATAACTTTAACTGTTGAAGCAAATATATTATTAGGTGCATCGTAAAATCTTCCATGTGCACTGTTTCCATAATGACTATAAAGCTTACCGCTATTAGTAGAAAAGAAAGTTGAAGTTAAACTAAACATAAAGCTTGGTTTAAAATCAAAGAAACTAGTCCAACCCTGTACGGTTTCATCAAAACTAGCAGTGTCATAATCTAAAGCTGTTTGTATAGATAATATATAGTTTTTAGTATGATTGTCCCAGCCACCTACTATATTAGTTATACCATTTTGTGTTAGCTTGTCTCTAAAAAAGTCTTGCATGCCATAACCTGATATTTCTACAATTTCACCACCTGTTGTTAGTCTTAACACACAACCTCTTCTTCTATCTGTAAAGTATTTTCTATAACCATATACAGCAAAGCTAAAAGGATCTTGAGCTATTCCGTATTTACCTTTGTAAGGTACTATTTGTCCAACAATCATTCTACCAGAAGCTGTTAAAGGTTGGCCTTCAGCAGTGTATATAGCGTCTTTATCTATTAAAGCTTTATTTACTTTATCTTCTTGAAATATAATTAAATTAGTATCTTCAGCGTAAAGTTTCATTATTTGTCCATGCGCTGGATCTACACCTCTAGTTATATCTTCACCTACAGAAAACTCATTTGTTTGATTAACTCCTGTTCTAGAATTAAATACACCTGAATATATTAAAGTGTTAAATCTATTCTGGTTGTTAGGGTTGTCTTCTACTATATGAGCTTTTACACCTATATCCGTCGATGTATTGTTGTAACCTCCTCTAATTCTAGACTCTTCTATAAACCAGTCAGTTGCATTGTCATTACCGTATGGTGGAACAGCTGGTGTTGCATTAGCATTACCACCTGGTACAGAGTCGTATGGTTTTATAGGCTGTGGGTTTGCATCTACAACACTTGATATTTTCTTCAACCAATATGAGTTAAAATATTTTAATTCTAAAGTAGCAGCCATATTATTTTATTATCACTTATTTTTTGTTATTATTACAACCAACCTATAGCACCTGGTACAGGTCTAGAACAAACAGGTAGTGGAGTAGAGGAACAAGGTCTAGCTAGTTTATCACTACACGTATTTGCATCTCCACTTATTTTAATACCACCCGCGTCAAAATTTGCTGAAACTTTTATTTGATCAAAAGGTTTACCAAAAGCAGCATCAAACCCGAAGAAGTTAGGATAGTTATGTGTCGAACCATTAGCTGGTGAAGATAATGTACTGTTTAAGTAAAATATATCAACATATTCTGCGTAAGCCATTGGAGCATATCTGTCTGTGCTAGTAGCGTAACAACCATAAGCTGTTTGTTGACTAGATATTTCATAATGCCAAGCTGTTGGATTAGAGTATGGTGCGGTTATTGGTAAACCATTTTCAACCACACAGGAGCCATAATATAAATCATCTGAATTAACCCATAGGATTAATGAATCAGCAAAGGTACCAGCATAGGTATGGTAAGCGTTTTCAGCAACAATAAGGTATTCACCAACTGTGTCAAAAGCAAAAGCTGTTGAAGCATATTTAGTAGTATTAGAGTTGTTGTTTATTAATTCCGCGTCAGCAATAATGTTAGAATTATTTATATCAGCTAATTGACTCCATGTTGCATCAGAGGCATTATCTCTGTGATAAACTTTCCATTGAACTTTTGAACCAGACCTAGGAGCAGATGATCCGCTAGAATATTTCTGCTGCATGTTACAAGAAAATACAACAGTTCCCACAGATAAAGCAGAGCTGTTTGGCGTTCCTAATCTAAATAAAAAGTTTGAGTCATTAGTGCTAGTTGATGGTTGAACCGGTAAATCAGTTAAAGCATAACCAGAAGCTGGACTAGAACTAGTAAAAGTTCCATTAGCTATATACCATATTGCTCTTTGGGGTTGTGATTGAGTTGCAGAAAGCGGTACTACAGCACCAAACATAGGTGGTATACCTTGAGAAGGAACAATACTAGATTCGCAACCTGATTTAGAGCTTGTATTCATTTGTAATGCACCAACTGTAATTACCTGTTGTTTAGTAACACTTAATGAACCGTTTTGTATTACACCACCTACAACAGCATCTTCAGCTTTTAGAGTTAAAGTATAAACACCTAGTGGTGTTGTTGTACTTTTTGTAACAACTCCAACAGAAGGATCAGCTATAGAAAAATAAGAACCTGGTGATTGAGATACTATACTATACTTTATTTGGCTTGTATTGCTTGTTGCTGAACCATTGTTGGCTCCTCTGGTAACACCGGTATTATCACCAACACTAACTGTTACAGGTGGTAAGCTTGTGCCTGAAGTCCAGTCTGTAAAAATAGGATCATTATTAGTTAAGTTTCCTGTGAAAGGTGTTGAACTAGTATCACCACCTGAAGCTGGTACAGTTGTCCAAGTAAAATTAAAATTATATGTTTCTTTTGAATTTTTATTTGAATCAAAACCAGCGTTTGAAAAAATGAAAGTGTTAACAGCTGTTTGTAGTTTATAACCTGTTCCAGATGTTATTAGTTTAAAATCACCTGTAAAACCGTCAGCTAAATTTCCTGTAGCTCTAGTAAGACCATTGCCATCTGTAACCGTCATAGAAACGTTTTCTATCTGAGTATTTAAAAAATCACTACCTTGATTATTTTGAGGTCTAAACACTCCTGATATGTCTGAGTTAGCAGCCATATTTTCAAAATGTGAATAACCTATTGCTGATAATCCAGCAACACCATCAAAACCAGTATTTATATCAGCGTTTAAATCAGCTATTAAACCTACCGTTGTTGTTTCGTAAAACAATTGTAATAAACTTTCTACAGGTTCTGTTTCAGCAACAGATAGTTGTATTGTCATACTAGAATTAGGTAAACCTACAATAGTAGTACCAGCATTAGATGTTGCTAATCTAGCTATAAAAGGATTTGTTTCTAGTTGATAAAATGGAACGTTAGTTGTTGAAATATCATCACTATACATAGATAAGTCAAAAGCTGTAGATATAGTATCTGCCGTCATAGCTAGTGGCAATGTTTGGGTTCCAGTAGAAACTGGAAAATATTGTACATTGTCCGCGGCAGTATTATTTACTCTACCATATAATCTTACAGAACTTCTAAACTGCTTTTGTTGATCAGAGGTTTCGTTTAAGTCTCTAGGGATTTTATTTATATTATCATTTAATAATACTACGTGAGCTGTTTTATTATTTTCAGTTGTAGGAAAAACTGGAGGATCACTTACGCCTGCAGTACTAGGATAACCATTTAAAAAACCTGGTAAATAACAGTTGTAGTAATCTTGCTCTTGTTGCTTAACAACAACTTTATATGAATACCAACCTAAAGTGTTTGTTATTGTATAAGCGTATTTAGTGTCTGGAGCATTTAAAGGATTTACAGAGTACAAAAAGTCATTTACTCTACCTTCTGTTGTAACTAAATATGGGCTTAAAGCTGTTCCAGCTCCTGTTCTATTAGTAACTTTTACAAAATCAGTGTTTTCACCTCTTAAATATGAATTAATTACAGGTAGACCTGTTGTAGCAGCACCACCAGCTAAAATAAAGCTATACGTAGTATCTGTAATAACAGGAGTTCCTGTTATGTTAAAACCGTTAAATTTTTGATCAGCATATAAGCCTGGAGCGCCTTCACCATCACTATTTACAGAAGAAGTAATTTCAGTATTTATAACAACTTTTAAAGCATCACCGAACCATTCTTTTAAATTTTGCGTTGCCGAAGTGTAAGGGTGATAAAAAGTTGAACCACCAAAAACTGTACCACCAACTGTTTGTGTTGTGGCATCTACAGATGATAATATAACCGATGACTGTCTACCAAACTTGTCAGACAATATAAAGCCAACTTGATAATTTCTATTTTTCTTTAAAGTGTGGTTTGGATATTCAGCCCAGTTGGTAAAAACAGTTGTATTTTTAGCGCTAGCTCCAACATTATAATCTATTGTTGCTGGTGGAGTATGCTGACTTTGAAAGTTACCATACATAACTCTATTGCCCGCAACTTCTTGTGCTAAAGCTCTTACCGGTACTCTATCGTAAACTCTAACAGTTTGTCTTTCTGGTAAAGTTTTATAAGGTTTTCTTGATTGATAATTATAAAGGTATATGTTTGAACTTGAGTTTAAAGTATCTACATTTATACTGTCTAAAACTTTTACAGCTCTAGCATCTGATTCTTTATATAATATATCTAATTGTACTATTTTATATGTATCAAGAGTTCCATCACCTAGTTTAGACTGTGTGTCTGGAAGTGGAATAATTAATTCTACGTTTTGAACCCCGTTTTGCATAAAATCTAATATAGTACTTCTATAAGCTGCATCTTCATTACCTTCTAAAAAATAACCTTTTTGTTGAGGTATAAAAGTCGGTTGAGTAAATGGTGCCATTACAGAATACTCTTGATCATCAAACTTAAATCTATAGCTAAATCTAACAAACAAATCTTGTAAAAAATCTGGATCACCTGGCCAATCGTTGCCATCATTAAAATCATATGTAATATCTTTACCTGTCATAGTTGTAACAAGGAAAGTTATAGTGTCTGTATTTACAATATTATAATTATTACCAGATTCATCAGTTGGTTGAACGTTTAAAGTTACAGCAGTTCCTGAAACGTTTGTTACATATATATATTTATCAGCATCAACCTTTTGAACATTAGAATTGTTTTTAACAATTACACTCATACCTTTTTTTATTAAAGGATTTGCCGTGGTTAAAACTAAATTAACACCTGTTGAAACACCGGCTGCTGTTATAGTTTTTAATAATTCTATAGGTTCATAAGGATTGTATTTTGCTACAGATATTTGATTTTCCTTAAAGTAATAACCAAAAGGTTTATTAACATTTATTTTTCTAGGTTGATTTCTATTGTCTGTCCAAAACAATAAATTTTCTACAAGATTAACCCCTGTTATATAGTTATCTGCACTAAAATTTAAAAATGAACCCTCTAGTATTTTAGTATATGAACTGTTAAAGTATTTATATATATAATGGTTAGTTCCTGGGGAAGCGGTAGAATTATTAGTTAAAAACAAATATATAGTTTCAGAGTTATTACTTGTTAAATAACCTATAACTTGTAAAGTACCAACGTTAGTTCCTGGAACCAAAGTGTTACCTTTTATGTTTTCTAATGCACCTATATCATCATCTTCAGATCTACCTACAGATATGTTTCTTGCATCTCTATACTCACCATTAGGAATAAGTCTATCATCCAAGTCTTTATTCATCTTGGATTTTAGAAAACTGTTTTTAATTTCAGCCATTTATATATATATATTTATCGTGGATAACTATTTCCACCAGCACCTATATTATGAGCTGGATTAGGTCCTTTAAAATCAACAGGTTTTGATTTAGGGGTTTTTGTTGGGTTGAAATGATTTCTTAGTTTTGGGTCTGCAAATTCTCTAAATCCACCAACATTTTTAGGTTTACTTCCTCGTGTCAAAAGATTTTTTATTGTTTTAAACGCTCCTTTTGCAGCTTTAACGCCTGAGCCTCCAATTAGTCCAAAAGCACCTGATCCTCCAACTAACTTATCTTTCACAGGTGTTTTATCACCCATGTCTTGCATGGTTTTTCTAGCCTGTTCTTTTTTTGAACTTTTCTGCCCTTGATTAACTGGGCTTGTTTTAATTCTTGTAGTTTTCATTTTTATAATTTTTTAATACTTAATCCATTTAGATTGATTTCTAAACACTTGAACTATTTCATCTAGCTTAATATTAGACAATCTTATTTTAGCATTTCTTAACTTAGCGCTTCTTTCTTTTTTAAATCGTTGTACTATGTATTCCTGAACACCTACACTTGTTGATAATATAGAATATATTATATGTGCATATAAAGCTTCTTCTGCCATTTTAGGTATTCTAGCATCAAGATCATAAGCATTACCATCAGAAATATACTCTACAATAATTAATTTTTCTTTTAAATCACTAGAAAAACCAAACTGTCCTTTTCTATCATCTACTACAAACCAACCATTTCTTTGACTAGTGACAGGGTTTAAG
>Ga0102855_1000323_pt1 | contig 17031 bp, 16 predicted proteins | sample Colrivmet1370B02_FD_78450 | JGI IMG/M metagenome (GOLD analysis project Ga0102855, IMG submission 78450) | Estuarine microbial communities from the Columbia River estuary - metaG 1370B-02 | ecosystem: Environmental > Aquatic > Marine > Intertidal zone > Estuary | place: USA: Columbia River...
GATTGGATCATTTCTTTATATCCAAGAGAATTAATACCAGAAGATGAAAGCTCCTCGAGTTGCAGTGCAAGCAGCGCAAGCAGCGCACCAAGTGACTATAGTAGTTCAAGTTCTAATAAAAGTGGAAAAAAATTATCACCTTTATCTAGTATTTCATCAAAATATAAAAAAAAGAGTAACGACAAGAGTAACGACAAGAGTAACGACAAGAGTAGCGACAAGAGTAACGACAAGAGTAACGATAAGAGTAGTGAAGAAAGTAACGATAATAGCAGTGAAGAAAGTAACGATAAGAGTAACGATAATAGCAGTGAAGAAAGTAAATATATGCACGATGGTAGATTAATAAATGGAACAGAAGAAAAATTTAGCTTACCTAATCCTCTAACATTAATAAATGATGCATTTTTTGAATCTTTTACAAAAAAACCAGATGATTTTGATGAAAAAACAGCTGTTTATTTTAACGCAATGTTTTAAAAAAAAAATTAATTTAAAAATATAATTATTATAAATAAAAATGAATGTAATAATTACTGGAGCTGCTGGTTTAGTTGGAGCAAATTTTGTAGAATTTTTATTAAAAAATAAAGAACAGTTGCAGGTATCTACCGTTTATGGTATTGATGATTTTTCAGGTGGCTATTTAGAAAATATTCCAATAAAGGAAGTTGAAGGAAAAATTGTATCCTCTAATAGTTCATTTGTTTTTATTAAAGCTGATTTAAGTAATAGAGATGATCAAAAATTAGTAGAAGACATATTTAAAAAGGATAAGATAGATTATATTTTCCATTTTAGTGCTTATGCAGCAGAAGGTTTATCTCCATTTATCAGACAATATAATTATATGTCGAATGTTATTCCAACTACTTTTTTGATTAATATGGGTATTAAATATAATATAAAACGGTTTGTATTTACAAGTAGCATGGCTACTTATGGAAGAAATACAACACCATTTACAGAAGATATGAGACCAAATCCAATTGATCCTTACGGTATTGCAAAATATGCTTGTGAAATGGATTTAAATGTTGCATATGAACAACACAACATGGAATATTGTGTTATTTTACCTCATAATATTTTTGGCAAATATCAAAATATCTGGGATCCTTATAGAAATGTTTTGGGTATTTGGATGTTCAAGGCACTCCAAAATTTACCTTTTACAATTTATGGCGATGGAGAACAAACAAGAGCATTTTCATATATTGATGATATACTACCATGTTTATGGACATCTGCTGTATCTCCTGATACAAAAAACGAAAGAATTAATTTAGGTGGTAAACATAATATTTCATTAAATGAGGCTGCTGAATTAGTTAAAAAGATAACTTCTGAAAATGGAAGTATACAACGTGAAATTGTACATTTAGAACCAAGACATGAAGTAAAACATGCATGGTCATCATATGAAAAATCTGAAGAATTATTAAATTATAAAGAAAATACTTCATTGGAAAGAGGATTGCAATTAATGTGGGATTGGGTAAAGACTCAACCACAAAGAGAAGCTGTTTATTGGAAAGATTATGAATTAGAAAAAAACATCTATTCATATTGGAAACAAAATGGAACTAGTAATACAAGAAAAAGATAAATTTAAAAAAAATTTAAAAAAAATTAATAATTATGTATTAATTATTAATTATTAATTATGTCTTTTTTTAAAAAAGTATATATATATGCGTTAGGGTTAGAAAATGGAAAATATTATATTGGAAAAACAAAAAACCCATTTATTAGATTAAAAGATCATTTTAACGTACGTGGTTCTAGATGGACTAAATTACATAAACCCGTTAAATTATTGCAATTAATACCTAACTGTGATAATTACGATGAAGATAAATATACTTTAATGTATATGGATAAATATGGAATAGATAATGTGAGAGGTGGTTCATTTGTAACTATAAAATTAAATAATTCTACAAAGAATCATTTAATTAAAATGAGTAATAGTGCAAATAATAGGTGTTTTATATGTGGAAAAATAGATCATTTTAGTAAACATTGTACCTTGCCATCTAATACAATCGGTAAAGGTACCAAAAAAAAATAAGTACCTTGCCAAAATAGAGTTCAGCTCTGTAAGGTACCTTGCCGAAATAGAGTTCAGCTCTGTAAGGTATCTGTAAGGTATTTAAAAATAAAATTATATGAATATAAAGAAATGAATAAAAAAATTAAAATAAAAGTTATAAATATTTTAGATTTAAAAGAAAAATGTAATCTTGAATGTAACCTTGATATTACATGTGAATTATATAAAATATTTAACGAATTATCTATTGAATGTTTTGATAAATGCAAAGATAAACAATTATTATGTTATGATCAATTATGTATTTATTTAGATAGTATAAATGATAATATGTGCAATGTAACATTGATCAAAAATTTAACTTGTACAATATATGATTCTGGATTAGTTTCAATAGAATACGATATATACGATTCTGGATTAATTTACGATTAATTATATATTTAACACAAAAAGAATGTTTATTATTACAAGGATTTTCTAGTAATTTTAAACAAGATATTAGTAATACACAAATGTTTAAACAAATTGGTAATAGTATGAGTGTGAATGTATTAAAAGCATTACTTAAAAGAATATATTTAATTACTAATTTATAAACCTATTACATGCAAAAAAGCCCAAGAACCTACAATATAATATTGCAAATTCTTGGGCTTTTAAGATTTTTTTATAATTTTTATGATCTCGTAGTTTAAGATATTTAGTTAGTGATAATTCATAATAATTAATTCATTTACATAACTTTTCGAAGACCTACGGTATACTTTAAATTTTTTAATAGTATATTCTTTAAACATTTCCTTGATTTGTTTTGTATCAGCTTGTGTCATCATCCATTTTACATCTCGTTTATTTAATTTTTTAACTTGTTTATAAAGTTTTTTTAAAAACTTTTCATTTAATTCTTCACCTTTATTATAGTTGAATTGGTAATTATGACTTTCAATATAAGGTGGGTCTAAAAAAACAAAATCCCCACTTTTTGCTTTATCTAAAACTATAGTATAATCTTTATTATAAATTTGTCCATTTGAATTATTTAAAAACTTACTAACTTCAATAATATTATTATAATTATTTTGTTCTAAAAAAAAATATCTATTATTTAAATATATATTCATATCTAAACCCGGGTAAGAAAAATCATCATTTTTTAAAATATCTCCCATATATGCACAATATTTCATTAATATATATATACTTGCTCTATTAATATCATAAGGCGTCTTTTCAATTTTACTAGTTATTTCCCTACAGTATTTTACTTTATTTTCTTTAGACAAATGCTTAAATTTCTTACCAAATTCTTTAAATATTTTTATAATTTCTTGTGGATGTTCTTTAACACTTTTCCAAATATTTATTAGGTCTTTATTAAGATCATTAATAATCCATTTTTCAGGTTGTAATTTTAACAACATAGCACCACTACCGACAAATGGTTCTATATACGTACCAGAAAATTCAGGTATATATTCAATAAATTTATTAAGATGTTTAGATTTATTTCCTTGCCAACGAACAAATGTTTTCATTACTTATCATTATCTTTTAAAAAAGATTTACTAATAAAAGAAATTATTTCATGCAAAAAAGCCCCAAATCTTAAACTTTTTACATTCAAGATTTGGGGCTTTTAAGATTTTTTGGATTTTTAAGATTTTTTTAAATTTTTTATATTTTTTAGTTATTTAGTATCAATATACTTTCTAATTTTTTCATTCAATTTAATTTTATCATTTTTATATTCCCATAGTTTACCATATTGAGATTTCATTGATAATCCACCACGAATATTACTTTTTAATTCTTCATCTGATTTTTCATATTCAATTCCATTTTTCAATTCTTCAAATGTAATTGATCCTTCACAATCATACAAATATTTAACCATCTTTCTAACTATCTTTCCAACTAATGAATTGTCTAAATTGTCATTTAACCACTTGTTTAATTTTTTCAAATCTACACCGTCAATTTGACCTTCAGTTTCACTTTCTGTGTCACTTTCTTCGCTTTTATACATTGGCTTTAATCCTAGCTTTTTTCTATCCATTGGTCTTGATAGTTTCTTATTTAATTCTATTGTCTTCATAATTTCGCTTGATACAATATTATCATTTTCTACAATTTCTTTCAAGTATTGTTTTTGATTTTCATTGTAATTGATATAATTTTCAATTACACTTTTTGATGCATATAATCTTCTTTGTAAATCTGGTCTTGCTGTTCCTGTAATTCTTCCAATTGTTTGACATAATCCAACTGCATGCATAGTTGTACCTGGTTTATAGATCATAGTTGTTGCTGCAACTGTATCAATTGATTTTTCAGATGATACAAATGAAATTCCACGTGCCATAAGATCCATTCCAATTGTTACAATAATTGGAGATCCAACTTCTTTACAAATTTGATAAAAATCTTTAACTGACATTCCTTTAATATTCCAAACATTCTTTGTTTCGTTAGTACTTTCGTCAGTGTAAAAAATTCTTTTGTTCTTTTTAATTTTGTTATTTAAGGTTACAAACTTTTCTAAACGTGCTTGGAACTTTTCATTGTTAATACGAACAGTAATACCATTGCCATTATAAGTATTTACAACACATTCTAAATAACTACACAATGAAATAAAGGTTGGATCTTGACCATTTCCAATTTTCTTATCAACGCAATAAAGTATAACTCCATTTTCTTTTTCTAAAATTCTTCTATTTTGTTCTTTAATCAAAATTTCTCTAATATATTTTGGATCATCAAGAACATTATATTGAATTTTATCATATCCAATATAATTATTAGGAACTGTTAAACGCATTACATGTTCAATTTTATATTTGTAAACTACATTTTCTGGTGTAGCTGTTACAAAGATTCTTTTTAATTCAATTTCTTTACTGGAAAAATAATTGATCATTTTTAACCATTCTTTATGACTTTCACTTTGATCATCTTTTAAATTTTGAATATCAAAATCTTTAGTAATAACATCACCTTCATCATGAGCAATAATTATTTTTTTTAATTTAATATTTTCAAGTTCTACCATTAATACAATTTGTTCTTTTACTCGTTTAATTTGCGATGCATTATCAAGGCAAAATATAACAATTTTTTTATTATTTTTAAAACAATCTGTAATAATATTACCAAGTTTAGGATTACATGCTTTTACCAAAGTAACATTATCACTGCAAAAATCATTAGAGATTCTATTGTAAAATTGTTCTAATTGATCAGATTTATTATCACAAGAAACAATAACTGGCAATTTTTCATCTAAGCAAATTTCAATAAAGTCTTTTGTAGCCGCAGTTTTACCAACTTGTGTAGGACTATGAATTAAAGCATTAACACTATCGCTTTCAATAAATTTTTTAAAATGTTTTTTAATATTGTGTTCTTTTTTAATAATTTTTTTTGCAAATTCCTTTATATTAGAATTATTTCTAATGTAAACATTATAAGTATTAAATTGTTGTTCAAGCTCATTTTTTTCTTTAATTAAAACATCATAAACTTGTCCTTCAGTAATATTAAATTCTTCAATTAATCTATTAATCTTAGTTAATTTTCCAGCCAAAATTTCAATTCGTTCAGCGTTCATATTATCCTTTACACTTTTATTACTTTTTTGATTTAAATTCATTTTTTTTCCAGTTAAAACTTCAATTTGTTCAGCGTTCATATTATCTTGTTTAGCGTTTATAATATCCTTTACACTTTTATTACTTTTTTGATTTAAATTCAATTTTTTTATGACTTTTTACGATATTTGTTTTATATTATCAATCCATCCCCAAGCAATAATACTAATACGTCCTATGTATACATTTTGGGGAGTTTTATCTTGAAGAATACCGTGCCTCCAAATCGCATTAGTGTCATTTGTAAATGAATAAACTGTACCATCCCTTTGAGGCATACTAATAACAGTTTTAGTTTTAGCATGTTCAAAAGCAGCATCTTTAGTAGCACCAAATGAAACAGCTACTGTAAAATTTTGATTTTTTGCTCTTTCAGCATTAATATAACTAGAATCGTGGTGGAATGGTTTCCAATGTTTTGGATCAATGTACCAATTAAATCGAGTAGATTTGATATCCATCTTAAATGTATCACGTAAACGCTGTATAATCATGTTAAAAGTAGGACATTTTTCTTTCTAACGGAGATGATCATCTGCAATTAAATGAGTTCCATCAATTTTATTATTTCCGTGCCACATTTTTAACAATTCATTTTCAGAAATACCACAATTTTTAATTTCAGAAACTAACCGATTATAAATTTCAAATTCTGAAAAATCACTAAATAAATTTGGTGAAAGTAACACATCTCTAGAAGTTAATAATGAAAAGTCGAGATTTTTATCATTTTTAGAACGTAAATCTAAAACTACTCGTAAATCAACTAGATCTTTATCCATTGGAACAAAACATTCTGTATTTTTTACTCTTTTCCTATTGTATTTATCCTTATTTTTATTATTCTTTTCATTACTTTTGTCATTACTTTTGTCATTACTTTTGTCATTACTTTTGTCATTACTTTTGTCATTACTTTTGTCATTACTTTTGTCATTACTTTTGTAATTGTGTGATTTTGTACATTCATTACCAAATTTACACAATCCATTTTTCCAAAAATAAAAGCATACATTTTCTACATGATTAAATTTACAATTTTCTCTTTTACATTTATTAAACATAAAATCTTTACAAATATTTTTTCGCGTTTCCATTTAATTATTTTTCAACAATAAATTTTTATTTTAAATTTTTTATCTAATCTACTTTTTTAAAAAAAAGTAACCAAAAAACAAAGCTGCGCTTAACATTTTAATAAAATATACTTTTTTTAAAATGTAAAATAAAATTATTTAGGAGTAAAATGTTAAGCGCAGCTTTGTTTTTTGGTTACTTTTTTTTAAAAAAGTTAATTAAATAATAAAACGCAATCTGCGTGTTACGATAGTTATTTTTTTATTAATTTATAATATAAAATTATTAAAAATAAAAATGTCAATGTCTACTAAAATAGAAGATTTGCCAGGTTCAAATTTAGAACAAAATACCAACATGCAAATGGAACATCAACAGAATCACATGTTACAAACATTACCGCAAGATATTTTAGGAGATATTAATTCTATTAAAAATGACAATGATACAGCCTTTACCGATCGCCATCTTCAACAAGAACAAAATAATTCAAATATTAAAGTAAATGTTAAAAAACGTGTTCATTTTGAAGATGAAAATTTACAAGGTAAAGTGGAAAGTTTTGAAAATATAAAAGAAGACATTAATATCTTTAGTGAAGAGAATGTATTATTACTTGTTCTCTTTTTATTATCATCTCAAACTGATTTTGATAGATACCCTAAATCGATACCGTTTATTGGAGGATATATAAGTAACCCGTTAATATTTACTGTAGTAAAATGTCTATTTTTAGTTTTAAGTTTTGTAGTAACAAAAAAGTTTGTATTACCAATGATAAGGTTGTAATTTGATTTAAAAAAATAATATAATATATATTATGGATACTAATTTTTTTACTGGTTTTACAAATATTATTAAAAAAGAAATTTCTTTACATAAAGAAATTTCCGTAGAAAATATAAGATTAATTTACGGTGACTATAGACGTTTATATATAATAGATGCTTCTGAAATAAATGAAGCGGATTATGATAGAAATATAAATTATAATATTATTTCTAAAACATTATATGAAGATCAAGTGATACGTTTTTATCCTTATTGGAAAGATAATTTAGTATATCACTATGCAAATTTTATTTCTAGAGAAGAAATGAAAAGAGAAGTTATTAAAAGTATTTTAAAAACAAATTATTTTACATCAGCGCATCAAGATGGATGGAAATCTAGTAATATAATTATTAAATTAGAATACGATAATGGTAAATACTATATGAATTACTATTTAAATGACAATGTTATTAAAGATATTGTTGAAACGAAAAGAAATAATTTTATAGAATTATTAACAAGACTGTTAATCAGTCAAAAAAAAGATGATATATTTAAAGAATCTAATAATAAATTACATCTTTTATTAAAAAAAACACATGGAAACCCTTATGTATCATCTAAACAAATAGAACAAAATGGATTATTAAAGAATGATATTTCATTATATAATTATCAAAAAGAGGATATTCTTTGGATGAAAAATATAGAAATAGATGTAGACAATGGAAATAATATTATATGTTATGATAATAAACCATTTTACAATGTATTAAATGATATGTTTTTATTATATAATAATATGTTATTTCCTCCGGAAATATTAAACAATAATTATAAATTATCATCTTCTTTTAAATATTTTGGAGGAAATATTATATCAGAAGTAGGATTAGGTAAAACATTAATATGTTTATATCATATTTTATCAAATAATACAGAAATGACAGAAATGAGAGAAAAATTAAATCATTTTGTAGATTTCTCTATTAAATGTAATTATTTTTATAAAAGAGGTAAACAAAGAGGATTAACTTGTAAAAGCGATGTTGTAAATGATGATTTATATTGCAATGAACATAAAGATTCAGTTTTTATTGATAAAAGAAGTTTGATATTTAAAAATTTAAATGATTTTTGTTATAAAGATTTTCTAGTAAATATTGATGATAAAAATTATATAAAAACAAATAGTACATTAATAATTTGTCCAAATCAATTATGTGATCAATGGGTTAATGAATATTATTCAAAATTTAATAGTAATCATCGTATATTATTAATTGTAACGTATGACCAATATAAAAACTTGACATTGGGAGATTTCTTATTTTCAGATCTTGTTATAATATCATATAGCTTTTTAACAAATAACAACTATACAAATGATATATGCAAGTTGGATATTAATAAATTTAAAACAGATGAAAATATAACAAATGAGGGATTATTACATTCTAAATGTTTTAATGCATTCCATTTTTTCAAGTGGGATCGTATTATATTGGATGAAGCTCATGAAATTGAAAATAATGTAAAATGCAACTTTTTACAAAATATTATTTTTAATTCATTAAAAAGCAATTATAAATGGAATGTGACTGGAACTCCTTTTCCAAACAAGTTGAAAAGTTTTTTCAACTTGATGTCATATAATACAAATTATATAAAGAATTATAGTGTTGACTATCTTATCCATAATACCTCAGAATTAATTAAAAAAGGTCTTGATGTAAATACCTTTACCGACGCTGTCGATAGACGGCAAGGTATTATAGATAAATGCAGTATACTATTTCGTAGAAATACGAAATCTTCTATAGAAAATGAATATTCATCTAATATATTATTGAATAGTGTTAAATTATTGACTTTTACAAATCAAGAAAGATCTATTTATGATAGTTATTTAATGGGGTATGGATCAAAATATTCTGATTTTTTAATAAAATTATGTTGTCATCCTGATTTAGATCAAAATACAAAAGAATTAATCAAAAATTGTAAAACTTTTGACGAAATCCATAAATGCATGTTGGATTATAATAAAAGTGAATTATCAAAAGAAAAGAAAAAGATTGAACAACTTCAAAAAGATATTGTAAATAAAGAAGCTCAAATCGAAAATCTTACAATTCAATCAAATAATGATTTTACCGATGATAGAATTGAAACGTATCGTACAGAGTTACAAACATTAAAAAGAAAATTAACTATTTCTAAAAAAACACATGATAATATACAAAGAACATATAATTATTTAGTAAAATCAATCCAAACTTTAAAGGAAGAAGAAGTTATTAATTGTCCTATTTGTTTAGACGATATAATAGAGGATCAAAAATGTATTACTAAATGTGGACACAAGTTTTGTTGGGATTGTATTTATAATACATTTAAACAAAATTCTAATAATGGAGGAATAAAGTGCCCATCGTGTAATTATATAATTTCAATAAATGATTTGTATTTGTTAAAAGAGGATGTAAAAGAAATTGACAACCAATGCTCTATTGAATTAGATAATATTATAGAAAATATTAAATCAACGAAAATTGGAAATATCATTTATTTTCTAAAAACTACTTTAAAAAAGGATGATAAAGTAATTCTTTTTTCACAATGGGATGAAATATTACATAAAGTTGGTTCAAAATTAGAACAATTTAAAATAAATTTTGTATATTGTGATGGTAGTGTATATAAAAAGAAACGAGCTATATCATCTTTTAGTAAAAACAGTGATGTAAATATTATTTTACTTTCTTCAAGAAATGCAGCGAGTGGTATCAATTTAACAATTGCAAATAAAATTATCTTGTTAGAACCAATTTATGGATCACAAGAATATCGTAAAGATATTGAATCTCAAGCTGTAGGAAGAGCTGATAGATTGGGTCAAAAACGTCCTATACAAATTTGTAGATTTATTATAAAAGAAACTATAGAAGAAGATATTTATAATAATTTTATAGATGATGACAAGATGAAGATTTTAAAAGGAACGTAAAATAAAGTTTTTTTTTATATGTTTTTATGATAATTAATAAAAACATATAAAAAATGACCACATCATCGATAATGTATCTTACAGAACCAGTAGATTCTACATCGATAATGTATCTAATGAATACAATAATGATTTTAAACATTGTGACATTATACAAGGAGCATAATAAGATATCTAATAATAAATCAAGTATAAAAGATTTAAAAATAGATAAATATTATAAATGTAAATTAGAAAATGTATATTGTAGTATTTGTTGTGAAAATGTAAAATCTAATGAATTTTTAAGAAAATTGCCATGTAAACACAAATTTCATAAAAAATGTGTAGATAAATGGTTAAATAATCTATTGAAAAAATCTAAAAACACAAGTTGTCCTTTATGTAGAATAACCTTGCCGTCTAATAAAAGTTGTTTAATATAAAAAATTTTATTATTAAAGTTATATTATAATAATGTCATTGTATAATAATTTAAAAGATACCTTTAATAATTTTATGAATAATCTTGACAAATGTTTGTTACAAGCACTTGAAGATACAGAATCAGTTAATGAAGAAAATGTAATTGTGGAAGAAAACAATATTGATAAAGAAAATAATGTTAATAAAGAAAATAATGTTAATAAAGAAAATAACATTGATGAAAAAAATAATATTGATGAAGAAAATAACATTGATGAAGAAAATGTTGAATCTAAAATAGAGACTGACCATTTATTTCTTCATTTAAATGAAAAAAATTGTTCTTATTTTGAACATTTTAAACATGCATCTTATTATAGTTCCATGTCATTCAAGGCATCTTTTTATTTTTTAGTTCATGCTTTTTATCCTGATTTTTATCCAGATACAGGATCTACTACAATTAATATTTTAAATAACGAAATTTTAAATAACGAAATTAAAAAAAGAAATTAAAAAAAGAATGTAATTATTTTTTAGGTCTAAATATTTCATATCTAAATTCATTCATTTGTTTATCTTTGATAATATTTGAAGTTATTTTTTCAAATGATATACCATCTAATCTTTTTATAATAAAATGTATAGAATAGACGCCACATTCATTATCTTTAAATTGATGCTGTATATTATTATATTTAATATTATAATCATGTCCTTTAAGAGATAAAAATTTATAGACTTTATTAATAAATTTTTGAATATTACGATTGGGTTTTTTACCGACAGAATCATAATATTCTAATGTTTTAGAATCATTATCTATTAAAAAAGAGGTCCAATGACTTCCAGGTTGATTATGTGAATCTAAATTAAATATAATTCCAACTTTTGTATATTCTAAAATACTATTATAATTAACTTTTTTTATTTTATAAAAATCAGATGGGAGCGCTCCTACAAATTTAAAATCTTTATACATTTTTTGATACTGTAAAAGAATTGCATCAATATCATTTGTATTTAACCAAGAATTAAATTTAAGAGTCATTTTTGGTTTAAATGTAAAATACATTATTTTATTTTTAAGATTTTTATCTGATATATTTTTTACAAAATGTAAATCTAACCAGCAATATTCAGTTTTACATAATGGTTTTAATCTATTATAAATAGATTCCCATAATTCTTTTTTGGTTTTATTCGATATATTTATAGGTTCTTTTATTATACATTTTTTATTCTTGCATATACCTTTACCGACGCTGTTCTTTTTATTATAATAATCATTGAACGAACTCGCTATATCAATTAATTCATCTTTTTTAAAACATGTATAATATTCTTTTATATTTTCAACATTTGGTGCACAAAAACTCATAATGCAGATACTATTATTAATCAATAAAATATTTTTAAAAAAAAGTAATTTAAAAATAACAAATAATATAAATTTATAAAATGTTACAAACTCAATCTGAATGTTCATGCGATTATTATAATGTTTATAGTTTACAATTTTTCAAGTCATTAGGTCAATTAACAGCTGGCTTATTAAGTACAGCTGTAGTTGTTCCTATGTATACATATTATTCAAGAAATTTTCTATCTAATAATAATAATAACAATAATGTTTTAAGCGAACACGACGTCGACGACGAAGAAAGTGATCTAAGTGAAAGTGAAGAAAACGATGATGTTAAAGTAGAATCTGATTCAATAACTGACCTAGACAGTAGGAAGGCGGTGTTAGAGGAAGACTTTTCTTTCAGCTCTCCGAAGGGAGAATGGTGATTTTATAATCTTCATCCTTAGTAAAATTATTTTCTAAAAAAAAAATGAATATATTTATTTGTAAATCAACAAATAAATAGATCAACTTTAAATATTTTATTGTTACATTTTTGAATGATTTTTTTGTTAATTAGTAATTTTGTAATTCAACACGTCTATTCTGCTGTTGTACCTTTAATATTAGACGGCAAGGTACCTTTACCGACGCTGTCGATAGACGGCAAGGTACCTACTTCTCCTTTTGGTAGAGCTAAAGATATTTGTTTAAGAGGTAATGGAGTAGCATATTCTGTTGGAGGATTTCCTGGTACACCTTATCTTGTTAGGCCTTTTACAGAAACTTTTATTAATCCTTCTGATGCTCAATCAAAAGGAAAAGAATGTAGAGATGATGGACATTGTATTAGAACATATGAAATTGATGTAAAAGAAGTTCAAAAACGTGTATTTGACAATACTATTCCGTCATGTAAAGCATTTCCAGGAACATGGTTTTTATCTTATAATGGTAGTATTCCTGGACCTACTATTCGTATGCCAACTGGACACGAATCTCTAGTACGTTTTAATAACAAAATCAATTTTAAAACTGGATTTTTTAAACAATCATTTAGTCCATGTTTAGCTAATAAAGGGAGACAAGGTCGTCCATTTAGTGTTCATTTACATGGTTCAGCTAGTTTACCAGGTTATGACGGGTGGGCGGAGGATGAAACTTGTTTTGGAGAAACAAAAGATTATGTTTATCCTAATAATCGTCCTAACACTGGATGGTATCATGATCATGCTTTACATATTACTGCAGATAATGCATATCTTGGTTTAGCTGGAATGTACCTTATTTCTTCAAAAAGTAAAGATGGTGGTTGTGGAGAACCATGGAATTTAGAAAATATTGAAGAAAAGTTGTTAATTTTAAACGATAAAGTTTTAAATAACAAATGTCAATTATTTACAGATATTTTTGGTGCTCATAAAAATGATTTGTATGGTGATATTAATCTTGTATCTGGTATTCCATGGCCTAAAATGCCATTAGAACCAAAATGGTATCGTTTTCGTTTGCTAAATGCAGCTGTTTCTAGACCATATCTTGTTAAAATTAAAGATGATAAACTTAAAGACATTGGACAAAATATTTGTAAAGTATTTGCTGCAGATGGAGGTTATAGAAACACACCTATATCTTTTCCATCAGAAGGTTTATTAATTGGAGTTGCTGAACGTTATGAAATAGCATGCGATTTTACAAATTTCAAAGGAAAATCAATGTATTTGTGGAATGATTACGATCCTATTATGATGAAAAATGTACCGTATTTTTGTAATAGTCATCTTATTGCTAATTTACAAATTGGATCTGTCACAAGTCAACCTAACCCTCCAGCATTTCAAGAAAGTAATACGGCAATTGAACCATTAAAGCCTATTAACAAAGTTATGACTCAAACAGATTTAGATACTGCTTTGCAAATGGCAAATTCTGGTAAATCACATAGACAATTTACATTTGGAAGAACTAATGGTCATTGGACTATTAATGGAGAGACTTGGGATACAATGAAAATTGCTGCGAGTGACGTTGGACAAAATACTTGGGAATTATGGGAATTTAATACAGGAGGTGGTTGGTTTCATCCTATTCATATTCATCTTATTGACTTTTTTTTAATAAAAAGAGAAGGTGGAGATAATAAAGGTGTTCGTGCATATGAACAATTTTCTCCAAAAGATGTATTTTATCTTGGTCCTAGCAGCAAAGTTTATACTGTTGCTAGATTTGGGGCACATAAAGGTGATTATATGTTTCATTGTCATAATCTTATTCATGAAGATAATGATATGATGCGTGCATTTCATGTTACAGATAGTGCAGGTGGTAAAAATGCTTTATCAGCTCAACCATTTATTATAAATCCATTAAATAATATTATCTACAATAATTGGGTATACGCGGATCCTTTATTAGGAGAAACAAATGCAAAGTTATCAGCTCTTATGCCTACATTCAATAGAATACATTTTAATAATACTCTTACTAAAAATTTACATAGAATTTTTTATCCATTACCTTCTGATATTCCTTTAATGAAAGGTGCTGAAAATCCTTGGCAATCAAAATGGTGTTCAATGACTTAGATTTAGAAGGTATTTACCTCTCATTCTTTAATAATATAACTTTATTTAAAGATAATTTCTATATTTTAAATTCAAACTAGTAATCGTAATTTTGAATTTAAAATTGAAAAACGACAACAAGCAACATGTATATCCTTTATATGCTTTAAACAATTATATTAGAAAATCATCTTGTATATTAGGAGGATATAACTTATAATTCTACTCTTTCTACACGAATGTTAAGTTTTCAAAGTCTTAATTAAAAATACATTTAAAAATAAAAATCAAATTTCTTAACTTTATCGTATATAAACATTTCACGATAAACAATCGCATCATAGAAACAGAACTCACATTGAAAAATTAGAAGCATTTCATCATAAACGTTCACCTCGTAGAAATAGAAATAGAAATAGAAATAGAAATAGAAACATGCTGAAGGTCCAATTTAAATAAAAAATTGATTTATGAAATTGTATATATATATATATATAAATGCTATTTTTTACATTGCTTACATCAGTTTTTTGTTTTCCTAATAATAAATGTATAAATCCATCAAAAACAGTATTGATTGATTTATTTAATACTTGGAATAAAGCTTTGCAATCAAATAATCCAGAAAAGGTACTCGATTTATATAGCAAAAAATCTGTATTGTTAGCTACTCTTGAAAATGAACCATTGAATACATATATAAAAAAATTACATTATTTTGAAGAATTTTTATTAAAAAATCCAATTGGAACTTTAATTACAACTTATACAAATACAGATACAATTACACCTTATATTGATGGCACTTATAATTTTAATATTAATGTATTTAATGATAATTGTGCACCAATTAAATGTGGTAATATTACAAATATATGTACTGGAAATTGTCGTATTGATGTTAAAGCGAGATTTACATATATATACATATGCGAAGAAAGAAAATGGAAAATTCAACATCATCATTCATCTAAATATCCTAATATGTAGTTTTTTCTTAATTAAATAAAAATAAAAAATTGAATTTAAAAATTTTAAAAAATATAAATAAAATATGCAAATCAAAAACATTATTATTTCTTTTCTTTTTATCTCTGAATCTGTTATTTCTGCTCCACGTAGAAATAAAAATCATGTTGAAGCAACTGAAGCAACTGAAGCAATTGAAGCAATTGAAGCAATTCATCATAAACGTTCACCTCGTAGAAATAGAAATCACGTTGAAGCAACTGAAGCAACTGAAGCATTTCACGTTGAAGTAGCAACAATAAAGAAAGGATAAACTTGGTATTGATACTGTTCCTATAGTTGAATAATTAGTCTAATGTATATTTAGTTATAAAAAAATTGAATTTTAAATAAAAATGTATAAAAAAACACCTACTTTACAAGATAATGTCATCCTTAACTCCTATGTTTATGAATTCTTTTAAATCTACCGACGACGTTAATAGACAGCAAGGTAACACTAAAATTAAATCTGAATTAAATCCAAACGCTTCTGAATTTATTCCTGAAAAAAATAGTGAAAAAATTCCTTTCATTGAAAATGAAAACAAAATTTTTGATTCTTTAGAAAAACAATTTGTACAAAATAATGATTGGATTTTTTACGTATAAAATTACTTTTTTATAAAAAAAGTAACCAAAAAAATAATAAAAAGTAACTAAAAAAATAATAAAAGAAAGCCCAAAAATCTGCATTTAATATGTAGATTTTTGGGCTTTTTTGCATTTAGATAAAAAGAATTAAAAAAAAATTGAAAAAAATAAAAAATAGTTATAATTTTGTACAAATGTCTACACAAGTAAAAGAATCTCGCAAAGAAGAATTAATTTCTTTTGAATTTTCAAAAAATTTTTCAAAAAATGTCACTAAATTTATTTCGTGGATTTTTAAAAATTACACTGTTAAAAATTCTTATACTGGAAAGGATGCATCTCCAGAAGATATAAATCTTTTTAATTTTGCTGAACCAAAGCGTAAAAAAATGGAATCATTTTTTAAATTTATCATTGAAAGTGATTTTACAGTTTTTGAAAATGATGTGCTTGTAAGTGATGAAAATACTGTAGTAAACAAATTTAACAGCATCACTAAAAAAGACACTGAAAAAAAGGTTAAAAAAGTAAAGGACACTGAA
>Ga0102855_1000349_pt1 | contig 16387 bp, 21 predicted proteins | sample Colrivmet1370B02_FD_78450 | JGI IMG/M metagenome (GOLD analysis project Ga0102855, IMG submission 78450) | Estuarine microbial communities from the Columbia River estuary - metaG 1370B-02 | ecosystem: Environmental > Aquatic > Marine > Intertidal zone > Estuary | place: USA: Columbia River...
AGAAAATAGAGCTTACAATGGGCAATGGGTTTTTGGAATATACAATCTGTATAATCGTCAAAATGCTGCATCCGTAAGTTTTCAAAAAAATAATGAGACAGGTCTTAATGAAGCTATAAGGTTATCCATTTTCGGGATCATACCTTCTATAGCCTATAACTTTAAATTTTAATTTATGAGAAATAGCTTTTGTTTAATAATTTGTGTTTTTCTGTTTTCAAAATGTGAAGATCCCATCGAAGTAGAAGTATTTGACTCAGAACCCCTCTTGGTTGTTGAAGCTCAAATAAACTGGATTAAAGAAACTCAAAAAACAGAACAAGAAGTTATTTTGTCTCTTAGCACTTCTTATTTTTTAGATACTTACCTACCTGCTGTAGGTGCCGAAGTTAATATATTTGATTCAAATGATAATATTTATGTTTTTTCTGAGGATACAGAAGCACCAGGTCATTATTTTCCTTTAGACACAATTCCTTATCTTCTAAACCAGGAACTTAAGCTAAACATAACCTACAAGGGCCAAGAATTTACTGGTACTGAATCAATAATTTCTGTGTCAACAATTGATAGTATCTCTCAAAAACCAATATTCTTTTTTGGTGAAGAAAGAATTCAGCTCGATGCTTTTTGTATTGATCCAAAAAATGAAAAGAATTATACATTCTTTGAATTTTCAGGAGAATCAATAGAAATTACTGAATTTAACGTTTATAGAGATGATTTTAATGACGGTTTTGTTTATAATGGTTTCTTATTCGGAAGTGATTTTGAAATAAATGATGAAATACGTTTTCGTCAGTATGGATTATCAAAAAGAGGTTTTAATTATTGGAATTTATTAGTTAATCAAAACACTCAAGGGAGACCTTTTGCAACAGTGCCTGTCAACCTAAATGGAAATATAATAAACCTTACGAATCCAAACGCGAATCCTTTAGGATATTTTAGAGCTTCTGAAGTCTCTGAAGTTATATATTTAGTAAAATAATTTAACTATAAATCAACTTTGTTTTTAGTGATATTAAACTATAATCTGGTTTTTTTATATGAGTATAAAATTATTTTAGTTAAAAAAATTAGATGTGTTTCAATGCTAATTCTTTGAAACTTTCATAAGTTATTACATCGTCAAAAATAGTTTGACTAGGGGTTTTATTAAAATTTTCTTTATACCAATCAAGAGCTATATTATTATATTCTATATCAAGATGTTTTTTAGACCAAATAGACAAATCATAAATAAGTGGATATAAATCAATTCCTGCAGATGTTAAAAAATACTTTTTAACTTTTTTATCTTTAGAATCTCTATAAAACTCAATTAAATTAAAACTTAATAATTTATTTAATCGGTTAGTTAGAATATTTGATGATATTTTTTCAGGAGAATTCATAAACTCTGAAAATGTTGTGCGTTGAAGAAATAAATCTCGAATTATCAAAAGAGACCATTTATCTCCTATAATTTCAAGTGAAGAGCTTATGGGGCATCCTGATCTGTTTTGTGTTATTTCAATCATATTTATAAATTAAAATTTATAATTAAATAGTAATAATCAAAATAATTATTACTTTTCTTTTTTTAATATCGCCATGCACTCTATCTCAATTTTTGCATTCAAGGCTAACCCACTCCCCGCAAAAGCACTTCTAGAGGGCAATTTTTCTTTTTTAAAGAAAGTTTTATATGCTTTAGACATTTCAGGCCAATCTTTAATATCAGATAACATGCAGGTACATTTAAAAACGTTATCAATAGAGCTTCCCATGCTTTCAAGTTTATTCTTAATATTAGATAATGCTTGAAGTGTCTCAGGAAAAATTCCACCATCAATAACTTTATTATTAGGTAATGTCCCTATTTCACCAGACAAATAAATTATTCCATTTACAATAGTAGCTTCAGAAAAAGGAGCACCATTTTCTAGGTGCAATTCGCTATTTACAAAAGTTATGTTCTGAGAAAAAATAGATGAAATTGATAATAGTATTAAATAAAAAAAAATATTTTTCATTATAAATTATTTTTTTTTCAATATACAATATTTGCTAACCTTAAAAAAATATTTTAGATTGATCAATCTATAATAAATGTTTAATTTACTTAAGGTTATTAAATTAGGATATAAGAGAATACACTAAAAATAGTATTCCGTAAATAATTAAATAAATTCTGTAATTATTTCTAGTTTTTATATAATTCTTATTTTTCGATGAAATTTTAGAGAATAAACCTATTAACTCTTTTTTAAATAATGGTTTAATATTTATTTTCCAATCATTAGTTTCATAGATAATTTTTCGGAATTTGCTTCTAAAATATGTACTAGGTATACCCCAAAGTATCAAAATAATCAGTATTAAATTTTTCATTTAAATAAAAGCCGTGGTGTTTTTTTAATGTATTCTTTATAACTCTTGAGATGGCCCCATTTTTCTTTTCCACTTGCTTCCAGAAGTCTTACTCCACTCACATATACTAAAAGAACATAAGTAAAAATAGGAGAAATTAATGTAGCAAATTGCAAGTTAAAAAGTGAAGAGAAAGAAATAACTGAAATGCCGATCCAAATAAAAATTTCTCCTAAATAATTTGGATGTCTCGAATAAGCCCAGAGCCCTGAATTGATAAAAGTATTTTTATTTTTAGGATTTTTTCTAAATTTTGTTTTTTGACTGTCAGCAACAACCTCTATAAAGAAACCTATTACAAAAAATGTTAAGCCTATAAAAAATAAATTATTTATAATGATCCCACTATCGCTTGAAATTCCTGTTAATGCACAAAGTGAACAAATTGAAACCCATGTTGCCTGGAGAGTCCAGGTCATAAAAAATTTAGCCGGAGACGGCTTAATGCTTCTAAACCTTTTATCCTCTCCATCATTTTGGATCCTTAAAAATAAAAAAATACCTAATCTTGTTGCCCATAAGAATATCAAGAAAGATAATATAAGATTTCCTAAATTAAAACCATGAGTTATGTAATTGTTATAATATATGTAAATGACTATTGAAATGTAATTTATACTCCCAGAAATATCATAAAATTTTTCAGTTTGAAAAAAATAAGCTGGGATAAACAAAGTCCATTGTAATAAGAAAGAAATTATAACAGCATAAGTGATTAGTTCAATTTGAGTTAATAAAGACAAAGAATAGGTAATTGAAAAAACTATGAATGAAATTAGTATGTAGCGTAAAGATTCTTTCATTTCTAAATGTAATAAAAAATCATAATATTAATCTATAATTTCAATGAAACCAAAACGTATAATAAATTAACCATAATGAATACAGAAACTAACTCAAGATGACGTGCCTTTGGTTATGTGATGGTTTGGGTCATAAGATTTTAACTATTTTTTATAAATATGAAAATTATCAAAAAAAATATATATGTTACTCTCTTTAGTTAGCTTCGGACATTTCTATATTTACAATTTAAAAAAAAGAAAAAGGAATAAAATCAAAGATATACCATCTTCAGTAAGATCATAAATTTGTATATTAGGATATACATTAAATCAATGATAAAACTTATTTCACTATTTCTAATTCAAGATGGTTTTAAAGAATTGTCAGAAGAATTAAATGATGCTGATTGGAATACTTTTCCTATTGGCGAAGAGTATGGAATATGGATTCCAATTACCTTAGTGGTGGTTGTGTTTTTTGGCTTTAGTTATTTAGCTAAAATAATTGAGAATGAATAAAAATTAAAAACCCTTATTGTTAAAGAAGATTAAATCTCAGATATATTATATTTTACGAGTTTTGAGATTTGTTATATTCGTTGCTAATTAATCATTTGAATTGAAAAACACAATCGTTGATTTCGAAAAATATTTAAATTTTCATAAAGAATATGGAGGAACAGGAAAAATTTTTAAATTTAAATTTATTGAATATAAAAAAGGATTTCTGAAATTAGAAGGTGAATTTACAACGATGGCTCTAAATCCAAATCAAAGTGTTCAAGGTGGTCAAATGAATTCTATGTTAGATGATGTAACTAGTTTGCTCTTAATTTACGAATCTAAAGGAGATTATTATCCAAGCTCTACAAATCTGCACAGTATCCATCATAGACCTTTATTTGTCGGGAAAGTAATTGCTACAGCTGAAATAATTAAAATCGGTAAAAAAATAGCATCTATTAAAGGTGAATTGCATTGCAAAGATGGGAAATTAGCAACGACCCTGATTCATACTGCCGTTCTTGTTAAATCTTTACCTAATAAATGATTATTGTTTATAATTAACTTTATTCATGAGTTTTATGCAACTCTAGGAGTGAGTTTTTTTGAATACAATACTATATAAATTCATAGTCAATACTTAATTTTCTCAAAGCTCTTAAAGCAGAACCAGAACTTTTATCATCTATTTCAATTTCTACAGGTTCTCCTTCTAAAAGAATATCAGTTAGTTTCTTAGATAAAGTTTCGTTAATATTAGAAGAAATTTCTGTAATACATTTTATAATGGCTCTTCTATCGGGCCGCTTAGCAAAACAGGACAACAAGTTTAATTTCATAGTTCTTTCAATTAAATAAATATAAGGCAATCCAACTTGTCAAGAGTAGTGTTTGAAATATAAAAAAGAAGTCCTTTCTAAGATTGGAATTAAATAGTTAAAAAAAATGGCTGACTAAAGGACTATCATATTCAGAAAGTTTTGGGATTCTTTAAAATTAGTTTTATGTTTAAATATTATTAATCATAAATTAATAAAAATGAAAAGGTTTTCTTTTTCCCTTTTAACAATTATTTTTTCATCATTTATATTGGTTTTTAGTTGCTCAATTGAAGAAGAAAATTCAAGTGTACCTTCTGTTCAATCACCAGAACCTGAAGACCAGGTAAAACAATTCACATTGACAGTAACATCGGCAGAAGGTGGAACAGTATCTAATGAAGGAGGAACTTATGATGAAGGAACAGAAATAATAATTACAGTTACTATTAACGAAGGATACCGCTTTACAGGTTGGGAAGGAAATGACTCTAAAGGTGAAAGCCTAACAATAACTTTAAATTCAAATCAAACTTATCAGGCACTATTTGAATTAATACCAATTTATACATTAACTGTTTCAACAACCGAAGGTGGTACAGTTTCAACTGAAGGAGGAGAATACCTAGAAGGAACTGAAGTAGAAATAATAGCTACATCAAATGAAGGATATCAATTTACAGAATGGGAAGGAAATGATTCTTCAAGTGCAAGCATAACAATAACTTTAGATTCAAATCAAACATATCAGGCACTATTTGAATTAATTCCTGTATATACTTTGTCCGTTATTGCTGTAGAGGGAGGAACAGTATCAAATGAAGGAGGAGAATACGAAGAAGGAACTGAAGTTACTATTACTGCTTCACCAACTGAAGGATATTCATTTCTAGATGGGAAGAAGTTGATATTTCAACATCTTCTTTAACGATCACTGTAAGCTCAAATATTTCATTGACAGCTATTTTTAATGCTCTTCCTAATGCGTCTAATAGTTCTAATTTTACAGATGAAATCGAGGGTCCTGTGATATGGATGAATGAAACAATAGCTTTTAATAAATCGGATGGTTCAAATCCAAACCTGGTAGAGAATCAAGATAGGATTAGAGATAACATATGGATTACAAGAGGGAACTCAGGAGGTCAGATTTTTAATATAGCATTAAACTCAAATGCTAATAAGATTGAGAGTCCAGTTGGAACTGAATGGGCAATTGGTACATTAGATGAAATAGATAATTTGTCTTTTGATTATTTTCGAAATGCCGTTAGTAGACCAAAAAATGTTGTAGGGAAAAATTTGGTTCTCCATTTAATTGAAGATAATATTTATTTGACTGTTAAGTTTATTTCTTGGAGTCAAGGCAAAAGGGGAGGATTTTCCTACGAAAGAAGTACTCCTTAAGGTTTACGCCAACGGATACAAACCAAATCCTATCTAATCCTGACTCATCAATGACTTAAGGCAAGATTCATATGGTTTAAAAGAAAAACCCTCCGATTGGGAGGGTTAAATTCAGCTGAAAATATTTTTAAAAGTCCATAACGCGAACGGACATTAAAGTATTAACGACTTTTCTCATACCCGATACTTTTCTAGAAAATTCTGCAAATGCAGGATCAGAAAACATTTTTTTAGTATTTGAAAGAGCAGTTTTGATGTCAGGAGATCCAATCCATACAAAATGAGTAAAGTCTGCATTTTTACCCACTATAGGATATGCTAAGCCATAGGAACTATCTTCATATCCTAACTTTTTAGCCATTTTTTGGGAGAAGCTTTTAAATTCCTTTAAGTATAAGCTTGGTTTTGATACATCCATTTGGTAAAGCATGAAAACATTATCTTCAGCCCAATCTTCCCCATTGTACCAAATAGGTGTATTTAACGACTGAGAAACAGCAACAGAAAATTCTGCAAGTTTACCATCCAAGAGTAATTGTGCCTCTAGTGATTGACCATAAGACATAAAAGCTTGTTCAAAAGCCTCCTCATTAGGAAAGCATATTTGAAGTGAATGTGTAGACTCAGTTGATCCATTAATAGCATATGCAAATAATGACTTTGTTCCTTGAATATTCTTACCCCATTCAGTATTCATTGCAGAGGAAAGTGCTGACACAACCATTTCGGGATTCTCTGCTTTAATGTCAAAAAATAAACAATATTGAGCATTTAATGAAATTGTACCTAATAATAAAATTGATAATAATAGTTTTTTCATTTTAAATTGATTTATGATTAATAATATTCAAATATAACAAATTCCAGAACTTACTGAAGATGATTGCCTTAGGTTTAAATGAAAACATTACTAAAGTTAATTATAGAGTGTTCATCACTCACTAATAAACTCTATACAATGAAAATGAAAACTAATAAAGTACGTGATATTTGCCTTTAGTATGTTTTAGTAACGTTTTCTTATATTAGCTTTAATCATAAATCAATTAATATGAAATCTAATTCAGTTTTATTCACTAAAGAAAAAAGTATTACTAAATATAATGGGTTAAATAATTCAATTGATTGGAAGGTAGATTTTGAGAAACATATTTATGGTATATCAAGAGTAGATGACTATGTTTTTGTAACAACCCGTAATAATTGGGGAACTTCAAATTCCACAAGTTTAATTAACTTTAAATCTGGCAAAAAAACTTGGAATTTAAAAGAAATATTTTACTCTGTACATATAATTAAGGATGTATTAATTTTCAAAAATAGGACAAATAAATTTACAGCTATTGATATAAATAGTGGTATTGAAAAGTTTAGTTTAAAATCACCTTTTAGATGGTCAACAACAAAAACATTTTTATTGAATGGTAAATTTTATCTTTTTTCATCAAAAACAATTTATCTTCTTAATATAGATAATGGTAAGCTAACCGAATCAAAACTTCCAGACAGATTAAATGCTAAAGAATTAATATCGGGCTTTATATTAGATGAGTTTCAAATTAATATAAATAATATTCCATCAAGTGATTCTGGTCATATGATTATGGGTGATGCAGCTGGCGCTGATGTTGGGGGTGGTGATGCTGGTGGTGGAGATGCAGGCGGTGGTGGCGGTGATGCGGGGTAATGAAACAGGCTAGAAATGAAATAAGGGAAGACTAGCCTTTATTTGTGTGATATATTAGTTCAATATCTTTTTTTATATATTTAACTTAGTGAAAATCAATAAAATGAAAAACTTATTTTTAATATCTATCTTTTTATTAGTGTTTTTTAACTGTTCACCGGATGAAGAAACACAACCTGATACTAATACTGATCAAGCTACAACTCCAAAGCCTGAAGCTGAAACTCCCGAACCAGTAGTTGTTCAATATACTTTAACAGTAACAGCAGGAGATGGCGGAAGCGTAACTAATGGTGGAACATTTGATGAGGGAACTTCCGTTTCAGTCACTGCTAATGCTAATGAAGGATATGAATTTATTGGATGGGATGGCAATAACTCAACAAATGAAGCAATCTCAATTACACTAAACTCAAATCAAACAATTCAGGCTCTTTTTCAATTGGTTGTTTCATCTGAAAACTATTATTCAAGTGGAAATATAATACCTATTGAACCTGTTATTTTTTATGATAGAGAATTAGATGTTAATGGAATTAAAATAATATCAGCAGGCGAAATTAGTGGTCAACAGGCAGTGCCCGACGTTTGGATATATAAAACTGCTCAATTATTTAAATTACTTATGGACAAAGATTCAGAAGGGATTGATTCTGATTCACAGTTAAATATGATTAAAACTCTTAAAGGTGAAATTGGTTGGCATCAGGAATATCCTACTGGCCAAAGAATTGCAAGGGGTGGTGGAAATGAATATTCTCCTGGTTTTTTAGGAGATTCTCGTAATCAATTTTATCCAGGTATTGAGGCTTTTGAGGATGAATTAAGCTTAGATGATATGGTTTGGTATAAAAACATAGATAGCATGGGTACAGGTGATGATGACATCAATGAAATTATTGAGCATACTCTTCACACTCTTCATCGTTTCGGAGTAAGAGGAGGAGTTGAAGGCTCAACTGAAGCATTAAATATAGAAGCTGAAGAAGAAGATGTAAGCAACACAGCTATTTTTCTTGCAATGAAAGAAGCTCACAATAACGGTGTTTTTGATATTGAAGGGTATGGAGGTGATATTAACAATCAAGATGCCTGGCCAGTTATGCTAAAAGAATATCAGTACTTATTAACTTATGGGATGTGGGAATTTAGTGAGTTTTGGGAAGGAGGAAGTCTTTCTCCAGAATGGAATGACAACGCGAGAACTCCAGAAGGTGTTTTAGCAAATAATCCCCTGGGCTATCAACTTTACAATACGTATTTCAAGCCAGTAATCTCTATACCAAATAAGGAAGTATTAAGAACAATGTTTCAGGATAATGACCAAGGAGAATCTGGGTATACTCCAGATTAAACCACAGGTATATTCTCTCACTGGCAATAAAAAAAGGATTACATTGCTGCAATCCTTTGATTTTAAAAGGGTGGAAGAGCGGTCTCGAACCGCCGACCTCCTGAACCACAATCAGGCGCTCTAACCAACTGAGCTACAACCACCATTTACATGTGCGAATTTAACTGTTTTCAGCGACTAAACAATAATTGCTAATAAAGAAATTAATTTTTTTTCAAATATCGCTAGGATAAGAAATTCCTGCTTTTTTTCTTACAGAATCAATGATTTTCATTAATTCTAAACTATTTTGATGAGACCATTTAGAAGATTCAATAGCACCTTCTCTAAGGCATTGACTGGCTTCCATTATTTCATATGAATAACCAAGTCCCAAAAAATTAAATGATTTAGGTGTTTTTACTTTAGACTGTACTAAATTTAAATTTGGTGATTCATGCCACCTATCATCCATATAAATTTCACCTTTCTCACCTGCTATTGTTGCACGCATTTCTTCGTTGTGTGTATAACTGGAATAGAGTAAGGCATGTGCATGTTCATATGTTAATATAATGGCTAACTGCTTATCTATTCCTTTTGGTGTTATATGTGCAGAAGCTTTTATGTTATTTGGTATTCCAAGTAAATAATAGGCTAAAAATATTGGATAAATACCTATATCTAGCAATGTTCCGCCACCCTTTATTGGGTTAAATAATCTTGAATCTTCTCCTTTATCTAATCCATTAAAACTAAAGGTTGCATTTATATAACGGATAGAACCTAAAGATCCTTTATCTATCCATTTTTTTACTTGACAAAAAGCAGGATTAAATCGAGTCCAAAGGGCCTCCATTAAAAAGATGTTTTTTTCTTTTGAAATAGTAATCATTTCTTTAACTTGAATTGCATTCATCGCAAGAGGCTTTTCACACAAAACAGCTTTTCCATTAAGGAGAGATTTAATACTTAAAGAAGCGTGCTGAGGGTGCAATGAAGCAATATAAATGATGTCTACAGCGGTATCTTCAAATAGTTCATTATAGCTTCCGTAAAACTTATCAGCACCATAACGTGAGGCAAAAGACTTTGCACGCTCAAAATTTGTGGAAGCTACAGCTATAAGTTTTGTGTGATCTACTAATAGCAAATCAGAGGCAAACTTATTTGCTATTTTACCTAACCCTAAAATCCCCCATCTAATTACTCGCATAGGTATTGGTGAATTAACGAATTAAATCAGTAACATCACCAATAGAAAGTGGTTGTTTTGAAGTAAAACCCTCACCTGCTTTTGTTCCAATTAGACGTCCAAAGTTTTTTGCACGATAAGAAACACTTTCTAAAAAATTTAAACTACTAATAGGTGTAGATTTATCCTTTGAATTTTTATTATGAAACTGACTCGAAAAAGCAGTTACTGCTTTTATTTTTTTATTTAAAAAGCCCGAAATATCAATAATTATATTAGGTTCAATATCATTCCATTGAATATATTCTAAAACAATTTTAGGTCGCCATTCCTTTTGATATTTACCAATTTGATCTTGAGTTTTAATCTTTGACAAACCACTTAAAAAACAAGCATCATTAATTAACTTATTCCCTTTTCCATGGTCAATATGGCGATCATGAAAAGCATTACAAAAAATGATCTCTGGTCGGTAGGTTCTTATTTTTTTTATAACCTCTAATTGATGGTCCTCATTATTTTGAAAAAATCCATCTCGAAACTTTAGATTATCTCTAAAGGAAACTTCTAAGATTTGAGCGGCTTTAATTGCTTCTTCTTTTCGAAGTATAGTACTACCCCTAGTTCCTAATTCTCCTTCAGTTAAATCAATAATTCCTACTGATTTTCCTTGAGATACTGAAAGTGCTATACTTCCACCACAACCAAGTTCAACATCATCCGGGTGTGCACCAAAAGCTAGAATATCTAATTTCATTTTAAAGACTTTTTAAGGGCATTTAACAAATCTGATTTAATATCCAAAAAAGCTTCAATACCTGATGAAAATCGTATCATTTGACTAGAAATTCCTTGGTCGATACGTTCTGCTTCTGTCAATAATGCATGTGAAGTTAAACGGGGACTTAAAGCCGTACTTTCAACTCCAGCTAAACTCATTACAGGTTTTACTAATTCTAAATTTAATAAAAACTTTTTACAATCAATTCCTGTTGCCAGATCAAAAGAAAGCATTCCTCCAAAACCATGCATTTGCTTTTTTGCAAGCAAATGATTTGGATGTGACGATAATCCAGGATAATATACTTTTGTTACCCATTCTTCTGCGTCCAAAAACTCTGCTAACTTTTGGGCATTCTTATTTTGTTCTTTAACACGAATAAAAAGTGTTTTTACACTTCGCTCGAGTAACCAAACAGTATGATCACTTAAACTTCCACCAAAGTTTTTTGCTGATTTAAAGACAAGTTCCATACATTTTTTAGATCCTAAGATAACCCCTGCAGTAATATCACTATGACCTCCTAAATATTTTGTTGCGCTATGAATTACTGTATCGATTCCAAAGTTAATAGGATTTTGATTTACGGGACTAGCAAATGTATTGTCGATCATAGTCCAAAGTTTAGCTTTTTTAGCTAAGTTACTTATCGCTTCTAAATCAATTATCTTAAGTGTTGGATTACTTGGCGTTTCAATGAAAATTCCTTTTGTATTTTTTTTGATTTCAATTTTAAAATCATCAGAATCTAATCCTTTTGTAAAACTAAATTCAATCCCATACTTGGGAAACTCTTGTTTTATGAAATTACGTGTACCTCCATATAAATCGTCTTGAAAAATAACATGATCACCTGCCTTAAGATGAGAAAATAATGCATTACTAACAGCTGCCATTCCAGATCCAAAAATCATACCTGCTTCTGCTCCTTCTAAAGCAGCAATTTTTTTTGCTAAACCAATTTGATTTGGAGTATTAAAATAACGTGGGTATTGATTAATCTCTTGATCAATAAATCCATAAGAAGTAGAAGGATAAAGTGGGGAAATAGCACCTCCATACTGGGTGTCTGTTAATTCGCCTGCATGAACACAAAGAGTTTTAAAATCAGTTTTATCTTTCATTTAATTTTCAATCCAAGTTGTTACACTAGGATCATCAGGTTGGGTACGTGGAGAAATTACTTTTGCTAACTCTCCATTGGTATTAATAAGGTATTTCTGAAAATTCCAAGAAACACTTGAATTAAGAATACCATTTTTAATTTTTTGAGTTAAAAAAGAATAAATTGGGTGCATGCTAGACCCTTTAACAGAAATTTTACTCATCATGGGAAAGGTTACACCATAATTTTTTTCGCAAAAAACAGCAATTTCTTCATCTGTTCCAGGCTCTTGGAAAAGAAAATTATTAGCAGGAAAACCTATAATGATAAAATTATCATTCTTATATTTTTCATATAAAGCTTGTAATTTTTTATATTGTGGGGTAAGTCCACAATTTGAGGCTGTATTTACAACCATTATTTTTTTCCCCTTCAAATTATTAAAATCAAATTCCTCACCTTCAAGGCTTTCAACCTTAAACTGATAAATTGTAGTGTCTTGTTCATTTTGACTTTTAGCAGATAGTGTAGCGATCATAAAAATTAGAAATGTTATGTTTATTGATTTCATTTATATTATTTATTCAAATGTCGCTGATTTCATCTAAAGAAAAAAATTAGTTCTTAATTTAAACAATCTCAGCAGATAAGCCTGCTTCTAATAGAGCAGAACAACGAGGGGTTAAAAATTTCAAACTACCAGACTTTACTCCACATTTTCCGGAAAAATGAACTAAATAAGCACACTGTTCTGCCTGAAGAGATGTATGCTCACATATATTAATTAAACATTCAATAACATGATCAAAAGTATTAACCTCATCATTGTATAAAATGATTTCGTGCTCTCTTTCTGCTAAGGTGTTTACCTCAGTGATTTCTTGTGGATTTATTTCTGGGTTTTCCTTGTTCATTTAACAAATTTCAATGCTCTCCAGGAGTCTTTTTGTTTTTTATCTACTAAATATAATCCTTCATTTTGACAACATTCATTTAAGATAGATATATCAGCTTCAAAAAATCCTGAAAGAAATAAAAAACCTTTAGGCTTCAATGCAGTATAGTAGGATGGTATTTGTTCTAAAAGTATATTTCGATTAATATTAGCAAATATAATATCATACGTTGGTTCGGATACAGAAATCAACTCTGCCAAAGAAACATAAACATTATTGCAATTATTCGTCTGGATATTTTCTGCTGTATTTTCAATACACCAAGGATCATTATCAATAGCATCTGTCCTTTTCGCACCTTTTAAAGATGCTAAAATAGCCAATACTCCTGTTCCACAACCCATGTCTAGAACTCGTTTTCTTATAAAATCTTCATCTAAGGCAAAAGATAGCATCATAAAAGTTGTTTGATGATGACCCGTACCAAAACTCATTTTTGGATTAATAACTAATTCAAACTTTTTTTCTTGTGGATTATGAAAATCAGCCCTAACAACACAATCTTCACCAATTAAGATAGGATGAAACTCTGACTCCCATTTTGCGTTCCAATTAATGGGTTCAATTATTTTTTTTTCAAAGGTAATGGTGACTTTATCATTATTTAAAAGATCAATAGAATCTATAAATGAATCATAATAAAGGTCTTCTGGGACATAAGCCTTTAAGAAGCCTTCACTGTTTTCAAAACTTTCAAAAGGAAGTGATTGTAGTTCCGCTAATAAAATCTCTTCCCAAGGATCACTGGGCAGAACTAAAAAACTATATTCTATATAATTTTTGGGCATTTAAAATGCATTAACAATCGCCATAAAATCTTCTGCATTCAAAGAAGCGCCTCCAATTAAACCACCATCAACATCTTTCATAGAAAAAATTTCTTTTGCATTACTTGGCTTTACACTTCCACCATAAAGAATAGCTACCTCATTAGCCAAAGAAAGAGAATAACGTTCCACTATAAGACTTCTAATAAAGGCATGCATTTCTTGTGCTTGAGCAGGACTTGCTGTTTCTCCAGTACCAATAGCCCAAACGGGTTCATATGCTAAAACAATCTGCTCCCAAGCAGATTCAGGAAGCGCAAATAAAGCTTCTGATAGCTGATCTTTGACTACCTCAAAATGTCTTTCTTTTTTTCGTTCTTCAAGCTGTTCACCAAAGCAAAATATAATTTCCATTCCTTCAGATATTGCAGTATTTACTTTTTCTGACAAGGAACTATTGTTTTCATGATACAGCGAACGTCTTTCTGAATGACCTAAAACGACCGTTGTTACCCCTACTCCTTTTAACATTGCTGCTGAAACTTCACCAGTATATGCTCCAGAGGCTGCAGCATTCATATTTTGAGCAACAACGGTAATTGAATCATTTTTTAAGAGATCAATACTTTGTGAAAGCTGAGTGAAAGAAGGGGCTACCATAACACGAACATCTTTAGGCTTTAAGTGAGCGGCTAATGCATTTAATAATATTTCTGTTTCTCTGTGGTCATTGTTCATCTTCCAATTACCAGCTACTATTTGATCTCTCATGTTTAGATTGTTTTAATTCTTGGGTCCAGATATACGTATATAAAATCGACCACAATATTAATGATAATAAAGAGAAGGGCAATGACTAAAACAGCACCCATTACTACAGGAATATCTAATTGATTGAGAGCTTCCACAATTTCTTTACCCAAACCCTTCCAACCAAAAATGTATTCAACAAAAATTGCGCCTGACAAAAGAGAAGCGAGCCATCCTGAAACAGCAGTTATAACTGGATTTAATGAATTTTTCAATCCGTGGTTAAATATCACTTTATATTTAGATAAGCCTTTAGAATATGCTGTACGTATATAATCTTGAGAAAGCACTTCTAACAAATTACTCCGCATTAATTGAATAATTACAGCCAATGGTCGAATCCCTAATACAAAAGAGGGTAATATTAAATTTTTCCATACTATAGAATATGACTCACCAAAATCATCTAATTCATATAGACTACCGGTCATATTTAATTTTGTGTAATCATGTAAAACATATCCAAAAAACCATGAAAATAAAATTGCACTAAAAAATGATGGAACACTCATTCCCAGAGTACTTATTAATTGTAAAAAACGATCAATCCATGTATCTTTATTTAAGGTGGCTACTATCCCAAAAAAAACACCTAATACAATTGCAATAATCATAGAAGATAAAGCTAAAACTGCAGTATTTGGAAGCGTTTCTTTTAATATTTTAGTAATAGGTTTGCCTCTGTTTTGATAAGAAGTTCTCAAATAAGGAGCTTTAATAATCAAAACCTTATTAGTATTTGAAAAAAGCTTCCAGCCTCCATAAACACTTGGATCATAATAGGAAAAATCTTCTGCATTTTTTGAATGTACTGAAAAAGGTGATAAATCGTTTAGGTAAAAAAAATACTGCTGCGACAAGGGAAGATTAAAGCCAAATTTAGCCTTTATAATTTCAAGTTGAGCACTGTCTTCATTTTGATCTAACATCATTTGTGCAGGATCACCTGGTAAAACAGTGAATAAAAAAAAGACCAAACTAGCAACTCCAAAAAGAGTCAGAAAGACAGTCCCTATTTTATTGGCGATATAAAACATTTTTACTGACGAGCATTTAAATGAATAAGTGCAAAAATGGAATAATTCACCATATCGTGGTAGTTTGCATCTATCCCTTCACTCACAATTGTTTTGCCTTGGTTTTCTTCAATTTGTTTTACGCGAAGTAATTTTTGAAGAATTAAATCTGTTAATGAACTAACGCGCATGTCACGCCATGCTTCGCCATAATCATGGTTTTTATTGAGCATTAACTCAAAAATTATTTTTTGATGTTTGTCATAAAGCTCTAGAGCTTCAATATCATTTAGATCAGGCTGCTCTGAAACGCCTAATTCAATTTGGATGAGTGCCATTAAACTATAGTTTACTATCCCTATGAATTCAGATTCTTGACCTTCCTCAATTTTTTGTTCGGAATTTATTTGCAAACTTCTAGTGCGCTGTGCTTTAATAAAAATCTGATCTGTAAGAGAAGGAAGCCTTAAAATTCGCCAGGCTGCACCGTAATCTTTCATTTTTTTTTCAAACAAATCTCTACAACGGCTAACAATTTCATAATACTCTTTACTGGTGGGCTCCATTTAATTATTAATTTACACTAAATTTCGAATATATTTAGTTAGATCTTCCCTTTCAAAGCAAAAAGTTATTAAAAATAATATCATACCACTTTCTATAAATTGTAAGGGATCACTTATTGATTTAAGTGAACCTAAGGTTATGGGAATATTAAATCTAAGCAACGATTCTTTTTACGATGGCGGAAAATACAATACCATTAAGAGTGCTCTCGAGCAAGCAGAAAAAATGGTTAGAGAAGGTG
>Ga0102855_1000365_pt1 | contig 15883 bp, 18 predicted proteins | sample Colrivmet1370B02_FD_78450 | JGI IMG/M metagenome (GOLD analysis project Ga0102855, IMG submission 78450) | Estuarine microbial communities from the Columbia River estuary - metaG 1370B-02 | ecosystem: Environmental > Aquatic > Marine > Intertidal zone > Estuary | place: USA: Columbia River...
AAAGCTGGCTTACCATGGGATGACGTGCCAGGCGTATGGACAAAGGAAAAGAGAAACCCATTTCAACCACTTGTTGATCTAGATGAGTATAGTCCCGATTATAGTCTCTATCATCCTGATCGATTCTTAAGAGCTGTTGGTGGAAATATTGTTCGTTCTATTAATCTGGAATCATATCGCGGCTGCCCTTATTCTTGCACCTTCTGTAATAGTCCTATGACTCGTACCCTAGATAAGAACTATCTACGTAGGAAATCGTTAGACGTATTAAGAAAAGAGATAGAGAGCTATATTGAATTATATGAGCCAGACTATTTCTTCTTTGTTGATGATTGTTGGTTAGCAAGACCTAAGCGTGAGGTATATGCCTTGTGCGATATGATGGCCGAATTTAAAATCCCGTGGTGGTGCAATACACGAATTGAAAACGTTGATGATGAATTACTCTTTGCAATGAAAGAGGGTTATTGCGACCGTGTTCAATATGGTATCGAATGTGGTAATGATGAATATAGAAAGAACATCCTTAAGAGAAACGTAACAAATGAAGAATACGAGTCAAAGATTCCGATAATCAATAATAGCGGAATACCATACGGATTAAACATTATTATTGGTCTACCTCATGAGACCAAAGAATTGGTAATGGAAACTGTTGAGCTTGTTAGAAAATTTGGTGGTAATGACGGTATTGCAGTTGCGATCTTTATTCCCTATCATGGTACTGAGCTAAGAACTTATGCGGTCGAGCATGATCTACTTGAGCACAATTGGATATCCGGCGATGGGTATCTGCTTGGTGGATCTGCATTAAACCAGCCTAAACCCTATCTAGGAAAGGATGAGATCTGGGATCTAGCAATGAAGTTTAAATATTATGCCTTATTTAATGAAGATAAGTGGGGATTAATAGAATCCGATCTAGATGCCGCTGAACAATTATACACCGAGTCTTTCTTCTTGGATAAGGCTGCTGACGGTAAAACGAATATAATCAATCGACAAAAAACAATATGGGCTTGCGAAACAGATGGGTATCACGATGTTAGATTACATTAAGACGTATTATATTGGTACCGAGGATGATGGTAAGATTTCCGATATTTCTAGTTCCGAACTAGTCTATATTAATTCGATAGGCGCTCATGGATGGGCAGACACCTGTTCTAAGATCTCCTGGGCATATATGAATGCCGAACTAAAATCACGTTTCGTTAACGAACCTACAAAGATATCCCTTATTGTATCAGACTACGCATTCTTTAAAAGAAAGGAGGAGGACGAATATACCTCATTCGATCGTATTGAGTTTCTTGTGAATAACTTCCGACCTCCAAAAAATGGTTGTGTTGTATCCTTATATAAGATTCAAGAGAAAGAAGAGGGACATATATTTGAACTGGAGGATGCTCCATTATTAGGGAAAAAGTCAACCACCCACGTCGAATGGCCATTTCAAACACATAACGTTTGGCCAATGAAAAAAGTATGGGATGAGGATAACAGTCAGGACTATTTTAGTTTCCAAAGGTCTGAGACCAACACGTTTGTAAAAGAACGGAATAGCTATATCGAGGATTCTATATTAGAGGTAATGGAACAATATGGGTATAAGATAAAATTCGTAGATTATACGATGCATCCGGAAAAGGCCTATGATATCATATTGAATGCCAAAACTCATATTAGTTACATAGGCGCATCATGGCACTTTGCTCATTATATCGGTATCCCGGTAATTGATTATGGTGAACATGTTAATAGTGCACTAGGTCCAGGAATGGGAATATTCGGTTTACTTGGCGCGCCAGGCTATGGGAAAGATCGGGCACAGATGACTATAAATAAGGATAATAGATTCGTTGAGAAGAGATTTAAAAGTGTGATCGGTTTCGGTTTAAGTCTAAATGATCTGGATAAAGATGAATTGAAAACCCATATTATTAAGGAATTAATGAAGTTATGATAACATATCCCGAAGCCTATATTGATATATTGGATCATCATAAAACCTATCATATCGGTACAGACCTGTTGCTCGATCCCATCCGTCAAGTACCTATATCAATGGGTGACTTTCAATTCAATAATGGCGACTATCTTACTTGGTGTGATATCCTTGCAAGACTATCCCAACTGTTTATTACTGCTGAAATGAAGTCAAAGCTTTCGATGTCAACGCCTACTGCTGTTTTATGCTTCCCCGATTATTATGATAGGAAGTTCAAAGAAGAGGATCAGGAAACGAGAGAAGAACGAATCGATTTCCTAATTAGTAAAATGGCACCTCCTACAAATGGATTAGTATTATCTACATATAAGGTGCACGAACCTCTTTTAATGTATGACAAGTATAGAGAACCTATTCAAGGGATTAATGCAACTTGGCCCTTTACTACTTTATATAAGTGGGACATGGTCGATACTTGGGATAAGGATAAAGTGGGCGATTATATCACCTTCCAAAAAACTGAATTGGCTTCTCCCCTAAGAAATGATGAATTACACATGGCCAAAGAGAATCAGATTCTAGAATACCTAGAAAGTAAGAATATCAAAATTAAGTTCATTGATTACTCAATGGATACTGAAGAGATCTATAACAGTATCTTACATGCCAAAACCCATATTAGTTATTTTGGGTCTAGTTATTGGCTTGCTTGTTATCTAAACACCCCGATCGTTGCTTATGGTTATAGAACGGATGTGGTATGTGCAGAATACGGATTCTCGGATTTATTCGGAAGGCATAGTTCTGGCGCCAGTTGGCACGATCATCCTGGCGCATGTCTTCCGGTCACATACCAAGAAGACGAAGATGGATACAAACAATTCCTACCTAAACCAGTTCCCCCAATTGGCAATATACAAATCATCGGTCATCATTCCAAGCGGCAAACCTCTGAAGAGTTTGAAGAAAAAATCGCAGCACTTTGGGATAAATAAGACCACACCATAGAGATTTACCATGAAAATTCTAAATACTAGGTACACTCTAAATATCGGACAAGCGGCGTCTTTTATATAAGAAAAGATCATCTTTTTGCTCTACCATGTCACCAGTTGGGAGCCAGCCATCGATATAGCAGGTCGGACCCTTAACATAGAGTTCTCCATCCACTATTTTAGTATCACAATAGGTTTTATCTCCAAGGATAATCCCACCCTTTGCTTTCCAACGATAGTGGTATACCTTTACAAGGTTATCGAATACAGTATTGATAGTAATTGGACCAATTTCGCTCATGCCCCAGTTAGGTTGAACAGTTGCTCCATGATAAACGAAAGCTTCGATCATATCCCAGCTCACAGGATCGCTTCCACCCAGTATCCATTTACCACTTAAGTCGCAATCTTTAAATCCTTTAGTATTCATTAAAGCTCGCATGTGAGCAGGTGTTAAGAAGGTGTGAGTGTAGTCTTTAAAATCTCTTAGAAAGGAATATGGATCGAATTGTTTGATGGTTAGATCAGCACCAAGAGTATGGGCAGGTAAGCTTTGTGAAAGTAATCCACCGGCATGAGTCATTCGTGTTACGGTTAATACTCTGCTTTTTGACGTCAGCTTTTGAGCATCAATTGCTACTTCGATTGAAGCTTTAAGATTTTCTGGAGTTCTAAATATAGTCTTGGGTGTACCGGTCGTACCACTAGATGAAATCGATACACCATTTTTTAGTATTGATTTAAAGTCCATTAGCCGTTTTCAATAAATTGGGATAATATATTTTATCAAAGAATTCTTGAGATGCCTCTTCATGATTTTTTATGCCCAATCTTAGAGCATACGCATTCCAAGTCCATGCTTTGTTTTTCTTTTTCCATTTACAATTTAGATTTATAAGATTTGCCATCTCAGTAGCCTTTGCAAATGTATCTATGCCAGGATCTTTTCTAATCCAGCTTTTAGGTCCGTCCATTTTGTAACCATATGAGTCTGGATTTTTTTCTATATCAGATAGCTCCATGTATTGTGATTCATTATCACGCAAATAAAGGGGAAACGCGGTAACATTGTCTATATATTCATGCCCTTCTGATTTCCAATACAAAATAAAATCGTGTACATCTTCAACTTTATCTTTTGGTAATCCGGTTATGTAAAACACATTTATGAATACATTCTCCTTCCAAATACTTTTGGCTATCTTCATACCATCAATTTTTTTCTGTCTGTTTCCTTTACGAATAATTTTAGCAGTTTCGTCATTCCAAGTTTCAAGTCCGTGCATTGCAGATCTTAAACCAATATCGTATAGAAGCTGAGCTTGTTCTGGCTGCCCCGCAATGATATCAAAACGAATATACGCCCAAAATTCTGGCTGGAACGGAAGTCTATCGACTACTCGTTTAATGGAAACTAACTTCTTTGTGTAATCATTAAAAGTATCATCAATAATAGCGTATCGCTTGGTACCCCACATTTCATAGTTATTCAATAGCTCTTTATATAACACGTCTTCATATTTCATGAAGTCGCGAGTATTTTGATTCTTGTGTGGATAGTTACAAAACGCACAATTAAAAATACAACCACGACTTGTTTCTAAACCTACAATTTCATCTGGGTGCAAATATGGAAATACAGTATAGGAATCATTAAAACTAAACTTTCCATCTTTTGCTTTTCTATCCCAATCTATTATTCTTGGAAAGACGATACCACTGCAAAAATCTATAATTTGGTTTTCGCTGTGTCCGACAAAAATATGATCGTAATCTTCATCTATATACTGATACGCGTAAGCACCTCCTACAATTAACTTATAGGAGTCGTTGTACTTGTTAAGTATTTTTCTAAGATTTTTTGCAGTAAAAAATTTGTTTTTAAACCAAGTAGAGCTTACACCAAATGTTTTTATTTTTACTTTAGAAAGTATTACCTCAAGCTGATCTAAAGACATGTATGAAGCATAATCAATTACAAGAGTAGAATATCCGTGTTTTTCAAGTTCAGTAGTTAAACGATAAACCCCTATGCCTCTTGAGAGACCTTCATTGATTGGTATATCGTTAAGTAATACAAAATCAATTAAGGTTTCCGACATATTATTAGTCCGCCACTATACAATCCCAAATACCTTAATCCATCTGGATTTAATCCAGCTTCTGCCTGTAAAGTTTCTATTGCTAAAGGAGTTTTAGGTTCTAAATAAATCCCGCCAGGCGCAAGGTTTGCCAAAGCATAGGTAAGTCCCGCTTGTTTACTTGTAACATTATTTTCCCAAGTTCCAAGACCGTTATAGAAAATTGCACAATCCATATTATTGGCTGAATGAATTGTTCTGAAGTCACCGTGGATAATGGTATCATCTTCAATATATTCTACGATATCGAATCCTACACATCGGTCGTTTCCGTAGATACGTTTCAATTCATTATAGAAATCACCATTCCAAGTACCGGCTTGGATTACCTTTCCAGCAGGAATAGTGTAAGAGCTTAAAGCGTCTTCAAGATTTGCTCGGATCCAATCCCTCCATGCATCAAAGCGCGTTCCTTCGAGTGAATACAATTCATCCATATATCGTACGTTTTGGTCTACGAAATCCACTTCGCTATCGAAATCTAATGGCATGATTATATTTCTCCTAAAAGGTTTATTCTTGCATTTTGCTGTTCTTGCCAGTCTTTATAGATAAATTTTAAAGGATCATCACTTGACACATCGCATTTGCTACATTGCTTAGTGCAAGAGCGATTTCCCTTTATCAGCTCTTTAGTATATTTATCACATATAAACTTATATATGTCTTGTACATTTGCAGTATTTATATCTCCGTACGTCGCCTTCACAGACCAATCGTGACAACACAAGTTTACACTACCGTCCCAATCAATAAACATTCTATTCAACGGTATATAGCACGGGTCTGTACTTGAAGAAGTATATAAGGTACCAGCTCTGTTTGTTATGTAATGCTTCTTATTAAATGTTTCATCTTCTGTTCCCTGATCTATATCGTAGGTCTTATAAAGACTCACATCACTGAAAAAATCATATTCTTCTTTAAAATAATTGTATTGTTCTTCGCCGTCATATAAGCTCACTGTAACTCTATGCTTTCCACTGTTTAAATCTAACACATCATTTAAACCATCTATGTGTTTATATAATATATCTCCATTAGTCATTATACGTACGGTAAAGTCTTCAGCAAATACTTTAACTATTTCTAAAAAGTTTGGATGCAACAATGGTTCACCTCTACCAACAAGATGTATATTGTTTACGAATCCTTTGCTTTGATCTCGTATTTTAATAGCAGTATCAACACTCATGTTTAAATTTAAGTTTGGATAATCATGTCCGCGTGGACAAAAGCTACAAGTTCTATTACACAGCTCTGTTATATTAAGTTCAATGAAGTGAGGTTTAAGTTTCATACTTTTCTAAACTTCTGTTGATTTGATGGTTTACTCTAATAAACTCAGCGTTATCATGTAAGTCAGAGATATCGTTAACCCCAACATAAGTACAAACACTTCTAAGGCCACCTTTAATCTGGTTTATAACATCTAATATAGAACCAGTGCAGGGCATAAGTAAATCTCTGCCTTCGTTTGGTCTATATTCTTTATCTGATATCCCGTGCTTGCTGTATTGTTTCGTAGAACCTAACCCATAAAAGTTAACATACTTTTTGCCGTCAATTTCTACAATATTATCGCATTCGTGTGATTTGCTTACCATACCAGCAATCATTACCATATCAGCACCGGCTGCAATAGCTTTGCAAACATCACCACTAGTAACACATCCACCATCAGCAATTGTTTTTACACCAAGCTCTTTTGCTCGTTTACTAATTTCTTGAACGGCACTTAACTGTGGAACACCTACACCAACTTCAGATCTAGTCTTACAAGCTGCTCCAGGACCAACCCCAATCTTAATCCAGTCTGCGCCAGCCTTAACGAGTTCATCTACAACTAATGTATTTGCTATGTTACCTGCAACAATTTCACAATCTGGAAAATACTTCTTGTAGTATTCTATCGCAGTAACCATACCAGGCATGTTAGCATATACATTTGCAATATCAATATTAATAAATGCAGGTTGAACCTTATTTAAAATCTCGGTAGTTTTTTCAATATCTCTCTGTTGTACACCGCTCGTAATACCAACATAGTTAACATCTAAATCAGGGTCCATTAAATATTGTAAGTGTTGGTCTATAGAATATTCTTTGTGAACAAATGTAACGACCTTTTCTTTAGCTAAAAGCTTTGCAATTTTATACGTACCTGTACTTGGCATGTTTGCTATGACTATAGGAACAACTCCATCAACTTCAATATTAACATCAGCTCTAGTTAGTGGTATTGCACTGGGCTTTGGATTGATGAGCACATCATCATAATCTAAATATATCATTATATTCCTTTTACATGTATTCCGATACCGCCTGCTGCGTTCCAGGCTTGAATTGTATCTTCACGATCATCGTATAACACAGAGTTTTCATTTGCGTATTTGACTTTATCTTTTGAACCTGCAGTAAAAATAACGTCTTCATCTTTAAAATTATTTATGTGTTTGTTTAGCCATATTGTTTTATTAAGCCTGGCGATTTCACCTTCATGTGAATCCCACCAAGAATGAGGAATCGCTGTTAGGAACTTTACCTGCTCTAAGTTGTTATACATATAATTAGCATGACTTAATAAATGTAGTGGTTTTAGATTAAGATAAACTTCTTTATAATTTTCTTTCATTACATTCCAAGGTTTGCCTGTACCTCTCCACATATCTTCATCAATATCCGGAATATGACTTTTCATCCAGCTTGAGAAATCTGCAATCACTCCGTCCATATCAATATAAATTATCATAATCTAATTCCTTAAAATCTTCTTTGTATATGTTATGTACTTTTAATTTTTGTTGACTCGTTAGTTTATACTTGTGCTGAGTTGTATTTACTTTTTCCTGTATAATGCTGGTACCAAGTATTTCGTTTAAAACATCGGTAGGATTTCTATCTTCAATTTTAAAGACGTGATCTATTTCATTGTTTATATATTCGGTTTGTAATCGCCAACCTTCTGGGGTCCAACATCCTGCATCTTTGTGATTAGGTTTATTTTCTAAGAAATAGTCTATGCTTAACCCGTCGTATCCTTTGTGATAACCGTAATGAACTAGATAAGCATATTTGCTAAGGAATCTATCATATGGATTTCGTACAAAACAAATGCTATAATCATAGTCTATTATTTGCTTTGCAACCTTAATAGGTATATGATCGTTGTAGTAGCCATCGTTCAAATTATACCATTTATGATCTGGCACATTTTGTAGCATATAGCCTAGAGTTGTACCAGCACACTTTGGGATATGTAATAATAAAACTTTACGTTTATTTTTATCCCGAAATACGTGCATATTCTTCTTGCAATCTTTTAGTCAATTCAAATGATTTAAACTCATAATCGTTTATATGACTTACAGATGTTAATCCGCCTGATGTGCTACATATAAAACATTCTTCAAAATTGGCAATTTTTTTAAAGTCAGCTCGCATAAACGGTATGTTTAATTTTACACACATTTCTTCTACTACCTGTATCGTAACTGAATTTAAAACGTCTTTGTTTGGGGTATAAACAGTTCCATTTTCTACAAAGCAAACCCCGAATCCAGGACCTTCATTAATGTATCCTTCTACACTGCGTACTAATGCGGTATCAAATCCATGTTTATCAGCATCTCTTTGCGCTTGTGTAAGTTCTATCCATGAAAAGTTCTTGTGCTCTTGGTATCCAGGAGATCTTGGTAGATCATTAAACATCTTTAATTTAATCGGTTTAGAAGCAATAGGATAATATGGTTTAGTATATACTAGAAAGTTATCAGGTCCTGTCATATCACGTGGTGATCCTGAGGGTGGTGTACCTTTCCACATAATTAACCATATAAACATATCGCCTTCAATAAGTTCTACAATTATTCTCTTTAAATCTCTTTTGGCCGGTGGAGTAAATCCATAGTACTCACAATCGGCTGCAAACCTTTTATAATGTTTATCGAAATGAGTAAGACCTCGCATTACATCGTATGTTGCGTGACAATGGATAAATCCAAAATCTAACGGAGATATTCTTACATCGTCTAGAGGCATGTACTTGCCATTAAAATAACTATTCATCAAAGTGTACCTTTTTTAATTGTTCGTCCTCTGGCAGTTTATCCTTTAACATTTTCAATCTATTAATTCTCCAATGCAAAAGCTTGAAGTCTAAAACCCACGGAAATATCGCATGGATAAGACTACCCATTGTAACGAGTAATAAGAAGAAGAATTCAGAAATAGCTAACTTAAAGTGCCACCAATATCCGGCAGAAGGTTTACCAGCTTTTTGTTTTGCTTGTTGTAGGTGTTTCCAATTAATCCACATAACGACCTATGATCCTTTCTCGCCTACTCGTGTAGATCTCTATATTAAGTTTCCATACAGTTTGATCTACTCCATTATAATACATATCTTTCGCTTTGTCAAGTATCTTTTGTTTTGCTAACAAACTCATTAAGCGATGATTACGTGCTGCTTTACCATTGGAGTGTTCATTGTCTATATTCGTAGTTATATATAGGTCTTTGCTTGGTATCCACTCTATCATTAATGGGATAAATTCTCTTTGTGTAATACTATTCCAATCACCTTTACCTAATCCTTTAAAGGTATCGTTCCCTGGGAGTTCACATCCTCTATACATTATTCTCCAAGCGTTTTCTCCAGCCTCTGGAAAGGGATGACAACCTGCAACAGCAACTATCTTATCATCTTTTACTGCACACCAGTATTGGCCAACCTCCTTACACCAAAGTAAATTCATTTTCTCTAAACTAGAATTATTAAGATAACCTAAACGTTCGCATTCTTTACAGAATTGTTTAAGCATATCATAATGATTTTGATTTATGATTTCAATTAACACCAGGAACCTCAGGTATACCACCGTGCCATGCGCCTGGACTACTACTCCATAGCACTATTTTGTATTCATGATCTGTTGGATTAAATTTCTTACCAAAGCATACTACAAATGGTGGTAGAAAGTTAAACATAGATTTGTTATAGTCGTCGTAATCAATTAGCTCATATCCAATAAATGTATCTATAGTGGAATATTTATGAAAGTTTTCTTGTGCGTTTGCTAATACGGCTTTGGTTACAAAATCACATTGGTTATCTTTCCAAACTACAACACTGGTATTAACTCTACCATTCCATAGCTTATCCCAATTTTCTCTCCAATTTGTTTTCCACCACATATCAATTAACCAAGGCTTTTCACTTGGCAGTGTAGTAAGATAAATCAGATCTTCTTTTACTTCGGCATCAATATCTAAAAATATATTGGTACCTTTAAAGTCGAAATCAGTAAACATATAAAGCTTAGGCCGATCCCATAATAATGTTTTACGTTCTAAATGATCTTCAATATAATCATTATAGTTTAAATTAGAATGGGTTGGCATTGGCAAAGCAATAATATCTTTATGCAAACCTGCAGCGTTATCGGTAATGCAATAAAACTTAAAATCAAAGCTACATTTCTTTTTACAGTCTTCGTATACTTTATTAGGATGTCTATGATCGTATTTAGTGCCCCATTTAATTGTAATGATATTAATCATAATTTAAAATACTCTCTAGTCATAGGTCCAATAACATCTTTGGCTTTCATGTTTCTTTGTGTAAGCAATACTTCAAATTCCTTTTTAAGTGATTCTTTAGAATGATTATGATCTAAAGGCAGTAATGCTTTCTGTAAACTGCTGGTCTTTATTTGCGATTTAACATAGTCAATTATATGCTCAGGTAAGTTTTGATAATTCTGTAAATGTGTAATAGGTTGTATTTCGCAACTCCAACTAATTGGATATTTTAGTTTGGAATGAAGTTTTTCTATTTGCGGTAAGTACTCAAAATTAAATATATTAACGAGATTAAATATTGTAATGTTTATATTCTTTAAATCTTTGTTGTTTAAATAATTTAAATTACTATACATCCTTTCCCATTTATGTGGCCATCTAATAAACTCATAATTATTACCAACACTATCTACACTTATACATATATTAACGCTTTTTACTTTTGCAAGACTATTAATTATTTTATCGTTAATAATTGTACCATTTGTTGTTATTTCTAAATTAAGATCATTACAATAGCCTTTATCAATTACATCAGCGATACCGTCCCAATTTTCTTTTAAGAAAGGTTCACCACCAATAAGTTTTAGTGTGTGTACTTTGTAATGTTTTAAAATTTCGGCAATGGTAGACGATGTATGATTTGCTTGTGGTTGGTCAAAGTCATGCACTTCTTTTAATGGTATCCAACTTGGTGGTCTATCTTGACGATCTAATTTATTACTTAGCTTTTCAATAAGACTACTAGCATGGCTTGAACAAAATGGACATGCTAAATTACAACTATTTCCAAGCACAACGTCTAGCCTATTAATATCATAATCTTTGTTATCAACTTTATTGTTAGATAATCTAGGGCTTTCTAAACCTTTAGATTCGTAATTAATACAAGACACGCATGCAGGATGCAGGCCTTCATTATTTTCAAAATAATTTCTATAGTATTGCATAGGTTTGATATTCATAATATCTGCAACATTAATAGAGTCTAGCTTTGTAAATTTGCTTATTTCAGTTGGTATTAAGTCGTGTGTCATATGACAGCAAGGTTTAGTAAATATGTACGCCTCGTTATTAAGACTATATAGTTTTAAACGAATACCTTTTTCTATATAATTACAATGATTATCTAACATCGTCTCAACCTTTCCATAAGATATTCCTTTGATTCAATTGGCTCATATTTAGCTGTTTTATTTTTGCACAAATTAGAGATTATTGTTCCCATTTTAGGATGTGCAAAGTGAGGCATAGAATATTTGTTAAGATGCATATTAGAACAATTTACTCTGTGTTCAGTGCTAACAAAATAATCATTAGACCATCTTTGTAATAAGTCTCCAACATTAACTACAACACCGTTTGCAGCATAAGGTACCAAATGCCAATTACCTTTTAAATCTCGGACTTCTAAGCCTGGTGTATTATTAATTTGCCATATAGATGTAATAGTACCATAATCGCGGTGTTGATCCATTCTCATTTCGTTGTCACCAATAATTCCGTCGTATGCAGGATATTTTAATACCCTTGAAAATTCTAGTGGATTGCAATCAGCCCTATGGGCATCTACTAATGTTGTTCCGGAATCAAGTATTGTATCAAATATTTTTAGTATTCTTAAAGTGTGAGACTCAGCTACCTTCTGAGCAGCCAACGCGTTATATTTAAAATTATCTATATTTGGCCAAAGATTTTCTGTTTCTTTTAAATTTTGAAAATCAAATATTTCTTTAAGAGGAGTTGGATTAGTGTAACCGAATATTGGTATGCCGCCTTTGTATTCATGCTTATTTTTAAAATCTAAAGACATATCAAAAAAAGCTTTTATAGTTTTAACCCACTCGTTTATCTTTTTTTGTTCTTCATTATTTAAAGAATTTATAAAAACAGCAAACCCAACAGTGGTGTAAGCTTCCTCTGTAACATCTAAAATGTTTTTTTCTTTTAAATCAATTATTGGTATCATCATCTTTTCCAAAGACTGTTATTTCTTCAACCACGCAATCCTTGCTTGTTACAAAGGAAATAGTTTCTAATATTTCATTTTCAGTCAATTTATTAATATAGCCGAAGTTTACACAAGATACTTTACACGAACCATTAAAGTTTGCGTGTTTAGTAAACTCACTGAGTACATGCTTATTAAATCCATATTCGCTTTTAATAAAGTCTTTTGCTCTACTGCCTATATTAATAATCTTTTTAGATGGATCGTCTTTCCATAGTTCCCATAACCGTTTGCATATTTCTGTTTGGTTAGTAGCTACATTATTAATGAACACTTTATATTCTTTAACCGTATTAATCAGTGAATCAATGTCATTTACATCATGGCCTGTTGATTTACTAAACCCATCCATATCGAAATTATCATATAGCAGTTTACCTAATCCACTAGTGTGACCCGTGATAGCAATATGGGGTGGGATAATTCTTTTTATAATGTTTACTACAAGATGCGTTCTATGTTTAAAGCTTCCATTAAAAGCTGTGTGCTTTGGAATTGTATTAGTTTCATACCAAGTATTTTGTTTAAGATGTTTTATTTCAGAACCAATAACCATAAAGCAACCTTCATGGGTTTCGATTGGATAATGTAATCTTATTGTATCATCCCAATGCCAAGATAAAGTTGAAATAGGATTACTTTTCATAATTCTAACTCTGCCAACTACATAATGCTTTTTCAGTTCTTTTATTACGTCATCAAACAAAGTACCTTTAAATATACTTGCTATCTCTGTAAAATCTGATTCTATTGGCGGATTTTCTTTAAATGTAGTTGTGATTTCGCCGGTTTGATTTTCTTTCCAATTCATATAGAGACTACCTGCACCAAACTGATAGTTGTCTGGATCTTCAGGTATCGTAGTTATACAAATCTGGTTTGTTTGACCCCAGTCTAAATCTAACTTTTCTAATTCAGATTGTAAATCGTATTGAGGTAAGAAATCTAGTTCAGTAAAGTTACTCATATTCTTTGAACCAATTTACAAATTGTTTTATTCCATCTTTAACAGATGTAGAAGGTATCCATCCAAGACTTTTTATCTTTGTATTGTCAGCCCAAGTAGATTGTGTATCAGCAGGATGCTTATCAACTAAGTTAACAATCGCTTTTTTCGAAAGGTTATATTCTATTTCATGAACAAAATCAGTCAATGGTACTTGCTCTCCATATCCAATGTTATATATTTCATTTACATCATTATTTATTATTCGTTTTGATATAACGAGTATTCCTTCTACAACATCTGATACATACGTAAAATCTCTTACCATATCACCAGCATTATAAAGATCAATAGGAGTATCGTTTAGAATTGATTTAGTAAACTGCCACAAAGCCATATCAGGTCTTCCCCAAGGTCCGTATACAGTAAAGAAACGTAGTCCTATAGTAGATAGTCCTGATGATTTAAACTGGGATTCATTAGTTTTCTTAGTATATCCATACGGATTTAATTGATCGTATGTTGGTTGATCTTCTTTCCACGGAAGATCGTTTCCGGCCATAGTGCACGATGTTGAAGCATAGATTACTTTGTTTATATTATAGGATTTACATGCATCTATAACGTTTTGTGTGCCAACAATATTTGTTTGAATATATGCCGATGCGTGATCTAAAGAATGTCGTACACCTGTATGTGCTGCTAAGTGAATAACTAAATCAAAATCAGTTTCATTAAAGACATGTAAAAGATGATTGTTATCACGAATATCCGCAGCAATTACATTTATAGATAAGTTCTTTAATATTTCTGCTCTTTTGTATTTAATATCAGAACTATATAAGAAATTATTATAGTTATCTATTCCGGTTACAGTCCAACCAGAATCTTTCATTGCTTGGGCTAAATGGAAGCCAATGAATCCAGCTATACCAGTTATTAATACTTTCATTAGGGATTTCTCCCACCAACATGGTCAGAAGCTCGCGATCCCATACTAAATACTTGATAACTCTTCATTTTATATTCCATGTAGTTGATACTCTTATATATAGAACCTACCCCCACCCAAATATTATTATTATCATAAATACGCAGATAACCCAAGGAGAAATACATGGCCCTCATTAGGAACATTTCTATAGATCAAGGCTCCACCTACAATGCCGAAGTGGTCATATATGATGATCAAGCCGTGGTCCTAGATCTAACCAATTATCCCAATGCTAAAATGCAGATTAAGAGAAACTATACCTCTATTAATGTTACTGCAAATCCTGTTTGTGGGTCATCATCCGATACAACAGGAATCGTCTCGATCTCAATGACCTCGGCAGATACTCTTGCTATTCCAGCCGGCCGATACGTATACGATCTAATTATCAGCAACGCAGATGATAGCGAAATTATTCGAGTATTAGAGGGCATAGCAACCGTGGCTCCTGGGGTAACAACCATCTAATGAAAAAGGTGACGGGCGAACTAAAAACCATCGGAACAACTCGCGGCTCTATTAAGGTCACATCGAAATATGATCTTAGCGCCGATCTTAAAGTTGACCAATTAATTGGTGCTAAAACCCGATTTAAGGAGATAGCCTCTAAAGTTATCTTACGTCAACGTCGACTTCTGGATGTGGTTGGGATTTCGGATCGCATCGAGTTTGAAAGACAGCGTGAGTTTATAGAATTTGTAGAATTTAATGATGACGTCATCAAGTTTGATGTGAGTAAGAATTATACAGATCAGGTATCTATTTCTGACCCTTATACGCTCAACATTGGAAAGGACCTAGGTGTAGATACGGTTGAGACCGACGATTCGGTTTCTTTTGGGATTGGTAGACTAACCGAAGATCAGGTTGACCTATCAGATAATGAATATTTCGATATTACAAAGGGTAGATTAGATACCGTTGAATTGGACCAGTTGGTCTCTTTTAATATCAATAGACCAATCGAAGATCTGGCCAACGTATACGATACTGTCTCATTAACATCAATTAAACGTCTTGAAGATCTAGCTAACGTATATGATACTACCACATTCGCATCAATTAAACGTCTTGAAGATCTAGCTAACGTATATGATACTGAATATTTCGATATCACAAAGGGTAGATTAGATACCGTTGAACTAGATCAATGGATCTCTTTTGATATCGGTAAATCGTTTGAAGATCTAGCTAACGTATATGATACTACCACATTCGCATCAATTAAACGTCTTGAAGATCTAGCTAACGTATATGATACT
>Ga0102855_1000368_pt1 | contig 15786 bp, 7 predicted proteins | sample Colrivmet1370B02_FD_78450 | JGI IMG/M metagenome (GOLD analysis project Ga0102855, IMG submission 78450) | Estuarine microbial communities from the Columbia River estuary - metaG 1370B-02 | ecosystem: Environmental > Aquatic > Marine > Intertidal zone > Estuary | place: USA: Columbia River...
CAGATAAGTATATTCAGTTTTTAATTAAAAAATATAACGCAATACCTTTTCAAGGTGTGCATGGAAAAGTATAATAGGAGAAAAATATGGGAAGTGGAGGCGGCGGCGGTAGCTCAACTACCGTATCAGGTATTGACGCTGAGTTTAAACCTGACTTACAGTATGGATTAGGATTATCAAAAGATTTACTTTCAAATCAAATAAATACTCCGGGAAGTGTAATTGCTGGTTTTGATCCAAGACAAACTGATGCAATTAACGAACAAACTAGGCTTGCACAAGATCAAATTACAGGTTCAGGTATTTATGATACTCGTGCAGCTGAACAAGGATCTTTGTTAGGACTAGTAGGATCTAACGCTTTATCTTCTACAATGGGCGGTTCTTTGGGTTCTGCTCGTGGTGAAAAAGCGTTAGCGTCTGCACTTGCAGGTCGTGCTGGTGAATATCAAAAAGCAAGGCAAGAACAATCTATGCAAGGTGTTCAAAATCTTGGTGATGCAGGTACAACTATGCAGCAACAAGCACAAGCAGAACTATCTGAACAAGATGCTGCACTTGATCGTTTCTTTGGCAGAATTACAGGCGCAGCGCCTAAGTCAACTACGACTACTCAGTCGGGTGGAGGTAAGTAATGGCTATTAGAATTGCTATGGATGGGGACAGGTTAAAAAGATTACAAGCGCCACAAATGACACAAATAAGAGCGCCACAAGGAAGCCCTATGCCTTCTAACAAACCAAGTGGAATGCAACAAATGGGCAGCTATGTTGCAAATAAAGCAGCAAATAAATATGGTGGACCTTTAGTTGAAAAAGGTTTTGGTATGGCTGAAAAAGGGTTAGCAGGAATGTTTACACCAGCAACCGCAGCACCAATTGCACAAGCAGGAACTGGTATGTCGCCACAAATGGCAAGTGCTATTATTGGTTCAGGTTCGGCATCAGCACCGTTAGTAGCAGCGCAAGCTGGCGCACCTATGTCATTAGCAATGAAAGGTGGAGCAGCAGCATTAGCGCCTACTGCAGCAGGGACAGGCGCAGCAGCAGCGGGTGCAGGTGCAGGTGCAGCACCTATGTTAGCTGCGTTAGGTCCAGTAGGCATGGCTATTGGCGCTGGACTTTTAATGAAACAATTTGGTTTGTTTAGTAAAGGCGGTCATGTAGGACCACTATACTCAGCAACAGGAAGTAGCGTAGATCCATTAAGAAAGTATCCAACCTCTAACACTGGCTTTAGAACTGGAAATAATAGCGGTTCTCAATTCAGTGATTATACAACTACTACTACAACGCCTACATTTAATTTAGAAAATACAGCCCCGCCATTACCCTCAACCGATACAAATAATTATGATACTGCAGTTACAGATTCGTCATTTCCTTATGCAGATCCGCTTTCAGGATCATTTGAAAAATTAAATAGTGGTGGTGGACCCTACACTGTATTTTATGATCCAGTATTAGGTGGGCCTCAAGTATACCATGATATAAATGATTTAAACATGGGGCAAAGAGAAGCATTGTATTATTCAACTCCAGAAGGAGTTAATGCTTACGGTGAATTCACAGGTGCTAGTGGTGGCGATAGTGGCGATTATACAATGAATCCTTCTATGTTTTATGATTCGTGGGCTACTCAAACAAGCCCTGATAGAAAGACTACATCACAATACGTAAAAGTAGGCGGTGGGTTTAACCCAGCTAGTATGAACAGTGTTAACTACGATGTTCATGCAGACATTGATGCTGGCGGTGGCGACGGATAAGGAGAGCTATAATGTTTAAAAGAACAGGTTATTTTAATCCTACGGGATTTAGGCGCACCACTCTTTCTCCTTACGCACCTGTAACGCCACGACAAGCCGCTAATCGTTTTATATTAGAGTATGTACCTTCATACGTACCCCCTCCTCCTCCACCTCCACCTCCAGCACCTGTAATTGATAATGGCGGTGGTGATAATATAGCAGGTCCGGGCAGTTATCAAGTTGGTAATTCTGGTAATTTTTCTCCGTTAGATGATGCATATGATGACGAGATGGGGGATACTAACATTAGTTTAGGAACTGAAACTAGTACGCCAGGTGTTAGTAATGTTTGGAGTTATGAGGATGATTATAGCGAGTATGCTAATAATCCAGGAGGAGCAATCCCAGGAGATTATTCACCCCCTGCGTCTTCAATAACCGTTGATGATCGCTACACAGGAACTCCAACTTCAGGTGGCATTGCGCCTGATATGGCAGATGCTATGAGTCATCATAGTTCAGGAATTCACGATGGGGGTAATGATCATGGCGGTCATGACGGGCATAGCGGCGGCAACGCTTCGGATGGAAGCGAAGCAAACACTGGCGGTGGCTATGGAGCGTTAGGTCATTCAGATGGCGGCAAAATCCCACCTATGTATGCTAATCAAGGAATGGCAATGCCTGATATGCCAGAAAAAGAGATTAATAGTTTTCAAGATTTAACAGGCAAGTTAAGTACTATGACAGGGATTCCTTCTAATATAGGGACTGTCACTGATCAACAAAGATCAAGTTTTAATACAGGTCAAGTAGTAGGCAAAGATAAAACTAATTTTGATACTGTAATGAATGCGGTGTCAGCTGCTCCCGCTATGGCTAAAGATTACGTTGAAAAAGAAATTGACACTGCAAAAGAAAATCCACTTGAAGCTGCTGTTAAAGCACTTACAAATTTTGGTGTAACAAAAGGTTTAAATATTAAAGCTTTTTCACCACAAGCATTTGTAGCGTCTGCTATAATAAATGATATATTTGATTCTCAATACGATGGATTATTAGATGGTCCAAACAGTGAAGTAGATATGAGTGCTAACAACACAACAGGCTACACTTCTAACCCAAGTCAAATGGATGCTAGTAGTCATCCTAGTTTTGGTAATATTGAATCAATAGAAAGTGTATCTCCTGAAATTGATGCAGCAATAAATGATATTGCAAATGAAATAGATACTTCTACAACAAGCAGCCCTCCTTCAACAATAAGTGATCATGCTAATGTACATGGGGATAGTCCTTCACCAGCAACTCCTGATATGGGAACAGATTTTGGAGACGGTTATAATAGTGCTGAGGCTCCATCGGTTGGGAGTGGAATGTCTAATGACGGTGATTTTGGTGGCCATCCAGGAATGGGCGGTGGTTCAAATTCTCCGGGTAATGACGGTGGAATGCAAGGAGGTGCAGATGATCCGGCAGGTGCTGGTGCAGGCATGGGCGGTTATGGTGACGGTGCATGGTCAAAAGGAGGCCGCATCTATGCTTCACAAGGTGGTTACGTTAACTCAACAGGAGGAAAATAATGCATAACATAAAAAGCATTACTCAAAAAGATCGTTATGGTAATATGTTTTCTCTCGAAATGTTTGAAGATCAAGGCGTACCTATGATGATGATGATCCCTGACATGGCTAACGGGTTTAACGGTGCAGACACTAACAATCATCCGGGTAATCCCAAAGGCACTGATACAGTACCAGCATGGCTTACTCCGGGCGAGAACGTAGTTAACGCTGAAGCTTCTCGTATTCCGGGCAATCAAGAAAAGATTGACCAAATGAATAATCAGGGTAGGCAAATGCAAGCAGCACAAGGTGGTCCTATTCCTTCTTATGCAGCTGGTGGCGGTAATATACCTCCAATGTATTCAGCTGCAGGTGATTTTATTACTGATGACTTACTAGATCGTATTAGAATGATAGAATCTAGTGGTAAACATTTTAAAGATGATGGTACTCTTACTACTAGCCCAGCAGGCGCTTTAGGTGCATATCAATGGATGCCTAAGAGTGCCGCAGATCCGGGATTTGGAGTAGAGCCTTTTGACGCTGCCACAGCAACTGAAGCAGAGCAACGTGAAAAGACAAGAGAATACTTAATAGGTATGAGTAAGTATTATCCTGAGTGGTCAGAAGACGAAATATTAATGGCGTTTAATGCAGGACCGGGGAGAATTGAAGACTCTAAACGAGGTCCTGGCAAGCCTTTATCTCAAGAAACACTTGATTATGCAGGAAAAGTACGTGGATATGATTTTGGAGATCAGCAGCCACCTGATTTAAAACCTGAAGATTACATAGGCGCTAGTAAAAGCTCGGGTATAAGAGGCCGCGATGCGGTTATGTTAAAAGAAGCGCAAAAGAAATTAGAAAGTCTTAAAGAAAAACGTCAAGAGTATTTAAAAGAAATACAAGGTAATAAAACAGCTGAAAGATGGTACGGTTTTATTCCGGGAGTAGATGCACCTTTAGTTGATGAAATCCCTGAATTAGATTCACAAATAGCTGCACTAGAAGCAGAAGTAGCAGAGAAAACTACTACTGCAGAAGCCTCAAAAGCAGCAGATATTGAAGCTAATAAAACTAATCCTTTCTTTCTTAATAAACAAGAGATAGTAAAACAAGAACAATCGATTAACAGGCGAGCCGTTGAAGCGTTAAAAAAAGCAGGTATGCCAACAAAAAAACCTGATACACTTACTCAAACTAAAGAAACAGATGCGCTTAGTAGTATGCTTGCAAACACTGCTAATGAACCAAAGCCAAATAAAGATGGTTCAGCTGAACGTGAAGGTCTTAATCAAAGAAAAAGTAATCCTGGATTTTTTGAGGATGCAACTAAGTTACTAACAAATACTTTTAAAGATATGTTTTCTTCTAAAGATATTGCAAGAATGGTAATTAATTATGTAGGCTCTAGAGCAATGGGCTATGGACATGGTGGTTCTCTTAATTATGCAATGGAAGATTTTGCTGATCGAGCAAAAACACAACAAGAGCAAGAATTTGCACTTGTTAAAGCTAATGCAGACAATTATACAGCTTCTTCTTATGCTAATTATATACGCACTAGGGATTCTTCTGTTCTTATTTCAAAAGGTCCAGAAACAAAAGTAGGAGATAATTTATTTGTTCCTTCAATGGGAGTTACAACTAGCATAGATGTCGAAGGTGTTCCGCACATTTACGGAGACCCTGATGGAGCTGGTAATCAATACGAACCCGGTTTACACAATGCTACTTTATTTGGGGCTACTAAAGTAAATCCTGATTTACATGATCCTGGAAAAGTTCAACAAAACTTTTTGAAAGAATTAAAAATTCTTCAAGATCAAATAAACACAGGTTATACAGAAGCAGAAGATAAAGTTTCTATGGTAAATAACCCTGCAGTAGCTTCTCATATGTCAGATATTTATTTTGAAGACTTAAGAAGGTATGGTAGCGATCCTAATAAAACTAATCGTTTAAAAACAGGGATGCGTAGAGCTGCTAAAAAATGGGCAGAAGCAGTAAGAGCTTTTAAAAATAAAGATACAGCTATTGATCCGATTAATAAACTACCTGCTTTTTATCATGCCGAAATTGTAGATATGCGAATGGGCATTGATATGAGTTCGTTTGATAAAGTAGATCCTCAAATTACTCTTGATCTTTTTCAAAATGCAGCTAATCAAGGATTACGAACTGATGCACAAGTTGAAGAGTATTTTCAAATGGCGCAAGGTGTTTATAATTATGCTAAGTTAAATAAAAAGCCTATGTATGGCTTTAAGTATGACAAAGATGAGTTTGAAGACTTAGACTCTGACGAAGCACTTTATGGTCATAATAATTTTTCTTGGTGGTTAACTAGTCTTCAACAAGCAAGAACAGAAAAAGATGCAGGAAGTAATCCGGCTGTTAAACTGTTAAATGATAATATAGAAGATTATTTAAAGCATAAAATATCAGTTACTAAAAACGCTAAAGAAAAAGAAGCATTTCGTAGAAAATTAAATGCATTACAAAAAAAATAAGGAGCATAAGCAATGACTATAGATTTTAGATTGAAGAATGCTTACGGACCCGACTCCCGTTTAATTGATGGGGATACAGAAATCCTTGCTAATGGGAAGAAAGAACGTTTATTAGGTTTTAACACTAATGAAGTAGCTAGAATTCAATACGATAAATATGGTCAACCAACTTTTGAAGCACCAATGAAAGGTTCTTATGAACAAGAGCATGGTGTTCAACAACTAATTGAAGACGGTGGTTTTGTTTATAAAGACAACACTGGCGAATACGATGAATATAATCGTGAATTAGTTGAAAGGTATAATGCACAAGGTCAAAAGCTTTCAGATGTAGTTGTAGGGTTAGGCATGGCTACGCCTAACCGCTACACTTCTGATAGCGCATTACAAAATTTATTTGACAGAAAATTAAGAGAAGAACTTACAGGAGATCCAGGACCGTATAATGCAATTGCACAGCCTGTAAGAGATGCTCTAGATTATGGTATAACTTTTAAAACATTAGCTAATGATGAACGAGATTACGATCCGCGATATCATACAGGAGTTATGAATAGAGATTATGGTCGTACTTTAGAATCTAGTGGATTTGAACAAACAGGCAATATGTCTCGCAATCAAATGTCAGATGCTTGGGGCCAAGGCTGGATGGGAGTTAAAGAAGGCATCTATGGTTACTTAGACGCTGTTGGTAGTGTTACTGGTAGTGAAATGATTGAGAGCATTGGAGAACAAGGTGTTCTTCGCGCTCGTGAACAAATGCGCACAGCACCTGAAGTTGTTTTAGATTACCGTGAAGTTGATGGTATTGGCAAAGGTTTTAATTATATATTAAACAATGCAGCAATGTCAGCGCCTTATATGGTATCTACATTTGCTTCAATGGCAGCAGCTGTACCTGCAACAATGTTAGGCACTGCAATAGGTGGACCTGCTGGTGGTATAGCATTAGGCGGCGCAACTTTATTTTTACCTAATAGTATGATATACGGAGGTCATGCGTGGAATGAAATGGAAGGCGAAAAAGGTCTTTCTCAATTTATAGTAGCATCTACTGCTGGTGTTGGAATGGCTATACTTGATCGTTTTGGTTTAAAAGGTCTTATGCCAGCGAGTAAGGTTATGACTAATGAAGGTGTTGATAAAATAGCGCATGAGCTAGTTAGAAAAAGTAGATTAAAAAATCAAGGTGGGATTGGCTTTGATACTAGGCTAGGTAAATCAGTAAAGCTTAGCTCAAATGTTCTTACTTATGAAATAGCTAAAAAACAAATTATGAATGCAGGTAGACAAGAAAACGCTAAGTATCTTAAAGGGCTTATGCAACTTGAAAATTTAGATGCTTCAGAGTTGCTTCAAAAATATGGAAAAAGATTTTCTACAGGAGAAGTAGCAAGGACAGCTGGGCGAGGTATGTTCCGAGAAGCTACGACTGAAGCAGCACAAGAGTCTTTGCAATACGGTGCAGCCGTAGGTTTTTCTGATAAAAAATATGACTCTGAAGAATTTGGTAATCGTTTAATAAATGCGACTATTGCGGGTGGAGTGCTTGGGGGAGGGTTATCTTCTGCAGGCAGTGTTTATACGCAAGGCAAAGAACAGCTGCAGCTTAAAGGCTTTATGAAAAGTGATTTGCAACGGTATCAAACAGTTACTCAAGCAAAAATAGATAAGATTAAAGAAGACGGTAGAATAAATACGGTTGAACAAAATATTAAAGGTGTTAGAGACGAGATTGCTGCTAATGAAGAAGCATTAACGCCTGATACTATACTTGAAGATTTAACAGAACAAGCTGAACGTTTAGCAATGTCTGAAGTATCAGATGCAGAGTTACAAGCTAGCGTTGATGATTCTATTTTGTGGAGCGATACACAATCACAATATGAAGCTGAAACAGATCCTAAAATAAAGAATGAATTAGCACAACAATTAGCTGTTATGATAGATCCAGGATTAGCTCGACGTGAACTTGATCGGCGAGCTAAAGGAATGCGACCGTATACTGCTGAAGAACGAGTAAACGTACAAGAAAGAATTGATAAAAATAATACGGCTATTGCAGCTGCAAAAGATGCAGGTGTAGAAAGTAATAAACAACCGCTTCGAAGAACGTTAACTGAATATGCAGATGAGTATATTGAAAACTTTAGAGGCATGGTAAACTTTGTTAAAAACAACCATGATTTAAGCGATTATGCAAGCGCAATTGGCAGAGGCATTGGTCGGCTTTATCGTTCAGCTGAAAAATCAGCAGGAGATATTGTTAAAATAGTAAGAGATCCCGATGCAATTGATATTTTATCAAGGGTAGGTATGCTTACTCAAGGTGTTTATCATGCTGGAATGGCATTTAGACAATATTATGATCATTTATTAGCGTCTTTAAAAGGTTTTATAAATGAAACACAAATTGCACAGAACCTTGGGTATAAAACTATTAACTCTAAAAATGTAGAAAAGATTTCTGAAGAAATAAGAGCGTTTGCTAACAATGAAGATGGGCCAAGCGCATTTGAAATCTATGAGGAATATCAACAAACATTAGAGCTAATGCAACAAGAAGCAAAAGCACAAAGGTCACAGATAATACCCTCTTTAGATTGGGCTTCTTTTTATAATGAAAAAAAAGGTAATCCAAAAGGTACACCTGTTCCTTACATGTTAGATCGTGCTAAAAACTTATATGAATCTGCGCTTCAAGTAAAAGCAGCGTGGGATCATCTTATGCTTGTATACAATCAACATCGCCAAGAAGATAATTTAGCCTCTCCAACTGTAGTGTTACCTAAAAATTATTGGTGGAGAAGTCGTGGCTTTGATTGGAGAAAAGTAAAAAATAATAAAGCTGAATTTATTAAATGGGCAAAGTCAGCAGGTCTTTCAGATACTCAAGCAGACGATTTATATCAATTTATTGCTTACAAAGATAAAGCAAATTTTACTGAAGGTAAATCGTTAATTGATGGGCAAGGTTGGATTCCTAATTTTTTAAATACACAATACCAAGCTTTAATAGATCATAAAGGGTTTGATAAGTTTTCAAGTGAAAATATGTTTGAAAATTTAAGCAAAGCTCAAGGTGAAGTAGCAAGGTTTGCTTCAACAGCAAAGTATTTTGGTGAAGGAGGAAAACAACTTCATTTTTTAATTTCAAGAATGATGCAGAAAGCAATAGCACGACAACGTACTGGTGATAAAGATGATATAGAAAAACATTTAACACCAGAGGAAGTTAAACAATTTGCTTACTACATTAAATCAATGATTGATTCTGAACATGGAAATTTTAATACAGTTAAATCTCCTGCTTGGTCAGCAATAAATCGTTTTTTAGTTAGTTGGGCTATTTTTTCAGGCTTACCTTTGTCAGCTTTATCTTCTTTACCAGAAACAGCTATGATTTATTACGGTCTACAAGATGATGAACAATGGAAAAAAGCAAATGAACAATTAATATCTCAATTTAGTAAAATGTGGAGTGAGGCTGCAAAAGCTCATAAAGAAAAAACAGAAGCAATGATGAAGCGATCTGGTTTACGGTATGATAATAATACAATTATTGAACGGTATGCAACTGGAGAGCGAGATCTTGCGTTTGTAAAATTTCATGAAGCATTTTTTAAAGTAATAGGTATTAAAGACTTTACTCAAATACAAAGAAGAATGGCAGCAGGACTTGCTGTTGATTTTGTAAAAGATTATATTGGCACATTAGACTCAGCGCCTCGAATAAAATATGAGAGAAGCTCAACATATGATCCTGTAAAAGAACCACTTAGATTTGACTTTGATAACTTTAATGCATTTGAATTAGAAGCATATGCACAGTTATCTGATCTTGGTTTAGAAGTAGAGTTATTACTTGAGCATATTTTAAATGCAGACGAGCTATATCGAGATATTATTTGGGAATATGATCCTGAAGCAAATGATAGAACTTATGATAGTTATTTTGTAGAGCCTTCTGATAAACAAAAAGCAGTGCTTTCAGCTATTAGAAAAACTAGATTAGAAAACTATTTAGGCAATAAACAATATAGTAATAGTCAAGAGCGAATCAATGCTTATGGTAAAGCAATGATTGAAGAAGCAAATGAAATTGAAAATTTTATTAATGAACAGTTAGAAACAGCAGTATATCGTTTTGTTAATGATAGAATAATGAGTCCACAATCTACTAATAGACCTTTATTTTTTCAAGACCCAAGGTATATTTTGTTAACACAGTTTAATGGCTTTATAAGTACTTTTACTGCAACAGTATTACCAAAGCTTTGGAATCAATATCTAAGAAAAGGTAATCCACAAGTAAAGTATAATACTTTTGCGGTTATTGTTTTAATGTTAGCAATGGGAGGTGCTTCTCAATACTTAAAAGACTTACTTAAATTCGGTCAGCCAAGCCCTTATATGGATGCAGCAAAATACACTCAACGTGCATTGTATTCATCAGGAGTGTTAGGTCAATTTGAGCGTGTAGTAGATGTATTGTATCCTTTATATCCAACTAGAGACGATAGATTTATGTCTACTTTATTAGGAGAAACGGGGCCAGCAGCTAGGAATATTCAAAATTTAGCAACTGGAATAGGGCAAGCAATAGGTGGCGATACTGAACGCGCAACTAATACAGTATTAAAAACAGCACCTGCAATTGGGCCATGGACAGGTGGACGCAGAGCAGCTGCAGATGTGTTACATGGAAAAGATCCATTGGAAGACGTCACAGTAAGATTATGGTAATTAAATTTCTATAGGGGAGTGGTCATAAGCCCTCCCCATTCTAGGAGAATTAAATGGCAATACAAACTAATGTCGCAGCAGAACAACAAGCTGCAAGATTACAATTACAAAGAGAGGCAGCTGAACGGCGAAGAAGAGCAAACGAAAGCCAAACATTAATGCCAGCTGCAGAACAAGGTGCAGATGTAGCGCTCTCGGATGCAGCGATAGCAGCAGGCGAATCTCAAAGTACTATAGAGCTACCTAATGCTGTTGAAGAAGGAAATATTCCAGTTCCAATTGAAGCAGGCCAACCGGGGCAAGGTTCAGAGTTAGGTAGGGTAGCCGCCGCAGTTGAAAGCGAAGGTACAAGAGATCCTTTAGTACAAGCATTACAAGGTATGCAATTGTATGATGATGAGGGCTTAGCAACAAGAGCAACAAGTGCAGATATTGCAGATGCGGTTTCAGATGAACTTGCAATGGAAGCAGACATACGTAATAGAAAAGACATTGATTATGGTTACGTAGACGAAACAGGGTTAATGTCTCAACTTCAAAGTCCCTCTGCAAACTCAGATGACTTTGGTAAAATAGTTACGCTAGGTCAAATGATTGGTAGTCAAGCTAGAGATGTATTTAGCCCTGTATTAAGTGGGGTAGATGAAGACTCTGCTTCTTTTAGACAAATGTTAGCAGATAATAATTTATTAGATGAAGGGGGTAATTTATCTCCTCGGTTTCAAAACATTGCAGCATTTAGTTTAATTGAAGTTTTACAAAATGAAATGGTAAAGAAAGATCAACTGCTTATGAACGATCAAAACCCTGAGCTTTCATTTGAAACAAGTGATGATATTAATTTTGCTGATTCATTTGATATTAATTTTGATGAGCCATTAAGTGTTCCAGAGCAAGGCACTCGATTAGATCCTAATATGTCGAGATCAAATTTAGCTAATTCTATTTTAGATAAAGCAATGCCTAATCCTAATCAAACTGCAGGGCTTACTACAGGTTTTGGTGGGGCTAGTGCAAATGCTTCTTCTATTAACAAAGGCTTTTTAGATTATTTAACTTATCAAACATTGCAAGACCTTGGTTTATTAGTAGAGGTAAAAGGGCCAAATGGTAAAGTATGGTTAGAGCTAAGTAAAGACACTGCAGACTATTATAACAGTACTCGTGGAGTAATGGATGATCTTTATGGTATTAAAAGTGGATTGCCATCATTAGTCCCTACAATAGAAGGTTCTTTTTTAGGACAAGAAAGAGAGCAAGGCTTTAAACGGCAAGGGAATATATCAATTGCAAGTAAAGTATCAGGTAATATTGATCAAGAATTAAAAGCAATGTCTAATATGGGTCAAATAGCGCATATAGTAGACCCTAACACTGGTCATATTGGAGGCATGGCAATTAACTCAGTGATAGATTACTATTTTAAAAATGGTAAACCTATATTAACAAGGAAGGCTTTAATGGACAGGCCTGATCCTAATCAAATATATTCTACACATCCGTTAGCTGAGATGCTAGGTTTAACTAAGCAAGTTTGGGATAGGCATTATCAAAATGCTATAAAAACACAAGGCATGGAACCATTTGAAGCTTCCGAACAAGCTAACTCTATTATGGCTATGAAAGCTAGGCAAAGAATTAATAACATATATTACGCTAATCAATATAGTAAGCGACCTTTTTATCAACGGAGATTTTTTGCATCAGCAAATATGCGTTTCCATTATAGAAGCTATGTGTTAGATCCGCAAAACAGTAAGCTAATTCGTAACATTTTAAATGAAGCAGAAGCTACTTATTTAGATGTTAACACTACTAACTCAGAGTCAATGAGAATGTTTAAGTATTTAATTGGCAGACATTTATTAGATGCAGATGACTTAGGCACTTATACGTTACCTGATGGGCGAACAAAGCCAATAGCAGTAGAAAACATGGGCTTTAATGCAACATTAAAATTAGCTAATGAAAAAGTGTTTGGAGTTAAATATAAACGGCTTGTTGCTTTAGGAGAAAAATTACGTAGTCTTTTAAACACAGGAAGTTCAAACGTATTTGATGCAAAGATTAGAGAGTTTGCTGATTCTGGTTTATTAAAACAAATGGGATTAACCGACCATGATGAGTGGGGCTTTAAAGCAGATGCACTTATTGATTTAGCAAATTATAATGATGCTCTTCAAAACAAAGATAGAAAATCATTAGAAAAATATGGTGATGTAGTTATTCGTAAAACACCTGAAATAGTTAACTCAATGCCTGTAAACGAAAATGGCCAAGCAATGTCTCCTCGTGGAATACAATTGCAGCACATGTTAGAAGGTGCTATTGCAGATGGAGACCAAGAACAAGCACAATTAATACAAGCTGATCTTGCTAAAGAAATGGGTAATACAGTTGTAGAAGGACCAATAGTAAAAGTTAATCGTAGCACAGTATTTAGAGCAAGGGTTAGAGGCAAGTTTGATGGCATTCAAAGTGGGCTGTCTATCTTTGGCTCATTGTTTGGTTTTGCAGACATTATGTCAAGAACAGGCATTATGTACGGAGACGAGATGAACACTATGCCAGAAGGCGACTTACGAGATTTGTTCCTTAATAAATTAATGCCATCAGTTGAAGTTTCATTTCATAATAACGATGAGATGGTAGGTTTATTTAAAGAGTTGTTGGTAGGTACTATTAGTAATGTAGAAAACGCAAAGGCAATGGGTAAAGCAATTGCAAGAGCGCCTATGATGGAAACTTCTTATGGTAAGTATTTAGAATTTCATCAAGAAACTGCAATGGATTTTATTGACGGTGAATTTGGGCAAGGCTTTAGAGATTTAATTGAAACTGGAAATTTATCTAGACGAGATGCAATAAACGGTTTAACTACTATTATTGCAAATGCATTAGCTCAATCGCTCAAACTTGAACAACAAGCTTTAATGAAAGATTTTGGTCAAATGTGGTCTGTAATTGGTGAAACAGCTAGAGTACGCACTATTACAGGTGAATACATTTACATGGGATCGCGAGAACGATTTGGAACGGGTGAAACAAAATCATTTCCAACTGCTCGTGGACCTGTTGAAATAGAAAAGTTTACTACAGGACCAACAGGAACTAACAGAACTCGAAAGATACCTAAAATATTTGATCAAGCGTCTTTAAAGTTTATAAGAGGGGAGTTATCTCCATTTGGTCAAGAAGTAGTTAATCAATACCCAGTTTTGTTTATTCAAGGAATTGATGGTGGATTAATAGCTTTAACTTATAATACAGTTAATGAAGGGTTAGATCGACCTTTGTTTGCTATGGATATTCATGACTCTTATATTACAACTATAAGATCAACTAAAGCTTATATTGAAACATATAATAAATTGTATGGGAAATTTTTAACCCCAGGAAAAAATCAATACAAACCAATTCAAGCTATGCATGAGTCACTAATGGAAGGCATTAAAGAGATGAATGCTAATTTAAATGTAGAGTTACAAGGCTCACAAGATACTGTTTTAGTAAGCCAAGAGTCAAGGCAGTGGAGAGGTATGCATTCTTTCTTAATGAAATTATCAGAAAAAGTAAATGAAAAAGAAGAAGACATAGCTACAGGTGCTGGAAGAACGCCTACAGGTATTGGTAAGCTAACTAAAAGCAGATTAAAAACTATGTGGCATAAAAATGGAATGCAAAAATATGCGGATGCGGAAGGTGTTTATATGAATGCGGCTGATATTAAAAAAGTAATTAAATTTGTTTATGAATATTTAAATTTAAAACAAAGAACAATTGTAGAAAATAAAGCAATCGCAGACAGAACTAATATGATAGCAACTGAATTTACAAAGAACCCGAAAGGAATGGCTTAGAGGAGATTACAATGCAACCGAAAAATAAAATAAACTATAATAAAGAAGCATTGCAAGGGATAGAAATAGATGACATGGAATATGTTAAACATTTTAAATTAAATCCTAATTTAGCTTATACGCCAGAATTAAATGATGCTATATTAAATAAAATATTTAAACAAAATGTAGACGGTTTTAGAGAAAGAGGTGACAAACCTAATGTTGCTAAAACAAAAGCAGGTAGGCTACGATCAGATGCTAAAGCATCAATTGAAGCATTACTAACTGCTCGTAATCTAGTATAAATAAAAATACCCCACAGGGAATCCTATATGGAAACCTTGTGGGGTATTTTATTTTTAACAGAAGAAATAATCAGACTCCTTTACTTCAGTAATACTTAGCGTACCGATAGTAGGCACGTCACCGTTATAGCCACGCCCGAAAGGAATACTATCATAGAAGTTTTCTTTGTCGTATATTTTTACAAACTCTTTTCTTGTTGTTGTCATTAGCTCTTCAACATCACAAGCGTGTGTGCTAAAGGAGTCATGAACTGCGCCGAAAGACCCTTCCCAGCCTGCAACAACTAATGCCATGTGACTAGCATCCATGCTGTGTACAAAGTTAGGGCTAATACCGCACATAAAACCACGTCTATCAGGGATGTCTGTCTTCTCTCTAATAACGTGTTTAAAGCGTATCTCACCTGTAGGTGTAGCAAACCCGTAGCAGTCTACTTTAACGGGCCGAGTACGATAGCACTCGTACACTACAGGGAAGCCTGATGGGGTAAGCCATTCAATACCTTTACCTCTGTCTGTGCCATAGTCTCTGGCCCAGTTAGCTATCTCTTGATCAGCAAGGCGCTGCAGGTATCTCATAGTATCTAGTGGACCCGGACAGACCTCTTGAATAGCCCGGATAACTTGACTACTTAATTCATCACAATCCCAAGTACTGATGTTGTACTCTTCAGTAAAACCAAACTGGTAACAATCACTATACATAGACTCAGACATTTTCTTTTGTCCGCAGCTGTAAGCTCGTGTCATAGCTCCGCGTTTAGCTATACCTTTACGAATATGCTTCATAGGTATCTGACGCTCTTCAAACCACTCAGGCATACGCTGGGTAAGACGTTTAGCTACTTGTACATAGAAATCATTCTGTACTTCAGTAGGAACAAGACCAACTAGTTTGCCTGTCTTATCGTCTTTAGACATAGCACCTAAGTGTTGCCAACCATTGTTAGCACCATCAATAGGTATCGGTAGCTGAGTATAGAACTCTCCTTTACTTTGAGAATACTTATACCACTCAATACAACAAGCCATGAATGCTATCTTCTTCTCTGCATCTTCTGCAAA
>Ga0102855_1000377_pt1 | contig 15431 bp, 29 predicted proteins | sample Colrivmet1370B02_FD_78450 | JGI IMG/M metagenome (GOLD analysis project Ga0102855, IMG submission 78450) | Estuarine microbial communities from the Columbia River estuary - metaG 1370B-02 | ecosystem: Environmental > Aquatic > Marine > Intertidal zone > Estuary | place: USA: Columbia River...
AACATACTGCTGGAGGATTTAAATGGAAATATCTTCCTTCCTTAGAAGAGCTTCCTCCCCGTGACCCTTTAGATGACGAATTAGAATTTTTAGATAATCCTTATTATGACTAAAGAAGAATTTAATATTACACGTAAACGACTAAGTAGGCAGCTTAGTGAACGATGGAGAAAAGTACATGTAAATCGTACAAGACCTATCAAATATTTTGAAAACAAACGATTAGAATTTGTAGCTTTTATAGATGAAGCATTGAAGACAGATTGGTTTATTATGCCCAAAGAAGGAACTAATATCTATAATTTGTATCACGATACGAATGACCAGAGAAGACAAGAAGAAGAAGAAAAACAATAAACTTTATTATGCATTCAAGTACAAATAGAATACTAGGGATTTTAAAAAGGCATTCATTAAGTCCTGAAGAAGTAGAAGCTCTTGATAAGGAGATATCAGAAGCTACCTCAGCAGCATGGGCTGAAGCACAGAGAGATTATGACGACCCTTGTGGATGTGGTCAACCTAGCTGTAGAATATGTAATTAATTAAAATAATCAACATGGAAAGAGAAACAATAGGATTTTTTATAATGTTAACTTTTATAATAGCTTGGCCAGTTTATAGTGAACTAGCTGCAGTACTTAAAAAAAGGAATGACAGAGCTATAGCAAAAGCCGAAGCTAAAAAACAATCTGTAAGACTGATAAAACAGCTAGAGACCGAGATTAATAAAACACCCTCAGGATATTTACGTAACTTGCTTACGGATGTGAATATTACAATTCAAAACTTAACTGAATAATGTGGCTACTAGATATATTACCTGGTTTAATATGGGCTAGTATTATGGCTCTATTTACAGTAGCCGCACTAAAAAAGAAAAAGTAGATTTAACAGATAAAATTGGATACAAAGTGGATACAAAACAATTAGAGAAGTTAGAAGAATTACCTTATAAAGCAGGTATGAGAAAAGATAAAAGAGATAAAAGACATTATTCTGCAACCGTGATATATAAAAAAATTAACGGTTATTTTCATTGGACTCATATACAAAGAACACTTAAAAAATTTACTGGTAAAAACGTTGATGAAGCTTTTTCGCATTATTGTGAAATAGTGGATTCATGCCATCAAGAAGCTTTTTGGGAGGAGTTTGAACGTAAGGATAAATGGAAGAGATATAGAGGGTGGTATACATTTTCTTATTGGTATCTAGATGATCAGAAAAGAATTCAACAATACACTGAGAAGAAGAGAGTTAAAACTGTTCTTCAATCACATGACTATAGAAAAGCTATGGTTCATAAATACTCTGGAGAAGAAGTACTTGCAAATTCTCACCGTATAATTGATATGGAACTTCATCCTGAAAAGTATGAGGAAAGAATTGTTGAGGGAGAAATAAGAGAATTTAAATTCAAAGGTCATGAGTATTCTAAATTTTTAGCTGAACAATTAAGTAAAGCTAGAAAAGCGGATCGTATGAAAGATCCTAAAACGTATGAATTCAAGCATCATTTAAACTATACACCGGAAGAAAAATAACTTAATAATTTAGCCTATGTTTGGATTTTTTAAAAAGAAAGTAAAAGTAGCTGATAAAGAAAAGATGTATACTTTTGGTATGCAAGAGGTATGTGCAATAGGAGATCGTTACGAATATAAAGTGCAGGCAGAAAACAGGGAAGAAGCCTTTAAAAAACTAGTGGAGTATTTCTTTTCTGCAGAAGGGAGAAGTACACATCTTAAAGAAGTTCAATCAACTCATCATTCAGTAACTCAACCACACAAAAATTCATTTACTACCTGGGGAATGCCTCGTTGGTTTGCAAAAAGAATTAGTGGTGATGTTAGAGGAGATGATTATGACTATCAAAAGGATTTGGTAGCTTATGCTATAAAGAATCAAATTAAATTAGAATCTTACTAATTAAACCTAATCTTATTTAATATAGCGTACATGATGGAATAGCGTGCCATTAACAACGTCTCTGACCCTTAGCAGCATCAACTACCTAGGAAGGGGGAATGCTACTGGGAGAAAATCTATAAACTTCTGGGTCGCTCGAGAGTTCAAGGAAGCGAAAAAGAAAGTACAGACAATTGTAGCAGAACTACGATTTAAGGAGGCGCTATATTAAATAAGATTTTTAAAACAACAACTATGTCAGAAAAAATTAATGCTCTGAAAAGAGAACTGGCAGCCGCAGAAAAAGCTGAGACCAGTAAAAAATACAATAAGCAAGTCGAACTTAATAAAACCTGTATAGGAAAAGCGTATAAAAGAATAAGTACAGGTAATTATAGTACTCATATAAATTATGTATACGTTCTAGATTATGTTAGATATAATGACGGTAGAAATATGTACGGTGAAGATGCTAATCATTTAATATCAGAGAATCTATCTATATCATATGGAGTAGGAGGATACTTCTTAGAGTCTGGAGTATTAAAATATCAAGGCACAAATAAAAGAACTCACTATCCATTAAAGAAACATTATGAGAAAGGGGTTGTTCTTGAAGCACTCACTGAAAATCATAGGGGTTATTTTAGACCTACTCAAATTAATGAAAATGGATCTGTATATTCTGATAGAGATTGGTATGATGAATGTTCTGTAGAAGAATTTAATGAGGTGAAAGAGAAAATCGTAGCTGAAAATAAAACTACAAGAGAGAATTTTAAGCAGTACAATACTAGGAAACCTTACCCAAATAAATTAATAGAAGTTACTCCTTTAGATATAAAACTATTAAGTAATTTATTACAGAAAGTAGAGGATAAAAAGATTGATCTAAAAGACTACTTGTATGTAGCTAAGAAATCAGCTGACTTTATTCAATTTAGTAATAATGAATTAAGTGAGTTAACTCAATATAATCTAATAGGTACTAGAGGTATACACAATACTATTGAAGGTGGAGACGATGGAACTGACTACGAGCCTTATACTACTAAGTATGTATTACATCATGTATCCATTGATTGGGAGAAAGTTCTTTATACTATAAGAACTAAACTAGATTCTGTCGTAGGTACTGCGGATGAGCTTCGTAAACTAAGTGCTGTATATAATACCAATAATTGGTATGTATCTTATGATGGTCAATATGATGTGAGTTTTAATTCATGTACTTTAGATAGTAGAATATTAAGCACTGTGAATAGTGTTATTAAGAAACATTTAAAATCATAGCATTATGGGACAACACGCTGACGATATTATAAACGGAGATGTAGATCAACACACTGGAGAATGGCTAGGAAATGGCCAAGGTTATCCACGGTCATCACACGGAGTGAGAGGTGGAGGTAGCATAACTTTATGTAGAGACAGAATAACGGGCAAAACTAGGCCAATAGACCATGATCCTAGTAACTATTCTAAAGGAACTAAAGCCATTCGTAAAGAATTAGCTATACTTATTAAGGAGAAACATAAATCCTGTACAACTGAAAAGGAAGAGAATAAAGCCGTAGGAGATGCTCGTCAAGAGATTAATCTTAAGTATGGTAAAGGCTGGAGAGAACAACTTTAATTTATAACTTATGAGTTTTGCAGAAGATATGGGACATGATATCCCAGATTATGATATGGATGAAGGCACAGGATGTTTTTATACTCCTTGGTCAAAAGCAGTTCCTAGTATGGTAACTTTTGAAAATGTTAAATTAGAGCATGAAACAGAAAAAGCTTTATTATTAAAAATAAAAGGAGAGAAATATTGGTTGCCTAAATCACAAATAACATTAGAAGGAGACGAAGTAGAAATACCAGACTGGTTAGTTGCTTCAATGGAACCAGTAATAGAAAAGCCAGATAAATTTAAAAGAAAATAAACATATATAGAACCATGATAAAAGTAAATGACCCTATATGGCATCCGTGTAATATGGATATCATAGAACATAAAGTTATAAGTATTCGACAATTTGATGGTTTTAATCATTATGTATTAAAGGCTAAACATGATGTAGGGGCTTGTGGTAAATTAGAAGTAATTATAGATGAGCATAAAGGTAATCTAAGATTTGTTGAGCTACTCGATGAAGAAAATATAGAATACTCTAGTGGTTTACAAGATTTTGTAGAAGGAAATTATTATACAGATCTTAATAAAGCTAAACTATCTTTTTATACACAGCAAGAAACTTTAGCCTGGTCTAATATGGAACAGAAAAAAAGATGGTATGAAGATGCTGTAAAAAGACATAATCAAGTTAAACTTTTAGTTAAAGAACTTAAAGAGCTTATTAAAAATGTTTGAAGATTATACCCAAGTAAATTATATAACTGAAGTCAATATAAACTACTTCATGCGCGATAATTTTAATACAGATCTGATATTTAAATCTATTGAACAGTATGAACAAGCTATTAAACTTGGATTTGATAAGGATGTCTGGGAAAAAAAGAATGAGCATATAGTCTATGTTCGTGATGATTCTTCTCTAGGTCTAAGCCGAGCTGATAAACCTACTGATGAAGAGAAAGAAGAGCTAATCGCATGGTGGAACAGATTTTTAAATTACTAACAGAAGGCCCGGTAGCTCAGCTGGCTAGAGCAGCGGCTTCTAAACCCGTGTGTCCTGGGTTCGAGTCCCAGTCGGGCTTCATTTAAAACAACTAGCTATGAGCAATTATTATAAAAAAATAGACCCTAAGGTTAAGCTCCCTCCTAAAACTTGGGTGGATCCTCAGTATAAAACAATGCAACATGATACCTCTGGTAGTGTATTTGCAATGACGGATAATGGTAAGGTAATAGTTTATTATGACTATGAATCCGCATCCTGGTATGGATCAGCTAGAGATAACTGGACTGATGTAGAGTATTGGTTAGAAGAAATAGAGGATGTTACATAAACCTCCTTGTCCTTGCCCACCAAATAATCCACATTGTAGTGATGTTCCAGGACTTAGTATAGATGATTGGATTATCTTTATGATATTGATAGCTATTATATATGGATATATAGTACTAAAAAGAAATAGAACACCTAAAACAACAAGATGAAAAAATACGAATTACAGTACTTTAATTTAAAGGAAGGATCCGGGATACTAGCAGAGCCTACGTATTCCCATAGCGAATTTGTACGTACAATTGACCCTGAAAAGTTAAAAAAGTACATTGAAACTAAAAGAGATGAATACGGTCATTTCTATATTGAGAACATATCTCATGGCTATGATTACATTAGTAATTGTGGTGGAGTAAAAGTGTTTGAATATAAACCTGTTGAGGAGATTACTTTCAAAGCTTTGTAATTAGCTTTATTTTTGTATCTTTATAAACTAAATCATTAAACATGAAAAAATTATTCGAGGGGTTGTAAGTAGTTTTAACTATAACAACCATGGAAAAAAGAAAACAGTCTAAAAAAAGATGGGCCAGGACTGAGGCTCAAGGAAGAAGAGATTACATTAGTAGCTGGCATAGTAGAAGATACTTTATACCAAAATGGTACATTCAAGAGCATGCAAATGTTCACGAAGCCAGAACTAAAAAAGCAATGCACGACATTAATTCAGGAGTTGATCCTGAAGATGTCTTTATCGAAACCCGTTACCGCGCAAAGTGTAGTGCAGCTTGGTGGTGGCTCTAATCTAATTCATTATGAAATAGGTAACCAAAGGTGATTTTTTCACCATAATCGTTCGGGATGATTTGAGTCCTGGCTACAAGGTCGCTCAAACTGTTCACGCCTCTGCAGATTTTTCTGTTAGGTTTGAATACGAATTCAAAGAGTGGCAGGATAATTCAAATTACTTATGTTGTTTGGAGACTTCTAGATATAAAATGGACCGTCTAATAGATCGTCTAGAGTTATTAAAGATTAAATATCATGTGTTTATTGAGCCTGATATAGGAAACGAGATGACAGCAATAGCTGTAGAATCAATGCCTAGGCAAGAACATAAACACTTATTTAAAAATTATAAACTTACATTATCATGAAATACTCAGCAATAAGAACAGAGATCAAAAAATTATCGGATGAACAAAGGAATCTTAAACCACAGAGAAAAACAATCTATTTTGAAGGTACAAGAACTCACGAGCCTGGCATAGCCTGTGACAAAGTACAAGATAATAGATACGTTTTGCGTCACCTTTTCGCGGCTTACGCTGTCATTAAAGGGATGGAAAGACCTGAGATTAAAAATCCGATGAAAATCATCAATGATCGTATGATCGAAAACTTTATAGCTATCTATACTCCGCCTAAGGTTGAGGATACAGCAGCATAAGAAAACAATTATTATAAGACACCTCTAGTTAATTCTAGGGGTGTTTTTATTTAAATCAATAAACGTATGAAAAATAATATACTAATTGCAGAGTTCATGGGGTGGAAACGTTATGAAGGATTTAATTTTATAACTCCTCATACTCAGAATTATATGTCTACAGGTGCAGGAATGTGTGATACTCATATATTTAGAGAATCAGATCTAAAGTTTGATACCTCTTGGGAATGGCTAATGGGTGTAGTCGATAGAATTGAATCTTTAGATTTAAGAGGCAATGGTCATGATTTTCCTAAGGTTAAAATAGGTAATGGAGTAGAAATATTTTGCTATGCCACTTATAGAGGAACATGGTATGAATGGAGAGACTACTATGGAATTGACGGAGCTTTTTATAAGCATAAAAATCAATGTGAAACTAAGAAAATGGCGGTATATAAAGTAGTGATAGAGTTTATAGAATGGTTTAACCAAAGAGATAAAAGCGTATGAAAGTAAAAGGAGACGCTTATCAAAAAGAAGTAATAGTCCCTAAAGTTTGGGAAGAAATTATTGATGAAAAAGGTAAGAAACAACGGGTATTAATACCTGAAATTGTATCACAATATATTAGACGCTTAGAGCCTGAAACAGACTTGACAAAGCTTGAGACTGAGGGGCATAGAGATAAGTTTACTGGTATATTTGATAAGGAAGGAGTTCCTATAATGAATGGGGACCATATCACAATAATCGATGATTACCATATGAGAAAAGGTAAGAATGTCGGTATAGTTGCCTGGAAGAATGGTAGCTATTATAGTAAAGGAACTGCTACTGCATATAATATTCATGCATGGAGAAAAAGTATTACAGTCGTTTTAACAGATAGACCTAGTATATACGAAGAAATGTCCTTTGAAGAAGCTTCAGAAAAATATGGAAGAAAAGCAGCTCCGGTTATGAAAGTGCTGAATCAATTCCATATAATAGATGCCTTTAGAGCAGGGATTAATTATCAATTAGAACAACAAAAACTAAAGGAGATAAATTTAATTTTAAACAACAATGATAAATGAAAACTATTGAGAACACCTTGGAGAAGGTCTATAATACTCCTTCGCTCAGAAAGAGCATAGTTCCTTTATTCATAGGAAATCCCGGGCTGGGAAAAACGGTCCTAATTCAGAAATTTGCTGATGATAACGGGGTAAAGCTGGTAGAACTAATTACATCCCAAATGTCTCCTTTTGAGATTTCTGGTATTGCTATGCCTGATAAGGATACTAAAAAAATGAGTTACTATAATTTTGACAAATTAGAAAACTTAAAAGATGGGGACATTTTATTCTTCGATGAATTGTTAAATGGTAACCCAGTAGTATTAAATGCTTGTTTAACTATCCTAGAGCAAAGAAGATTTATATCTGGTAGACCATTACCCGATATTATGATAGTTGCAGCAGCTAATCCTCAAGGTATGGCTCCGCTAACTCCTCAAATTAAAGAACGATTTGTATGGTATAACGTTAAATTCGAAAAGTCATTATGGAAAGAATACATGCAGAAAAAATATAGCCTTACATATAGGGCTGTAGGCACACTTTCAACCATGATAAAAAATGAAGAATTTGTATCAAACAATTTTAATACTCCTAGAAGTATAGATAAGGCTGTTAACATGTTAATTCATGATGTGCCTACGCCCTATTCAGATACAGTTTTACCTGTACTGTCAGAAATGGTACAAAATCCTTTTGATGAAAAAGTAATACTACCTAATAAAAAAGAGTTAGCGCCAGATGAAATGATCTCCTGGTTAGAATTAATTAAATTAAAATTTACACATGAAATTACTACAAAGTAAGAAGTTTAAATTGCCACAGATATTTTTTATCACAGAAAGGACTGAGATAAAAGAAATACCTATCGGTGTGCCATTTATTTTCGGCGATGAAGCAAGCGAACCGTACCTAGTAAGAATACTAGAGTATGAAGTGTTATATCAAGAGGCCATTGCAAGTGGGTATCCTTTTGATTTTAAACAAATATTAAAAGATAATGGGTATCTTGATTTACAAGATTGGTATTATGATCATCCTGTCTATATGGAGTATACTACAGAAGGTATATCTACAGACGTTGTAGAGGAAGATTTAAAGTCTTTAAAAGGAAACACAGGAAAATTTAAACAGTTCATTAAAGATTCTGCTGTCTATGTTGATATGGAGAAATTAAAGAACTTAAATGTATTTCCTGTATGGCTTGATTCAATCGAGAAAGCAGTGCATACAAACATCCATAATTTTGCTGTATATAATAATAATATGTACAATAAGAAATTAGAGGGGATGTATGGAGCCATAGATTTGGTATCCCCTAACAGAAATTTAATTATTATTGATATATCAGGTTCTATTCCTAAAGGTGTATCTTCAACATGTTTAGCTCTAGCGAAAAATTTAGCTTCCTCATTCTATGCAGACATATTAATAACAGGATCAAAATCTACGTTATATGCCTATGAAGAAATGCATAATTTGGACATAGAAACTATCTATGATGAAAACGGTATGGATAATGATCAAACATACTTTAAAAATTTAGTATCATCTGAGAAAAGGGTATATAAAACAGCTATTGTTTTTGGAGATAATCACAGTCCTTGCTATGCTTGGAGTAATACTTTCAATAGAAACAACAGAAACATCTCAAGAGAAGATGGTAAAAAGTTATGTATCTGGGAGATAGAAAAATTAATTTCTTTTCATACAGACAGTTCAACACATATAGCTGGATATGCTGACTGGTTCCAAGTGGACGAAGTAGAACACATATCTGACTGGGTTAAATACCTAAAATAATTTAATTGCTCATATGAGCACGAATAATAAGAATAAATAACAATAAATAATAAAAACAATCAAGATGAAAAAATTTTTAAAAGCAACAGATTTACAATTAGTTAATGGTGGTTACTTATCTAACAAAGAAGAGTCTCCAGTTACAAATGAGGCTTTCGTTAAAGCACAAAAACACGCTGAGTACATTATTACTTTTGCAAAATTAGCTAAAGGTAAAACTTTTGTAGCTAAAAAAGCTGATAGTTTATCAGACTTAAAAGCGGAAGTGAGTAAAGCATTAGCTGCAAAGAAAACAGCTTATGTTGCAGTACCAACAAAACCAGGTATGAAAACTACTGATACTTTAGCAAAAGAAGCTATGGCATTCTTAGATTTCGGTAAAGACGTTAACAAAGCTAAGAAAATCAATGAGTTCTTATCTCAATTCGATGTATTAAAAGAATTTGAAGACTTCGGTTTATTCTTTGAAGACGGCATCGTTAAATTAAATAAAATCTATACTGTTAAAGATGTAGTAACTGCTGTTGAAGCGACTATTGATTTATTAGAAGATTAATATTTAATTACATACAATAACCAAAAGCCTCTCTATGATTAGGGAGGCTTTTTTATATGCCAAACATGAAAGAACAAATAGATTTAGCCATTGAATGGATAAAAAAACAGCCTATAAAAGGTTGTATTACAGGTAGTTGCTTATTAGATTACTTTGAAGGTCAAGATATTGATATCTTTGTTTACGACGAAAAATCTTTTACCAAGTTACTTTTTGCAATGTATCATAATGACATGTTCACCATCTTAGATCCTCTGGAAAAGTGGAAGTTTGAACAATACATTAATAAAAACGAATCGACTTTTTTTAAGTTCGGTTTGATTACTATTAAATTTAATTACAACACATGCATACCTATTAATATTATCTTAAAGAAACGATGTCAGGATATATTCTCTGTACTTTCTAGTTTTGATATGGATATTATATGTTTAGGGTATGACATTGAAACTAAACAGGAGTTAGATCTTACTGAAAACAAAGGCACTAAGGTAGCTACCTGGAATAAGTGGAATACGACATTTTATACTGAAGAGGTTTGGAAGATGAGTAGAATTTTAAGACAGCTAGAAAGATGTTTTAAATACCATAAAAGAGGATACAATACAGACCTGGTAATTGAAAAGTATATTGATATACTAGATAAATTAACAGTCTTTGAAAGTATCTTTAGTTCTACAAACTTTAACGAAAAATTAAAGATCACACAAGAAAATACTGTGATTGTTAAAAAGATATGTGAGCTTTGGCTAGAAACACATGAAATTGATGAGGATCAAATCGAATTATTAAGAACCAAAATTAAAGAGATATAAACATGGCACTAACACTTGATGAACTTCTAAATTCCTTAAAAAATCCTGCAGAATTTAATGGCAAGCTTGAAAATACAGCGGCTACTTGGGCACGAATAGGATCTAAAGACAGTTTTACTGAACTTGGGATGGAGAAGACAGAATTAAATGATTTTTTAACTGAGTGGGCAAAAGACAACCCATATAGCAATATATAATATGACAAACAAGGAAAAACTAGATAAGATAGAGAAATTTATCGATGAGAATAACCTTTCTTTTGAAGAAGGACGTAGAAATTCTGACAGTACTATACTATCCGGCTTTGCTTTATATGTAGGGCTAAAAACACTCCCTACACTAAAATTAGCTGTAGAGAATCGTTGTGATGATAGAGAATGGGGATGGGAGGAAGAGCTTGAAAGAGTATTTGAATATGCTAAAGATAACAACTATGAGTTGTATTGGGCTAGCGAGGATGCTAAAGATAGATATACATTCTAATGAAAAGTTTTTTATTAAAAGGTAAAGTACCCATTATTAAATGGAGTCATCTACCTGATAATACATTTTTTGAGGGAAAATTGCCAGAGGGTTACTCTTTGGCGATTATGCCTTCAGATGATTATATCATAGTAGATGTAGACAGACACGGTAAAGTTGACGGCTTCGACAATATACCGAAACATCTTGAAGCAGAATTATTAGCTACGTTACATTACGACACTAAGAATAATGGAAGACATTATTGGTTAAGAAATAACGGCGCAGGAATACTAGCTAATAAAGCATCTGGTCAAGGAATTGACTTAAGAGTTGCTTATAAGGGCTATGTAGTTTGGTATCCAAAGACAGATATCAGAGATAGATTAGACGAAATAAATAAAACTTCACCTGCAATGAATGTATGGCTGAAAGAATTATTTTCGTATTCAACCAAGAAAAAGTAAATATTAGCTATGCCAGATAAAAACAATAAGAAAGTACTACAAAGTATTTTAGCGAATCAAATAGCTTTAGATTTTAATGAGGCTATTAAGTATATACCTAGTAGGTATAAACATAAACTTAAACAGACACTTAATCTTACTATAAAAGAGTTACTTATAGCAGAGAAACTTGATTTTAATCCTATGATAGACAGTAATATAGGTAATCAATTTACTGATCTTTACGCAGCTTTAGCTGATGTAACAACCCTCATGACTAGAATCGGTATTGATGGATTCGGGGATATAGGTAATATATTATTAGCCTATGAAAAAAGCCCTAAAAGTATGAGAGGGTTAGCAGATAAACTTAATAAAAAAAGATAATGATACGTAAATATATTAATCTAGACCAAACTTTCGACCCTTTTAGTGTTGATGGTATGCTTGCACAAACAATTCAGTTCTCAAACTTTACATTTAAAGGAGGAGAGCCACATATAAAAATACTTATGCCTCATATGAGTGTAGAAATGAATAGGATTGAGGTATACATATCTCACAGAATTATGGATTATAGAGATCTTGGACTATTGGAGGTAGCAGTTGACGCACTTCGAGGTTTAGGATTTACAAAATTATTCCTTACACTTCCTTATTTCCCTGGAGCAAGACAAGATAGAAGAATGGTAGAGGGAGAGCCTTTTACTTCAGCTATATATGTTAAAGCACTATCTAAAATGAACTTTATAGAAATTGTTTCTATGGATTTACATTCAGATGTAGTGGCCGGCATGTTTGCTGTATTAGATTCACCTAGAAAATTTCATGACATATCTAACCATTTATTTGTTGATGAATGTCTTGTAGATATTGAGGGTAAGGACTCTGATGATACTGATGTAACAATCATATCTCCAGATGCTGGATCAAATAAGAAAATTAAAGCTTTAGGAATGCATTTATCAAATGATATGTATTCTTATCCTATCGTGAAATGTGATAAGACAAGAGATGTCTTGACAGGGGAAATCACAGGATTCGAAGTATACTCTGGTAACCTGAATGGTAGAGATGCTGTTATTGTAGATGATATCTGTGATGGTGGTGGAACATTCATAGGCTTAGCAGAAGAATTAAAAAAAAGAGGCGCAAAGAGAGTATTCTTAGTAGTAACACACGGTATATTCAGTAGAGGAATCAAAGTTCTTACTGATGTATTTGATGGTGTTTATTGTACTAATTCTTGTAGTTCTACTAAATATCACGAGGGAATAGTTTCCTCTAAGTTTCATATTATACCTTTAAAATATAGTTTATGATTTGTATAACAACTTTAGGATTACCCTTATCAGGGAAAACAACCTGGTTAAAGAAGTATTTAGAAACTACCGATAAAGTATTTGAATATATTTCTGCAGACGATTTAAAGGAATCACACCCTGAATATGATCCTGAAAATACGCAGGTTCTACATGAATGGAGTGTTGAGGAAGCAGAAATGCTAGTAAGAAATGCCTGTGCTAGAAAGGTTAATTTTATATTTGATTCTGGCTCTATTAATAATAAATATACAAAAAGAGTTTTAAACCATGTAAGATCTCAACATTATCAGATAGAGCTTGTACATATTAAAACTCCTTATCAAGTATGTTTGGAAAGAAATAAACTGCGTAAAAGGAAAGTTCCAGCAATAGCTATTACAGATAAAGCTCTTAAAGAGAATAGTCAATTTCATAAACTTAAAGAATTAGTTGATGAGGTTATAGTAATAGATTACTTTACTAATGAACATATTTTTATCGATATGGATGGTGTTATAGCCGCTCAAACTAATTTACCTATTGTAGATGGGTGTATTGACTTCGTTAATGGAGAAATACATAAATGGCAAGAGCCTGTAATGCCTATGATAGAGAAATTATTATTGCTACAGAAATGGGGCTATAAGCTATACATTTTATCCGCAATAGCTAACAGTGTTTGTCTTGATGATAAGAATGAATGGCTAGATAAGAACTTTAATATCGCTAAGGAGAATAGATACTTTGTAAATCAGGGTCGTCATAAAGCTGAGATGCTTGATAATGTTAGAAGAAAACTGAAGCTTGATAAAAGTCAAGTAGTCTTAATAGAGGATCTGCATTCTACTTTACAAAAGGTAGAGGAAAGAGGTATGAAACCTATGCACGTATCTGAATTTTTAACATATAATTTTAAAAAATTAAATTAATAAAAGAACAATACAAAGACGTATGACAAATATAAGATTTAATGATTATACAAATGATATAATCGCAGCACTTATGCTTAGTGATGGGTATAAAACTGGACACCATAATATGTACCCTCAGGGAACTGAAGAGGTATACAGTAATTTTACTCCTAGAAGTAATAGACATGCTCCAGAAGGATTTGATAGAGTATTATCTTTTGGACAACAGATGACCACACGAAAAATTGTAGTTCTGTTTGATAAAGGTTTCTTCAATTTACCTAAGCACGAGGTGTGTGGGTACATTAAAGAAGAATTCTCTATGTATTTAGGGTTTGAATATGACGTATCTCATTTTGAGCGTCTTCATGACCTTGGATACTTACCGTTAAGAATTAAGGCTTTACCTGAGGGTATGCTAGTACCATTAAATGTACCGGTATTAACCGTACGTAATACTAAGAAAGATTTCTTCTGGTTAACAAACTTTTTAGAAACAATCATCTCTGAGATGTTATGGAAACCGATGACGTCGGCAACTATAGCTTACTTATACAGACGTGATATTGAAAAATGGGCCCTAAAGACCGATCCTGCTAATGTAGGAGGTGTAAAATTTCAAGGACATGATTTCTCTATGAGAGGTATGGATTCTGTTTATGCTACAATGAGTAGTGGATTAGGTCATGCATTATCTTTCTTAGGTTCTGATAGTTTACCTGTTATACCTGCAGCTCGTATGTATTATGATGCTATAGGACCAGTAATTCATTCAGTAAATGCTACAGAGCATTCTGTAATGTGTGCTGGTGGAAATGCTCCTGGCCAAGAGCTGGCTACATTTAGATACTTAATGAAACAGTTCCCTAGTGGAATTCTTTCTATTGTGTCTGATACATGGGATCTATGGTATGTGGTTACTTATATACTAGTTCAATTGAAGGATGAGATTATAGAGAGAGGATCTGCTGGAGGAAAAATCGTTATTCGACCTGATTCTGGGGACCCTGTTGATATTATCTGCGGGGAATTATTTACCGATGAAGGAAAATATCTTGGTAGAAAAGATATGGTTGTTCTAGATGGCGATGATAGCCCACAAAATAAAGGATTAATAGAGCTGCTTTGGGATCTCTTTGGAGGAACTATTAATGAGCAGGGATACAAAGTATTAGACCCGTGTATTGGAGCTATCTATGGTGATGCTATTACTTTAGACAGACAGAAACAAATATGCGATCGTCTAGCTCAAAAAGGTTTTGCAAGTACTAATATCGTATTTGGAATAGGCTCATATACCTATCAATATAACACCAGAGATTCGTTTGGTTTTGCAATGAAAGCTACTCATGTATATTTAAGATTTGCTTGCAATAAGGATATTGGAGTATGTTATGAGAGTTGTGATGACACCTGTAAAGTAGGAAGAGAAATCTTTAAAGATCCAGCTACTGGAGATGGTAGAAAGAAGTCTGCTAAAGGATTGTTAGCTGTATTACCTTGCGCTGAGAAGGGGTGTAAATTATTAAATAACTGTACAGAAGAAGAAGAGACTGGGGGATTACTTCAGACTATCTTTGATGATGGTATTTTCTTTAACACTATTACTTTAATGGAGATTAGAAGTAAAGTAGATGAATTAGTATCAGAGTACTGTAATTAAACGCTTTCTAAATATATGCTAATACATTATGATAGCTTTTAGCACCCCTTGTTGTGATACCTCTACTTTAACTACAACTAATACTTCACCAACAAGCACGATAAGTGAGACTTATTACAGCTATCTGGAGTATAAAGAAGAGTACAAGTAGGATAATCCCGAATGGG
>Ga0102855_1000381_pt1 | contig 15296 bp, 9 predicted proteins | sample Colrivmet1370B02_FD_78450 | JGI IMG/M metagenome (GOLD analysis project Ga0102855, IMG submission 78450) | Estuarine microbial communities from the Columbia River estuary - metaG 1370B-02 | ecosystem: Environmental > Aquatic > Marine > Intertidal zone > Estuary | place: USA: Columbia River...
AGCACCATGATATATGGGAATGGTATAAAAAATCCGAAGCAAGTTTTTGGACTGCTGAAGAAATTGATTTACATCAAGATTTAACCGACTGGACGACAAAATTGAATGACGATGAGCGTTATTTTATCAAGCACATACTAGCCTTTTTTGCAGCTAGTGATGGGATTGTAAATGAAAATTTGGCTGAAAATTTTGTAAACGAAGTTCAATATAGCGAAGCAAAATTTTTCTATGGATTCCAAATTATGATGGAAAACATCCACAGTGAAACCTATTCTCTTTTAATAGACACCTATGTAAAAGATGAAACGGAAAAAGACATGCTCTTTAATGCAATAGAAAATTTCCCAGCAATTAAGAAAAAAGCAGATTGGGCTCTCAAATGGATAGAATCTCCAAGTTTTGCAGAGCGTTTGATTGCATTTGCAGCCGTAGAAGGGATTTTCTTTTCAGGTGCGTTTTGCTCAATATTCTGGTTAAAGAAACGTGGCTTAATGCCAGGGTTGACCTTTTCAAATGAGTTAATATCTAGAGATGAAGGCGTGCATGCAGACTTTGCAGTACACCTACACAACAAACACCTTATCAACAAAGTTCCTAAAGACCGCATCAGAGAAATATTATTAGATGCTTTAAATATTGAAAGAGAATTTATTACAGAATCTTTGCCAGCAAGTTTGATTGGCATGAATTCAAAACTGATGTCTCAGTATTTAGAATTTGTAACCGATCGCTTATTACAAGAATTGGATTGCGAAAAAGAATACAACACATCAAATCCATTTGATTTTATGGACATGATCTCGCTTCAAGGAAAAACAAATTTCTTTGAAAAACGAGTGTCTGAATATCAAAAGGCGGGCGTTCTCAATAAAGAAGATGAGGACACCAACAAATACAGTTTCGATTCTGATTTCTAGAACAACCAACTAGAAGAAGAATTTAAAACGAATTGTACAATTCGTTTTTCATAAATCAACCTTTTGGTTTTACTGAACAAGTAAACCAAACCCAAGACAACTAAGTGTTTGATATTATTCTAACACTGATAGGCTAACTAACTAACCGCTTTTTTGAAGCGCATCAAAAAAGCAAAAAAAGACTGAAAACAAATGTATGTACTAAAGAGAGACGGCAGAAAAGAAGAAATAATGTTTGATAAAATCACAGCAAGAGTTAAAAAACTCTGCTATGGTTTAAACGAATTAGTTGATCCATTAAAAGTAGCCATGCGCGTTATTGAAGGGCTGTATGATGGTGTTACTACCAGCGAATTGGATAATCTTGCTGCAGAAGTTGCAGCAACAATGACTACGGCGCATCCGGATTATGCCAGACTTGCTGCCCGAATTTCTGTCTCTAACTTACACAAAAACACAAAAAAGACTTTTAGCGAGGTCATGCATGATTTATATACCTATGTGAACCCAAGAACAGGAAAAGATGCCCCTTTATTGTCAGACGAGGTTTACAATGTAATCATAGAAAATAAAGAAAAATTAGACTCTACAATTATATATAATAGAGATTTTGGGTACGACTATTTTGGATTTAAAACCTTAGAACGCTCTTACCTTTTAAAATTAAATGGTGTTATTGCTGAACGCCCTCAACACATGTTGATGCGTGTTTCTATAGGGATTCATTTAAACGATTTAGACTCTGCTATCGAGACTTACGAGTTGATGTCCAAAAAGTTTTTCACGCATGCAACGCCTACCTTATTTAATGCGGGGACTCCAAAACCTCAAATGTCGTCTTGTTTTTTGTTAACGGCAAAAGACGATAGTATTGATGGAATTTATGATACCCTAAAACAAACCGCTAAGATTTCCCAATCTGCGGGTGGGATCGGTTTAGCAATGCACAATATTAGAGCTACAGGAAGTTATATTGCGGGAACAAATGGTACAAGTAACGGAATTGTTCCAATGCTACGTGTGTTTAATGACACAGCACGTTATGTAGATCAAGGTGGTGGAAAACGAAAAGGAAGTTTTGCAATTTACTTAGAACCATGGCATGCCGATATTTTCGATTTTCTTGATCTAAAGAAAAATCACGGTAAAGAAGAAATGCGTGCAAGAGATTTATTCTATGCCATGTGGATACCAGATTTATTCATGAAGCGCGTTCAGGAGGATTCACATTGGACTTTGATGTGCCCTAACGAGTGCCCTGGCTTGCCAGACACGCATAGTGAAGAATTTGAAACTCTATACCTCAAATATGAAGAATTAGGCAAAGGACGTAAAACCATCAAAGCAAGAGAGCTTTGGGAGAAAATCACCGAATCACAGATTGAAACGGGAACGCCTTATATGCTTTATAAAGATGCAGCCAACAGCAAGTCAAACCAACAAAATTTAGGAACTATTCGTTCTTCAAATCTTTGTACAGAAATCATCGAGTTCACCTCACGAGATGAAGTTGCGGTTTGTAATTTAGCATCGATTGCTTTGCCAATGTTTATTAATGACGGCAAATTTGATCACCAACAATTGTTTGATATTACAAAGCGTGTCACACGAAATCTAAATAAGGTGATCGACCGAAATTACTACCCAGTAATTGAAGCCGAAAATTCAAACATGAGACACCGTCCAATTGGAATTGGTGTACAAGGATTGGCTGATACGTTTATTAACTTGAGAATGCCTTTTACAAGTGATGAAGCAAAACAGTTGAATCAAGATATTTTTGAAACAATTTACTATGCAGCAGTTACGGCGTCTATGGAAGAAGCCAAACTAGAAGGCCCATACCAAAGCTATGAAGGGTCTCCAATGAGCGAAGGAAAATTCCAACACAATTTATGGGATGTTAAAGAGGAAGAGTTAAGCGGTCTTTGGGATTGGGAAGCATTACGTAAGCAAGTCCTAGAGCACGGAGTTCGCAACTCACTTTTAGTAGCACCAATGCCTACTGCAAGTACGTCTCAAATCCTTGGAAACAATGAATGTTTTGAACCTTATACTTCAAATATTTATACCCGTCGTGTATTATCAGGAGAATTTATTGTTGTCAATAAGCACCTTTTGGAAGATTTAGTGAAGCTAGGGCTTTGGAATGAAGGGTTAAAGCAAGACATCATGCGTGCGAATGGATCGATTCAACACGTGGATGTGATTCCTCAAGACATCAAAGAATTGTACAAAACAGTTTGGGAATTAAGCATGAAAGATATTATTGACATGTCGCGTCAGCGTGGTTATTTTATTGATCAATCACAATCTTTAAATTTATTTATGGAAGGGGCAACGATGGCCAAATTAACATCGATGCACTTTTATGCTTGGAAAAGTGGATTGAAAACAGGGATGTACTACTTAAGAACAAAAAGTGCTGTAGATGCTATTAAATTTACTTTAGACAATAAAAAAACAGAAGCACTAAAGCCTGAAACGGCTACTGTTGAAGCAGTTGCGGATACCGCTATTGTAGAAACAGCAGTTTTAGAAAAACAACAAGAAAAAGCAGCCAAAACTGCTGCTAAATTTTCTAAGGAATCAGCCGTTGAAGTGGAGCCAATGTCTGCCGAAGAAATGAAAGCGTTGATAGCACAAGCAAAAGAAGCAGAAGGCGATGATTGCCTGATGTGCGGGTCTTAATAATAAGTTCCATTGTATAAAAAAAAGCATCTCATCTCGTGAGGTGCTTTTTTTATGGAGAAAATAGGAGTGAAGTCACACTATTTTGGGGATGATTTAGCTATTTTTAGAAAAAATTATTCCCAAGGATAATAAATTATTCTTGGGAATAAAAAGTGGAGAAAAGGGGAGTTACCACACACTATTTTATAGTGGGTTTAATTAAATTTTTTAACCGAGGTATTCAAGCAGTGAGTATTACCGATGAATTTATTAGGATGAAGGTTCACACAGACGACGATCTTAACAATAATGACGTGGAGTACAATAAAACTGAACTACTCACTTTCATCATTAATTTTAGCAGGTTTAACGCTGCTATCATACTCTGTGTGGTATTCTTCTAAGAGTCCAGTGGTAGCGTTCAACAAGTCTTTAGTTTCTAAAAGCAAACTAAAGTAAAGTGTTGTATTTTTTGGACTTGATTCCTCAGTACGCGTTCGCTGTACTTGTATCTCAATGTTAGATTTAAGAATCGCATAAATGTTATTTTTTTGCTCAATAATGGACCCTATTTTTTCGAATGATTGTGAGTTAAAGGTATCGATTGCTTCAGAAAACAATTGTTGTATCGAATCATTGATTTGACTCAGTTCTTTAATTTGATTGAACTTCAGTTTTTTGTGGTTATTATGAACGTGCTTATGACTTACCTTGGTAATATAGGACAAAGATTGCGTCATGTCCTGAAGGTATCCTAAAATAAGAATGTAAAAATTACTAGCACCCACACTTGATTCATCTAAATTTTTGATAAAGTAAAAAATGTTGTCTCTTAATTCATCAACTTCATCTGAAAGTTTGATAATTTGCTTTTTATTCTTTTTAAGACCATCTAAGTCTTGTTGAGCAAGACCGTTGAATGCAGCTGCATAAATTTTCTTTCCACGCTTTAGAACATTTGCAATATTTTCTGCACTTTCTATAATAACCCCTTGAACAGAGCTACTCTCTGTTTTTTTCAAACGGTCATCTGAGGCTAATTCTTGTGTCTTTTTTCTATGAACAATAGAACTTCTCACAAGCAATGCAATCGCAGTTAAAAGAAGAATTGGAAACATCACTTCTAGGTTCAAGTTTAGCAAGTAGGCAACTAAAGCTGCGGCGCTAAAGGCACTGAAGGCTGTAAAAAACCATCCGCCAATAACATTAAGTACTCCCGCCACACGGTACACAGCACTTTCTGCTCCCCAAGCTCTATCTGCCAAAGAGGTTCCCATAGCAACCATAAAGGTTACATAGGTTGTAGAAAGCGGTAATTTGTAGGAGGTTGCTATGGATATTAGAACTGCCGCTACCATAAGGTTTACTGCTGCTCTGACCAAATCAAAAGCCGGTAATTCGTGGACTTTATTTTTAGTTAATTTGATTACAGGTTGTTCAAATTGCTGTTCAATTTTATCTTGCCAAGACGTTGGTAAAATTAACGACGATACCTTTGAGGCGCCCATTGCAATTCTCACAAACCCACGTGACAATGCATTGGGTTGAAAACGTTCTTTTGTCTCACCTTGATTCGATAAGTCTAGTGATGTTTTTACAACATCTTTTGCTTTTGTAGAAAACCACAAAGTCACAACCATTACCATTCCAGCGCCAAACAACAACCAGTTGTTTGTAGGTACCTTTGATGCTAAAACGTCCATTGGAAATTCTGTTGCTGAAAGACCCGATGCGGACCATTCTAAGAATGCATTATAGGCAGCTACTGGAACTCCAATAAAATTAACAAGGTCATTTCCTGCAAAGGCCAGTGCCAATGCAAATGTTCCTACAATAATAATAAGTTTGTAAATATTTGTCTTTGTAAATACAATTAATCCATAAGACAACAAAGACCAGAATACAGAACTTATCAATACAATTGTTAGAACTTGTGTTTCCAAGAAGTCTTTCATGGTACTACCACCAATAATATCGAACGATTGTTTGGCATAAGAGGTTCCTTTGAGCCCTTTCATAAATATAAAATAGGTAATCGCAGTCAATGCAATACCACTAAAAAGAGCACCTACCCAATTTGCTTTTCTTTGAAAATTATAAGACAACAAAACTCGAGACAACCACTGCACGAGAGCTCCAATGGAGAAAGCAACCACTACCGATAGCAGTATCCCAAATATAATTTGAGAGGCTTTTGAGGTGTTTATGTAGTTGACAACTTCACTAAAATCACCACCACTTGCACCGATTTTAATTAACGCCATGGCAACTGCTGCCCCTAATAATTCAAATACAATAGAGACGGTTGTTGAGGTTGGCATCCCTAGCGAGTTAAAGAAATCTAGAAGTAAAATATCTGTAATCATAACCGCCATGAAAATAATCATGATCTCATTGAACACAAACTCACCTGGGTTGAAAATTCCTTTTCGAGCCACTTCCATCATACCACTCGAAAAAATGGCGCCCACGGCAACGCCAATACTGGCGACAATCATAATGGTTCGGAACGAAATGGCTTTGGAACCAATCGCTGAGTTTAAAAAATTTACAGCATCATTGCTAATTCCAACGACTAAGTCTGCAATAGCCAAAAAGGCTAAAGCGATAATCATATACAAATAAATATCTTCCATAATACAGTTTAAATTAATTGGCTAATCTCTAAATACTTTGTGTTCTTTCAGTTAAATTAATGTTATGTTTTAAAAATGAATATCAAATCCAAATCTAAATGTGATGTTATCTTTTTGACCGTCTAAGGTAGTATAGCTTATATCACTTTGAACTTTTAGTTTATGACCTACAAGAAATCTATTGAATCCTAATGTGTACTGTTTTGAAGGAAGTGTTTCTGTCACTGCTTCATAATCTACTGTTGTAAAACGTGCAGCGATCTCGTAGTTGTTTTTAAATAAATATCCAGCCTGTAGGTTTAAAGCATTTCCTGTTAATACAATATCACCTGTTGGAGTTACCCCATCTGCTTCTGTAGCAATCACATGATCTGCTGTACGTTTTGCATATTCACCCATAAATGAAAACCCATTGTGTTTGAACATTGCATCGGCAAAAATAGTTGTTTGGTTGGTTTCGAAAATTGTTCCATCTGTTCGTATCATGTAATCACCTGCAAAACCGCGCTCACGAACTGCATTTTCGTTAAAGTTGTAAGTGAATCCAACCATTAGCTTTGAAGTGTTCTCTCTTTTTAGATCAGACTGACTGTAGTCGCCTTTGGATTTAAAGGCTCCAAAGGGTAAAAACTCTACACGGGCCGTATATTGTAATCCTCCTTCATTTCCTTCAGTTACGTTTCGACCTTCTCCTTGTGATATAGCAAATTTTTCACGCATTAGAAAGTCACCACCTAAGTTTGATTTGTGGCGAATTTGGATTCCTAAATCTCGGTCAATATTAAATCGGCTGTTTAGTAAAGAACGATCAATTAACTGCAAATTAGCAGAAGATACAACACGTTCCACGTTTCCAGGTAGTTTTGTTTGGCCTGCCCAAAGTTCCCAATTCTTAGAAAAGCTCCACATAATCACAGCATCCAAAATATAACGCGGTGTATTTCTGTTAAAGTCATTAGCACCTGAAATATCTCTGTTAGATAATCCAAGTTCAAGCTTGTATTTTAATTTTGGACTGTAAGCAAATCCGTCAAACTTTAAACGTGAACGACGAACGATGAAGTTGTGTTCTGGACTGACATACTGGTTTCCGTCATGGTCCCATGAAGACATAGAACGGACTTGAAAGCGAGGTGCAAATTTCACACTAAATGTGCTGTCTTTTGCTACAAAGTTAATCAACCCTTTCCCAAAGGTTGTATCACTAATTTCTTGAGATTGAACAAGGCAAATTGCAAAAATTGCAAATGCAATAGGTAAGATTTTGGTTTTCATTATTTATAATATTAGTTTTTGTCGGGTACAAATAACTCAAACTAATGTTATCTTAATGTTTCCTTAAGATTAAGATTGAATGAAAAAAAAGCTGCCTGGCCAAGGGCAGCTTATCAGAAATCATCATTTTTGTAGTCGACAAAAACTAATATGGAATAATGATACTAATTAATTGTCTAAGACATTACAAAGATTATAATTAAACATGTCTATAGCGTAAGCAGAATGTTAGGATGTAATTCCTAATTCTGAATTTTAGAAACATTTAATTAACATTGAAATTACTATCTTGCAGGTTAATATCAGATAACATGAATTGGGAACAATTACTCTCTTTAAAACGCCATGGCGACACCAACAAACGACTTAGAAATGAGCAGGATGAAACCCGTTTAGGATTTGATGTGGACTACGATCGCATTATTTTTTCACCTGAATTTAGAAGTCTTCAAGATAAAACTCAAGTGGTGCCACTTTCATCAACGGACTTTGTGCACACACGACTCACACACAGTCTAGAAGTAAGTGTAGTGGCACGCTCTTTAGGGAGAAAAGCAGGCGTAAAAATTTTAGAAAAGCACCCTTACCTCAAAGAAGTACATGGGTATAAAGCAAATGATTTTGGAGCCATCGTTGCAGCAGCGGCATTGGCACATGACATTGGAAATCCACCCTTTGGCCATTCGGGTGAAAAAGCAATTGGACACTATTTTAAAAATGGACCAGGTCAAAAATTTAAAGACCAACTCAACCCAAAAGAATATCAAGATTTATGTGATTTTGAAGGGAACGCGAATGGATTCAAAGTCTTAACACAAGACAAACAAGGAGCAAAAGGGGGGATCAGACTGAGCTATGCCACTTTAGGCGCTTTTACTAAATACCCAAAAGAATCACTTCCTGTAAAACCAAACACTCATATTGCTTCAAAGAAGTATGGTTTTTTTCAAACAGAAAAACCTCATTTTTTAGATGTCGCATCAGAGTTGGGCTTAAAGACACTCAGCGATCATAACGCTCAGTTTTCCAGACACCCATTGGCATTTTTAGTAGAAGCAGCGGATGACATCTGTTACACAATAATTGATTTTGAAGATGGAATCAACCTTGGATTAATTGAAGAAGCGTATGCATTGGAATACCTCATTAATTTGGTAAGAGACACCATCAATACCGAAAAATACAGTGCACTTAACTCTACAAAAGAACGCGTCAGTTATTTGAGAGCATTGGCAATAAGCACCCTAATTGAGGATGCGATTCATATATTTATGACGCATGAAAACAAAATACTTGAAGGAGAATTTCATGTTTCCATACTTGATAAAAGCAAATATCAAGCACAAATAAATGACATCATAAAACTCAGTGTAGAAAAAATATACAATTCCGACGAAGTTATTGATAAAGAAATCTCAGGCTTTGAAATTTTAAATCAGCTTTTGGATCGATTTATTTTAGCCGTTAATAATAATTATGAGAATACACCTACAAGTTATGACAGCCTATTATTAAAACTCATTCCAGATGAAATTGATGTTCATAACAACAGTCTTTATACAAGGATGCTAAATGTTTGCTATTTCGTGTCTTTGTTTTCGGACACAAAAGCGGTTTTGACCTACCAAAAAATTAAAGGACTGGGGTTTTAGGTTTATTTTTTTTTGTATTTTGCGATTGACCAATTTTGTTTTTAAAGTATGAAAACCTAAATCTTATGAAAAAGCAAAATACCCTTATCATCAGTTTAGCATTCGTAATTTCTTTTGGATGCCTTTTATTCCACATCAAAAAACCCACTTGTAAAGAAACAGCAAGGGAAACCCACAAAGCGTTTCTAGACAACAGTCCTTTTAAAAACACCAAAGGGCTTACTAAATCACAACGAAAAGCAAATAGTTTACCACCTAATGCCTATTTTGAAGAAGAGTGGGAACTTACAATGAATCCTGAGAAGGGCCGTCCAACTCCCGAAAATCTAGAGGTAATTCGCGAGCAACTTAAGACAGAGGAGTCTGCAAGAGTTCCTGGAGATGCCACTAACAATAATTGGATTTCAAGAGGTCCAGATAATGTCGGCGGTAGAACTAGAGCCATTATGTTTGACCCTAACGACTCCACAAATGAAACAGTTTTTGCTGGAGGCGTGAGTGGAGGCCTTTGGAAAAACACGAACATTTCCAATCCAAATTCAATTTGGACTCTTGTTAATATCCCCGAAAATCTAAACATTTCGACCATTATTTCAGACCCAAATAATTCTAGTACATTTTATATTGGGACAGGTGAATCTTATGTTGGAGGTGATGTAAATGGAGATGGTGTGTGGAAATCTACTGATTCAGGGGAGACTTGGTCTAAAATATTTGGAGGTATTTCTGGTGCTACAAGTTTTCAATCTGCATCAGAGATTACAGTCAATTCACCCTCTGGAATTGCAGGAAATTACCAGTCATTTCCAACGACAGCATTTGGACCAACAATTAGTGCGACGATTACCGCAGATTTCATTTTAGCAAACGACCCCAACGGAGTCGCAACTCAGGCTTGTAACGCTTTTGGCGCTAATGCAACTGGAAAAATTGCGGTCATACGAAGAGGAGATTGTACGTTTGTTTCTAAAGTCAAAAACGCTCAAGATTCAGGAGCTATTGGAGTGATTATGATGAATAATGTAGATGGAGCTCCCATTCCAATGGGCGGAACCGACGCTTCAATTACAATTCCATCAGTCATGATCTCAAAGACAGATGGAGATATTTTAGAAACTGCTTTAAATTCAGGAACTGTGAATGGGTCTTTAAACCCAGCCACTGGAACCTTTACAGGTAATTTAGTTCCAGGAGTCCAACATATCAACGATATGAAAATCAGAAATAACTCAGGAGTTTCTGAACTCTACGTTGCTGCTGGCGACTCATTTTACGGAGCTGCGAATGCGACTACTTATTTAGGAGGACCTGAATATGGTTTATATAAGACTGTTGATGGTGGTGCTAATTGGTCTGAAGTAACCCTACCTTTAACAGCAAATAACAGAAAGCATTGTCCTAATGATATAGAAATTGGTTCTGACAATAAAATATGGGTCTCTACAATAGATAGTGCTGTATATGGAGAAGGTGGAGGGGTTATTTTCTCATCAACAGATGGGATTAATTTTGCCCAAATATATAATGTTCCAGACAGTGACCGAACCCAAATAGCGATTTCTAGTACCAATGCAAATAAACTGTACGTTTTAGCAGAAACTTCAACAGGGGTGATAATGCAACGAACAACATCAGGTTTTGTTACTGCATTTTTAGTTAGAAACATTATACCACCCAATGATTTAGACCCAGGGATCAGTGCTGGAGATTTTACAAGGGGACAGGCGTTTTATGACCTAATGCTTGAAGTGAGCCCAACCAATGATGATGTCATATTTGCAGGTGGAATAGACGCTTTTAAATCCTCGGACGAAGGGGGTGCTTGGGATCAATTAACTCATTGGTATGGCGGATTTAATAGACAATATATGCACGCCGATCAGCATGCCGCAACATTTGCAAATAATGATGCGAATAAGATGCTATTCTCAAATGATGGAGGGGTGTTTTATTCAGCTGATGGTGGCGTGACCATCTCTGAAAGAAACAACGGTTTTATTACGGGACAGTTTTACACAGTGGGAGTAGGACCTACGTCCGCGTTCCCTTCAGGCGATGTTTTTGCCGGCGGCCTACAAGACAATGGCACTCAATTATTTGAAAACGTCTCAACAACAGGCCCTGACAGTACATCAGAGCCGTATGGAGGAGACGGGGCATATACATTCTTTGACCAAGACGGAGTCGATCGCTATTTTATTAGAAACTATGTATATAATAGTGGAATCAATCTTTATGGTTTTGATGGAGATAATGTGACCATTAATAGTGAAAGTGCAAGTAATGGAGCATTTATAAACCCTTGTGCTTTAGATTCGAATCTTGATATTTTATATACCAACTATTCATCCACAGCAAATGGGAATGCAATTAGAAGGTATTCTGGAATTAAATCTTCGGTGACACTTTCTAAAAACATTTTAGCGGACGCGAGCTTTGACAACAGACCAACAGCTTTTACTGTTTCACCACATACAACCACTTCATCTACCTTGTTTGTTGGAACGGTACTAGGGGATGTTTTTAAAATTACCAATGCCAATACAAACAACCCTACTTGGACTGAAATAGAATTGGAAAACATTATTGTTGGGAGTATTTCTGACATTGAAGTAGGAGCCTCTGAAAATGAGATATTTGTAACCATTCATAATTATGGTGTTGAAAGTATATGGTACACAAACAACGGTGGAACTTCATGGGTATCAAAAGAAGGGAGCCTACCAGACATGCCTGTGAAATCTATTTTACAAAACCCATTAAATTCAGAAGAAGTCATTATAGGAACAGAATTAGGAGTTTGGTACACGAATAATTTCTCATCTGCATCTCCTAGGTGGTCGTCTTCTTTTAATGGCATGAGGAATGTTAAAGTGATGGATTTAGATGTTAGAAACGATAATATGGTTTTTGCTGCCACCTATGGAAGAGGTGTTTTTTCTGGCATGTTTACAGCAAACTCGTTTAGTGTGAATGAAGAAGAGATTTTTGCCAATGCAATCAAAGTATTCCCAACAGTTTCTGAGGGACAATTCACACTAACATCTACTAAATCCTTAGGTTCTACACAAGTACAGATGTATTCGATTACAGGAAAGAAAGTTTACGATACTACGGTTGATATAGAACAAGGCTTAAGAAAAGAATTTGATTTAAACGTAAACTCTGGAATGTACCTAATCAAGTTGAAAGGTGCTGGTTTTGAGACAACCAAACGAATTATTATTAAATAATAATAGCGAATAGAAATTTCCTAATAATAGGGAAGCATTGCTTCCCTATTTTTTTGTTTTATAAGTTAGCCTTGATGCTTTTTTGCAGACTATCTATGTCAAGCTCCAGAGATTCAAAGAGGGTGTCAACCGATCCCTGATCAATAAATGTATCAGGAATCCCTTTCACAATCACATCATTTTTGTAGTGATGCGTTGCTGCAAATTCTAAAACAGCACTACCAAAACCACCTCGTATTACACCATCTTCAATGGTTATAATTTTAGAGTAGGTCTTGAAAATAGAGTGTAACAAAGGTTCATCTAATGGTTTAATAAAACGCATATCATAATGTGCACAATTGAGACCATTAATAGCGTTAGAAACGGTATTAGAAATTGCTCCGACACTTAAAATAGCAAGATTCTCGCCTTGTTCTAATTGAACCCCGGTTCCAATTTCAATCGCTTCAAAATCTGATTTCCAATTAGGTGTAAGCCCTCTTCCTCTAGGATATCGAATTGCAATAGGTTGTGCTAAGCCTTTTTGTGCTGAATACATGATGTTTCGTAATTCTTTTTCATTTCTTGGTGCAACAATGATGAGGTTTGGAATACAGCGTAGATATGCTAAATCAAACACACCATGATGTGTGGCACCATCCTCACCCACCAGTCCAGCCCGATCAATACAGAATATAACAGGCAAACTCTGAAGTGCAACATCATGTATGATCTGATCATACGCCCGTTGCAAAAAGGTTGAATAGATGTTACAAAAAGGAATTAAGCCTTGGGTTGCCATCCCCGCTGCCATCGTTACAGCATGCTGCTCTGCAATCCCCACGTCAAATGCCCGATCGGGAAGAACCTCCATCATATATTTTAGCGAACTCCCTGTAGGCATGGCAGGGGTGATACCAACAATCGACTGGTTTTTCTTAGCCAACTCAACAAGGGTTAACCCAAATACATCTTGGTATTTTGGCGGAAGGTTTTTATTATTTTTAGAAATTAAATCTCCTGTAGTTGCATCAAATTTCCCGGGCGCATGGTATTTTACTTGATCGGTTTCGGCTTGTTTTAAACCCTTTCCTTTGGTCGTTATTATATGTAAAAATTTCGGACCCTCAATTGTTTTCAGACGCTCTAATTCTGTAATAATCGCCTCCATGTCATGTCCGTCAATAGGACCAGAATAGTCAAAATTAAGCGATTCAAATATGTTATCTTGTTTTTGAGTGCCCTTTTTCACATTGGTTAAATACTGTTTTAAAGCCCCTACACTTGGATCAATTCCAATGGCATTATCATTTAAAATTACCAACAAATTGGCAGTTGTTACTCCAGCATGATTAAGTCCTTCAAATGCCATCCCACTCGCAATAGATGCATCGCCAATCACGGCAATGTGCTGCCTATTTTCACCTTTTAATTGAGAAGCAATTGCCATTCCCAAGGCAGCCGAAATAGAGGTCGATGAATGTCCTGTTCCAAATGCATCAAAAACACTTTCGTCACGTTTTGGAAATCCACTAATGCCCTTATGTTGTCTATTGGTGTGAAATTCTGCTTTACGTCCCGTTAAAATTTTGTGTCCATAAGCTTGGTGACCTACATCCCAAATTAATAAATCATCAGGAGTGTTAAAAACATAGTGCAACGCAATGGTAAGTTCAACCACTCCGAGACTTGCTCCTAAATGACCTTCTTTAGTGGCAACAATTTCGATAATAAACTGCCTTAACTCTTTGGCGAGTTGTGGTAACTCACTAGGGGATAGCTGCCGTAAATCGGATACAGAATTAATATGTTTCAGTAAATTTTTTAACACATAGCAAAAGTACAAGATTGAAATCGTATTTTTGACTTATGGATGCTATTTTTGATGATGATTATTTTATGAAAAAGGCGCTTCAAGAAGCTGAAGTCGCTTTTGAGAAGGGAGAAATTCCAGTCGGGGCAGTGATTGTGGTTGACAACAGAGTCATTGCGCGGGCTCATAATCTTACAGAACTTTTGAATGATGTGACTGCACATGCAGAAATGCAAGCTATTACGGCCGCCGCTAATTTTTTAGGCGGTAAATATTTAAATAAATGCACCCTTTACGTCACTCTTGAACCCTGTCAGATGTGTGCAGGCGCTTTGTATTGGAGTCAGATTTCGACTGTTGTATATGGAGCAAAAGACGCTAAACGAGGCTGTGGTGTGATGGGCACTAAACTACACCCAAGAACCATTTTAAGGGGAGGTGTTTTAGCGAAGGAAGCTTCAGATTTGATGAAACGTTTTTTTGTGGAAAAACGAAATTTGAATTAATTATTTGGACTCTTTAGAGTCATTAAACTCTCGCATTTTTTCCAGATTCTCTTGAGTGAGCATATAATCGGCTATTTTTTTGTCTTTCCAACGGTAATAAGAAAACAATGGAAAAACAAACACACATAAGCCGATGACTCCAAATCCAATTAATTTGTTTGAAATATCGTTTTCTATTTCTTTTTCTACGAAGTCAATTGTACTGCTGTCAGGAATTAATAACCCTAAAAAGATACTCGTAATTGTTATAATAAATAAGAACCAAATCAAGTATTTCATTTTATGAGTGTAGTATTATTTCAGTTCAACTTTTAAATGCAACTCTTCTAGTTGTGTTTCATCAATAGCAGACGGTGCATCGATCATCACATCCCGACCTGAATTATTTTTTGGAAAGGCGATAAAATCACGGATGGTTTCTTGACCTCCTAAAATTGCTACCAAACGGTCCAAACCAAAGGCCAAACCTCCGTGTGGCGGTGCGCCATATTCAAAGGCATTCATTAAAAATCCAAATTGCTCTTTAGCTTCTTCTGGTGTGAATCCAAGATGGTCAAACATCAATGCTTGTGTGGCTTTGTTGTGAATACGAATAGAGCCTCCTCC
>Ga0102855_1000389_pt1 | contig 15168 bp, 36 predicted proteins | sample Colrivmet1370B02_FD_78450 | JGI IMG/M metagenome (GOLD analysis project Ga0102855, IMG submission 78450) | Estuarine microbial communities from the Columbia River estuary - metaG 1370B-02 | ecosystem: Environmental > Aquatic > Marine > Intertidal zone > Estuary | place: USA: Columbia River...
CAATAGGGAAGAATCTGTCTAGTAATGCTCTATCTAAAGCATTAGTACCAGAATATTCACTACCAATATTAGCAGTTGCAATAAATACAGTATCAGGATGAACTAAAATCTTTTGATCTTTCTCATTATGAGCTACATCTACAGGTAAATATCTTCTAGAATCTAGACATGGAAACAAGATATTATTAGCTGCCAAAGGAGCTCTAGAAAGCTCGTCTAAGAGCACAATTCCACCTGATTGGATATGAGATACAAATGGTGCTGTTTTGAACTCAGAAACGCCTTCTTTGTTCAATGTATGCACACCTAACAAAGCAGACTGAGCATCTTGAACAGTACCCATATCTTGAATAAACATTTCTTTCTCTAAAGCTTTAGCTAAATGCTTTACAATTTCTGTTTTACCAGTACCAGTGTCACCTATTAACATGATATTTTCACCACGTAATACATTGCGTACAAGTAAATACCACATGTCAGGTTCAATATGGAAACCAATGTCTTCTCTTGTAGGTACAGGATACTTAGCTGCAATTGTTCTTTTAAGACTTGCACCATGTGCAGCTGTTGCTCCTGGTACAGGCATTGCAAATTTAGCATCCCAGTCAATTGTATAACCATATGGTGTAAACAACTCAGACATCTTTTTGGCATTTTCTATACCACACCATTCAATGCTTGGATTATCAATCATGTAATCCATTAGATAATCTATAAGTGAATTTGCCTCTGGGCATTGTTGCTTGTATGCAGTATTGTTGTACGTTAATGCAACAATATCTTCTTTGCGAAAATGCAAGTGATCAGACTCTGGAAAGTCATATTTATGTGCTACGAATATAGTACCTAAAGGAAATGCTACAATTTCAGCAATAGGAGCAGTAATTCTGATGTCCTGTACTGCAATTGGCAATGTACTTTCAAATTTTTGACCTGGCAATGTTTGAATTTGAAAACTAACTCCTTCTAAAAATGCTCTAAATAAAATCATAATATAATGTGTAAATAATTAATAATTGTTTGAATTTTTTTTAAAAAGTAAATACTTTTAATTTGTCATATATAAAAAAAGTAAAAAAGGTGCCATTTTTGACACCTTTTATTATTATGCTAAACCTCCTTTGAAGTCTGTAATGTTAAAATTACTATCATCATCATCATCACTATCAGGTCCTAATTCATCATGTTTAAGATTTTGAAGTTCAATTTTAAGTTTATCCAATGCTTCTTGATCATTTTCTTCAAAAGCTTTGTCTAATCTTTTCTTGATATCAATAACTTTATCTCTAATATGTTTAGGTAGACTACCTAAAGCATTTTCAATTTGATCAGAAATTTTATGAACTGTTTTTGTATTGTTTTTTTGTGAAAGTTCATTGATAACTTCTTTTCTAGTATCTTTAAGATTACGTATAAGAATGTCAATCATACCAATTGTTTCAAATGGTTTACCTTTTGATATCATCATAGAGGCATGAGGTACACCATTTTCAGTGACATCAATACCTACAAGGAAATGAGAATTAAATCCTGGTTGATCAATTTCTTTTTTAAACTCCTGCAATTTGTCTAATACACTTTTTTTCATCTTTTTTATTTATTTGAATTGTTCTAATAATTTTGCCACTGAGTCATCACATTGTTCTATAATACTAACTACAGGTGTTAATTTTTCAATTATGTCACCTGCAGTCTTGTAATATTCTGTTTCTTTGAACTTTGCTACAAACTCTGGTTTTACTTCTTTTATAGCTGTTGCTATTCCCAATGGTGTTTCTACTTGTTTACTTACCATATTCTTGTCAAGGTTCTTATCAAGAACTGTTTTATAGTTTTTAAGTCTGTAATACATAAATATAATTTCTGCATTACTTAGACCTGCAAATCTATTGTCTTCTACTTCTACTTTCTTTTTAGCCATTATAATTGAATGTTGTCAGGTGATATAGATAAGAAATTCTTAGGTAATAATCTTCTTCTAATAAATTCATTCACAATTTCAGCAGTAGTTATACCAAGTCTGTTTAAAGTTGCACTTTTAGGTAACTCCATAAACCAATCAAAATCTCTCTCACCAATTTTAGCATGAGGAAATATAGATTTTACAAGATTTGTTTCAGCTTTATAAAAGATTTTAGCTTTCATTACTTGTAATACTTTAGCAGCTTTCTGATAATCTAAAACTATTTGAGAAATAGTACTAGGTGACATAGCTGCAATCTGTTCTTGATTGTACTCTGTAAGACCATACATTAATCTTCTATACATCTGACGTTGTACAAGATTTAAATGCAATTTATCAGCAGTTATCTGAACATTTTTGTTCTTGTAAGCTGATTTTGACTCATAAGTGTCTACATATTTTTGTAGACTTAATTTACCATTTTTGTCATGTGCAGTTGTTCCTTGAGAACCTGCTGTGATAAGTGTTTTATTTTTCATTTTATAAAACTTTAGTTAATAATACTTTAACTTAAACAGATTTAACTCTGTTATATTTGACATTTATTTTTATTCTAAACTTTCCATGATAGCTTTTATCTGTTCAGTTATAGGTTGTTGTACTGATTGAATTGCTTCAACCCATATACACTTAGCCATTGATTCACTTACACCAGCTAAAGTATATAATTCTTTGTTTATAGACCACCATTTATCAAAACTCATACTTTTAATATTTTATCTTTAATTTCAGAAACATCTAATGTTAAACAAAGTTCATAGTTGTATACAGAAATTTTAGGTTGCAAATGAGAATAATCACCAGGATTGCTAAATGTTTTTTTAATGTATTGTGCAATTTGTATCATTTCTTCACAATTTAGTGAATCAAAACACAATCTTTTCCAATGAAAAAATGCTCTATCTTCTACTGTATTAGTCACTTTTACAAAACAATTTGCTTTAAAATGTTCTTTGAATGCTTTTAATTCTGGACTCATAATATATCTGAATAATCATCTGTTTCTGCAATCATTTTTATATGTCTTGCATCTAAGAATTGTGTAAGTACTATTTTGTCAAGACCCATATCTGGAATATCTTTATCATGTAATGATAAATCAATAGTTTCTAGATATTCATCTGTGTCTGCATTAAAGATGTCTACAGAGAGATTAGCTAAATTATACTCTAACATAAGAGTATTGATAGCAGCAGGTTCTACATAGTACAGTTTCTGCACTTTGTTACCTAGATTGATAACTTCTGTTAAGGTTGCTTCCATGATTACATGATAGATTTAATAAGTTTATTATACTCTTCTGGATCCTGTGTAACCATTTTAAACTTGTCTTTGTTAAGTTTAAGATTTGCTATAAATTTAGCATGACTATATGAGTTACAACTATTAATAAAATTAACATAAGAAGCAATAAACAATTTATTACTCATTCTATCCATTCTTATAATAACTTTTAAAGCATCAGTAATACAGTCAAGCAAAAATACACTTCTAGTTTCATCATTAATTCTAAATTCTCCTCTTTTAATGCAAGATGAAACTGAAGTACCACCTAAACTAAATCTACATTGTTGATTCATAAGAACATCAGCAACTTGAGATAATTCAATATCATAAATATTAAAATATCTGTTTAGTTTAATATAATCTGCTTCAATATTAGACCATACCTTGATATAATCATGCATTGACCATGATTTAGAACTGTTATTTAATAGTGCTAATTTTTCAGCAAGATCAACTGAATCTGTTACTGTAATTTCACTATATGGCACATCATAACCAAGTCTCATACATGCATGATATAAATGTTGACCATCTATAATGTATGTTTCTGGTGCACCTGTTAAAAAATCAAATGTTGCAACCACAACAGGTCTAATTACACCCATTTTATCAATTGAGTTACACATTTTTGTCACATGATTAGGAATAATATCTCTATTAGTTCCTGCTAATAATGCAAATCCTTTACTACCTGTAAGTTTTAAAAACTTTACTTCTAAATTTTTGTGTTTCATAATTACTTGTTTTGTGAAGATTACACATTTTCGTGCTTTATTCTTCAATTAATGTTTTAGTATTGTATTTCAATAACAATATCTTTTCTACTTTGCCAAATCTTACTTTAATAGCCTCACCAGGAATAACATTGATAACTTCACCTGTACCAAACTTGGTATGTCTTACAAAATCACCAATATTATATACTGGTCCACTATTTTCTTCTACTGTTTTACTTTTTGCCATTACTTTATTGTTATAAAATCTATTGCTTTTTGATGTCCTTCAAGAGCATCTTCATAAGATGTATATCTCTCTTGATAATTCTGATCATGTTCTCCTCCAAATATCATAGTTTCCCATAGTATAAGACCTAAGTTATTCCAAGAATGATCTAATCCAAGAAACACTGTTGATACACGAACATCATCACCATTAAAGTCTGTTAGTTCATCATATCCAATTTGTATTCTAGTAGGATTGTCTTCCATCCATTGTGCTGCTTCTGTTATAGATACAGCAACAGGTTCATTGTCAGTAGTTAATATGTACCAGCTCATGATTATTGAAATAAAGATGCAGGTGCTCCTACATTATACATTAACATCAAATAGAACTTAATACAATGTTGATTAACATCATCAGCTCTACCAAATGCTTCTCTAAGATCATTATCTACTACAGCTTGTACAAAATCTCCACCTGGATAACCTACATTCCATTTAGTACATAATATACTAGTTCCTATTTCAATAATGTGATTTGATGCAAACACTACTAAATCATATGGTAATGTTTTTAATGCATGTTTACTAGCATAATCAGAGACCAATGCTCTAACTATTTCTTGTTGTTGTTCTAGTTTCATACTTTTTCTTTATGATATTTATGTACTTTCTTAGCTACACCTGTCATAGACTTCTGATCTATAAAATATGCATCTATTAAATCTTTGACATTTTCCATTTCCCAAAGAGGAACCTGTGCTACTGTATGAATATATTTATCAAACATATCATACAGTTTTACAGTATCTTCTTCTTTATGTTCAAAATACAAATCAAAAAACTTACCTTCTAACTTTACAAATTGTGCTATAAAGTTATTTACAAAATTTTTAAAAACTCCTGTAAACCAATTTTCTGCTTTCATGTCTACTATGTAGCTTTGAAGCACCTGTGCAGCTATAGCTGTGTGTAATACTTTTAATTCTCTAGGTATCATTTCTTAATTTTTTGTTTAGATGTGTGTAATATCTTGAAACAAGATGGATCAAAATTGCAATAATATCTGTTATTTTCAGGTGTTACAGCATTTAATGTATTTGAACCAGTTATTAAAACAGGTAAACCATCTATCATATTATAAGAACACTTTCTGTTTAACATCCATGTTATTGACCCAACAGGTATAAAATCATAGTATTTACTATTATTTTCATCATCATTATGCCAAAAAAGAGGTTTAATAACTTCTAAAAATAAAACATCAGTATCTTTAGGTACAGGTCTATATTTATAGCTCATGATTTTTTTATTAAATTTAAACTGTTTAAACCTCCTGCTAAACATTTAATATCTTCTATTAGTACTTGCTTGTCAGGTTTACCTAATGTTTTCCATTTGTTACAACTAATAGTAACATGTCTGTGGTCCATAGCAACAATCTTATACATGCCTTCAAATGTTTTTAAGTGTATTCTATTACCTACTTTATACACATATCTGCTTTTGAGTAGCATATATAATCCTATCAGCTTATGATATGACATATCATCAGGTGATGCATAATATAATAACTGAATATTATCTATTTTATTAATAGAATAATAACAAGCTTCATAGTCATCAAAAATTGTGATGACATCTGATACTGTAATAGGTACTATGTATCCTTCTACTTGTATAAGAACACGACCTTTTGGATCTATCTTCTTAGAATGTGGTACAGTTGATAAATTGATTGCAGAAACATCTTCTACTTTTAAGAATTCATTTCTGTAATCTCTTAACTTTTTAAGAGTACTTGCTATGTTATCTAATTCTAAATGAACTAAATCTATAGCAAATGTTCTATCATCAATCTGTCTACAACTAAGAATACACTTATATAAAGCTGTCCTTAACTGCTTTGGAAACTCCAGATTCACCATATTTCTCCATTATTTCTATATACTGAGCTTCTTGCTCATAATAGGTTTGTAAATCAGTTTGTTCTTCTTGTGTAAGACGATCATAACTTTTGTTAAACATTATTTCTGCATAATGTTGCTTTTCTTCAGGACTAATTTCTAGTGCCATAATCTTAATTGTGTTTGAGGGTTAAAGATCTTTTTTTTGTACATATCTTGCAATTCTTTTGTAATTTCTACACTTGTACTTGTGTATTATTGTCAATACTTTAATGCAACTATACTGAACAGGGTCAGTTGATGCAACTAATAAACCTTCAGAGGTCTGCAATCTTCTACGTTTTTCTCTATGCGCCATGTTATAAAGAGTTTAGAGTTAATAACAGAAACACCCTTATAGAATTTTCTCTACAAAGGTGTTCTGCTAAAGGTAATTTTGACAAATTGCAGTCTTTCCTGCTGTCACCTATATACAAATTTATACCCTATATGAATAGCTTTAAGTAAGCAAGATGTAAACTGAGTATTTTTGACTAATTAAAGCATTTGTACGACCTACATTTCAAGGTTTGAAAGGATTTCTATAGTTTACATCCAACAATACTCTTCCGTCAAAGAGTAATACTAAAATGATATAGCACTTCTAAGATGCAAAGCATCTTTTTGTAGTATATCATATGCATTTGCCATATTTGTCATGTCTTGATCTCTAAGCTCTGATAGCTTTTTAGTGATAGACTGGACAATTTCATTTTGTTCTGTAGTATTAAAGTCCCTTCTTAAAAGAAATACAACTTTATCTACATATTCACTTTTCATTTCTGGTTCTGGAGTAAGATAAGCTAACAGCTTTACTCTCCAATTTTGTACTAGTTTTTTCATAATAATTGTTATTAAAAAGATTTGTTTGTTAAAATTTCACGTATTATTTCTTTAAGTTTATAAGAAATACTATATATTTTAGTATATTTTACATCAGGTTCTCTGTTTTTGTTGTAAAACTTCTCAATTTGTTTATCTGTTATACTCATGATATAAATCTTTGTTGTACCCAAGATAATATGCCAGGATTATTCTTTTTATCATTACTCTTTTTTCTACCATTATATCTAATAGCAGTGTCATCTATTCCAAAATATTGTAAATTACGTATATCACATAACTTAGCTATTTCTTTCTTGTTTTCACCCTTCATTGACCAACCAATAGGAGTGTTGTCTTCGTCTTTTAAAATTTTAATTTTCATGTTATTTGTTATTAAGTATTTGTTATTAAAATTTCCAATGTTCTTCAAAATCTGGTGTATAACCAGAATATCTATCTACTAATGGTCTAGACTTATCTATTAACCATCTCACCTTGTATCTACCAAGCTTGTCTTGTTTAATAGATTGTAGTGATCTATCACCAAGCATAGCTTTAAAGCCTTCAGCACTCTTGAGACTGTTGAAGACTTTTGTAGCATACTTTTGTTCTTTATTGCTCATTAGATTGATTTTCTAATGAATTGAGTTCACATTCATTTTTTAAATCCTCTAATTCATTTGTCCAATCAATATATGATGCAACAGTGTGAGGTATTTCAGTAAATCCAACACCTGAAACAAAATAATGTTTCTCATGTCTTAAGTCTACTATTATGTCTCCTACTGATGTACTTCTTTTATTCAAAGAAGCATATTCATCAGAAAAATCATTCTGTGAACAATAAAAAGCATTTTGCAAAGATTTTGCTTTTACAAGTGTTACTTTTTCATAAGCAAACTGTCCTCTAATACAATCAGTATTAAGAACACCATTTTTTGGATGTAGTATTTTATACGTTATCATCTTTTATTATTTTGTCAGTTAATAATTTGTTTGTGTTTTACACCTAAAACTATAATACGACAGAGCTGTTCTCAGCATTCTCCTAAACGTACTGTCTATAATATCATAGAAACTGGTGTCCTCAACATCTTGGAAGGTTATTGAGTTTTTTGTTATTGTTACTAAAAGCGTGCTTTACAGAATGTCGCTTTTTGCCTGTGAAAATATAACAATAATACTATTTAGCTACTTCAAAGTAACCAAAGAAATAGCCATTGACTAATGTCTTATGAAATCTAACAGTTCTGTATCTGTTTTTAAGTAACATATATGCTACAATGATTTCTTGGTAAGTCCTGTGGATAAAATTAATTATTTTCATAATGATTAAGAGTTTAAATGTTCACTAAGGTCAGAACCTACAAATATAGCAGGTATCCAACCAAATATTAACATAAGCATTAATGTTGCACCATGCGTCATACATTCTTTAAACAGTAGATCAGAGAACATCCAACCTATTAGTCCCATTACAATCCATGTAATAAGAGTTGTAGCTATTACAGCTAACATAATTTTTGTTGATTTCATTTGTTTGATATAAGAGATTAAAAAATATGTGTTGCTATCTTAGGTAAATTTTAACGTGCCAAACCTACATATAAGGCACAGGTGATTTTTCATCTATCAGTCTTCAAGCATTGACTGGTGATTACTTTCTTTCATAATAAAGCGGGTGGAAATAAAAGTCATTAAAAAACAACTATATATTATATAAGTTCATATCCTTAGTAATAAGAACATCATTATGATCTATATAGGTAATAGTATAATTACCTTTTTCATCTGCTATTGTTTGACCTATGAATTTTTTCATTTGATTATTTATTTGTTTGTTTGCTTACTATCAGTGTTATAGCTATATAGTGCGCAGTTTTTATTGTTTTTTGAGAGGTTTTTTGTTGAGTTATAATAGTAGGAGAGTGGTTTTGTCATCATCTTAACCACTCTCATCCACTATCTTCTCAAACAAATAATACTTTATAAGTACTTGTATACTAACAAGTTACATTTTAGTAGTCTACTTTGTCCACAGGCTGGAGACAACTTTCTTATCTCTTTTGGTAATTAGAGATAAAAGTAGTATATTATAATGTAATCAATACTTAATGATATGAAAACATGTAAGCACTGTGGTAAAGAATATGATATCACATTAAAAACATTTTATACTTGTTCACCTTCTTATTGTTCTATAGAATGTAGAACTGCTGTTAGACAACAAGTAAACAAAACTAATAAAGAAAGAGCCAAACTTAAACTTCAGCAAGGTGTTGATATAGAATGGATATTGAAAAGAAAACATTCTAATTATAAACGCAGTGCTAAAGAAAGAGGATATGAATATACTCTTACAATTGATGTGCTTAAATCTTACTATAAGAAAGAATGTTATTATTGTAATGATGTTGTTAATGATATATCTTTAGATAGAGTTGATAACACAAAAGGATATACACCTGACAACATTATTTCATGTTGTATAAAATGTAATATAATGAAACACACACAAACACAACAAGAATTTATTGATAGATGTAAAACTATTAGTTTGTTACATGCTGATAAATAACTTACAGTGTTGTTATCTTTCTAAAGAATTGCTTTCTGTCTTATGTTGGAAAGAACTACACCCTGTTAAGGGTGTGTTCTAACCTAATCAACTCAACTTACTATTGAGGTAATGAAGCACCTATTTGCTCCTGAGCAATTCTAAATGCATTAACTTCCTCAACATTGTTGTATTGCAACAATTTGTCAACAGATACACCTGTTGGGTCGTAGCTTGTGAAGCGTAATATTCTATTACCATTGTTTCTAAGCTCAACACCCTCAGCACCTGTACGCTTAACAAACTTAGCAAGAGCTGTTTCATATTCAGCTACTTCATCAGCTGTATAATCAGCAACAGGAACTGTTTTTAATTCCTTTTTGATATTCAGCCTGTTTTTAAGCTCAGGTCTGTTATCAATATCAGCTTCAGAAACTTCTTCAATATGAAGACAACCTGCAAGCTTATAGTTTTTATCTGCAAGCATTTTTTCAAGCTTGCTGATTTCGCCACTAATCAACATAGATTTAGTGTTCACAACTAATAGACCATTAGGTGTGATGTTTTCAGAAGATTGCTCAATTCTGAAATAGCCACGTGGCTTTGAAGCGTCACGTTGAGTTTTGCTTGGTGTTACATAATCAACACCATTTTTGGATTTTGCTACTGTAATAGACATAATAAAGTTATTTAAAGTTATACTGAACCTTTTGGGTGTGTGGTGGTGGGTTGTGTTGTTTTTGCGCTCTGTTTGGTGGCGGTGTGGTGGTTGTTGTTTTAAAAAGAGTGCTGTTGTTACACAACACTCTTATTATTACAATGTAGCCTCAAGCTCTTCTGCTGATAGTTCAAACTTATTATCTTTAAGTCTGTTCCAATCTTTAACACTACACCAATCAGTACGCTCTTCCATAACACCTGTTTTTACACCATATCTATATGATTTGCTTGTACTACCATATTCACACTCAAGTGATTTATAGTTATCACGAGTGATAGTATATTTGTCAACAGTTTCAGGAAAGTAACAGTAGTCAGTTATCTCACTAAGATACTTGTACTTAATCTGTTCAGTCCATTTATCATAAGACATGAATGTACGCGCAGTGCCTTCTGATGTAAGTTTGTGTTTCTCAAACACAGGTTCTACATATACACCACATAAGATTTCTGTTGCAACTGTAGCGTTAGGTGTTACAACAATAACTTCCATTAGACTATCTACATTGATAGTTGGAAATGTTAATTCAATAAGTTTTCTTTCAAGATTGTTCATGATTTATTTATTTAAGAGTTATATACTTTGGTGGTGTTGTGGTCATGTCTTTAATGAAAAAGCAGGATTACTCCTGCTCATCATTACAATGTCTTCTTTCATACTCTCTTTCAGCAATCTCTTCTCTTGACATGTTAAGTTCATCAATCAGTTGGTTCTCAGTCATAATATTATTGTTTAACGTTCTGTTAAATGGATGTGTTGTGGTTTGTTGTGTAACAACAACTATAACAATAAGACACACTTGAGGGTACAGTGTGCCTTATGTCATAATAAATAATAATGCTTTGCTAAAGCTTCCTTTGGTATTACATGTCAAAGCAATAAGACAACACCTTAGAAAGTGATAAGTACAATGCTCTTCAGCCACATGTTAATAATACTACACACTACAAGCACAGTCAGGGGGAGTTGACTATGCCTATAGTATATAATATTCTGCATTGCATCTGTACACAATACAATGGAACAATGAAGCAGATTATTTTCTACTAAGCTATATTACTTAGTGTACTAACTCTCACCTGAGAAAGTTGGCTTCATAACATAATAACATTCTATACAGAAACTTTTCCCAAAGTTATTCTATATTTTATATTACAATGCTATTTCAAGTGGGGGTATGGTGGTGCTTGTCTTTTGGCGTGGGGTGGTTATGGTATACAGTACTCACATTCTCTTTCTCAAGTCATCTAAAAAATACCAAAATTTTTTTGCTAAAACACCAGTAACAAAAAACCCCAGCAGCACTGCCAGGGTTTCAAGTCACTGAGAGATTTGAACTCTCATCCATCAACATTAGGTTGACATGTTTATCTACTGTGGTATTCATTCCCACTTACACCAAGTGACTTAGTTACTCATTGCTAACATTACATCTTTCTCTTCTGATATTTCACATTCATAGTGCCAGCTGGCATCTCCATCTATAGTAAGTTTTATAAGCATACCACCATCAGCTGTACCTTGTACTCCTATTACTTGTCTTGGATCTTGGTTTATATCTGTCTTGACATATACCACTTGTCCATAATTAAATTTACATCTTACTGTTACTCCCATTATTCTTCTGTATTAGGTTTTACAATTTCTGCTGTCACTTCTATATTGTCTACATCCTTTTCATCATTGATCTCATTTAGTATAAGATCAAACTCATTCTTACTTATAAGACCAGTAGTTCTATGTACTTCTTCTCCATCTTTTAAAAAGACAAGAACAGGGATTGTTCTTACTCTATACTTAATAGCTGTTTCATGTTCTGTATCTACATTTATTTCTGTTAGTTTCTCACCTTCTAATCTTTGAGAAAGTGCTCTACATGGTCCACACCAATTGGCGTAGAATTTTAAAACTTCTATTTTCATAATGTTGCTGTATTTAATGCTTCAGTTAGACTATAACTGTTGCTTGTGTTATTAGTAATTGTATTATTATACATTGCTTCTCTTGGATCATAAGGTCTATTATTAGTTCCAGAATTACTAAAGGATACAGTACCATTAGTATTAGACCAGTCTGGAACATTTAAAAATTTCTAACTAGTATTTGTATATTATCAGGATTCTCTGCAAATTCTGTAGGAATGTCTCTTGTGATTTTAAATATAAGATCTTTTTCAGATTTAGCCAAAGCAGTTGTTGGCGCAATAATAAGTTTAGAATCTAAGTACAGTTTGTCTTTGTCATAAGAATGCAGTAATACTGCATATTGAAATAACTTTTTCATGTTTGTTTGTTTTTAAATTATTTTACAAATATATAATAAATTTGTAAAAGTTAAACTTTTATTTATATATTTGTAGTGTTAATTTAAATAAACAAAAACATGAGTACACAAACAGAAGAAAAAAAGGTTCCTACAAAAGCAGAAGTATTATCTTTTTATAAAGAACAAATTGAAGTTGCAAAACTAAGAAGAGATCTTGCAGAGATTGTATGTCAAACTGCTGAGTTTGATGCTAGAAGAGTTGAGGCAATTGCTAAACAAGCGCACTTTACAGCACCTCCACCACAACAACCACAAGATATGCCAGAGGGAGTAGTTCCTCACACTGTAACACAAGAGGATTTGGATAACAATCCTGAGTTAGCAGAACAAGGTATTAAGGTAGGTGATGTAGTTGGTATTTCAGAAAAACCACAACCTGAAAATCAAATGATGTCTGAAGTTGATCCAGTTACAGATGATGAAGCACCAGTAAGAAAACTTAAAAAAGAGTAATGAGTACAGAAGAAAAAACAGTTAAGCAAGAGTTGACATTTGGTCAACAGATAATTGGTGTAAGTCACAACCCTTCATCTATGCCAGAGGTAGATACTGTTAAGATGATGTGTTCTGGTATGATAGATGCATTAGCTAACAGTTTTGACAATCAACAGATTGCTCCTATGCATGGTAAGATTATTGATCATGCAATAATGAAAATTGTAGAAGCACAAATGGCAGTAGTAAAAGCATTAACCTTTAATAAATAATAATGACAACACCTTTTAAAGAATTGACAGGAAAGAGAGTATTGATTACTAAACCTGTAAGAAAAGAAAGTGCAATTGAATTATCTGATGAAACAAAAGCAATGTTAGATGCAGAAGATATGAAGAGATGGACTTCTTTAGAGATATATGCTCTTGGTGCAGATGTATCAAATCCTAATACTGTAGTAGGTGCTAAAGTATATGTTGCTACATATGCATTACAATCATCAGAAATTATTGAAGTAGATGGTGCTTTAAGAATGATGATATACGAAGGTGATATAGCAATCTATTGGTAGAAAGACCTCTGCCAGTGCACTGGTACGTAACGAAGACAGAGATTACAGACACTTATAGTGTTGGCGTGGAGGCTCTCTAAATCGTAGGTTAGCACAGTTTGTAACTCTGGGGGTATTCAAAAGTTACTGAAGGCTTAGTCAGTTGTGCCATAAACAACTGTTTTATAGTGTGGTAGAGTAATAGTAACTTGCTGGACTCATATTCCAGAGCTGAGGGTTCGACTCCCTCCCACGCAACTAAAGATAAAAGTATGATGTTACAATTAGAACCAATGATACCTATTAAAAGAGTATCTGATAATATGGAAGGTTATGCTTTTTTAGTTATTGATTATAGTCAAGAACATGACTTATTATTTACATGTGCAATGGATGATGGTGAGATTTGGACATTGAACAATAAAGAAATAAGATTTTGTAAAAACGTATCATTAGATAGAAAATAATACTGGGGGTGACTGGTTTTGACAGGTCATTAGTAAGTAATACAATCAGCCAGAGAGATAACTGTAAACTAAGGTGAATATAATAAATGGCAAAAACACAATTGGTGTAGTATCTCTAGGAGACAACGCACAAGTAGAAGCTAACATGAACAAAGTATTCTCTTTGATTAGAGAAGAAGTTGCTGTAGCAGCCTAGATTAATTCAGTCAAACACTGGCTCAAGACTTTAAAAATTGCCATAAAGATTTCTCTGTTAGATTAAATAGAGTGGTGGAGTCATCAACTGAGTTGATTACCTATAAGCTGTATAAATTGTATTATTGATCATGGTTTGGACAGGAGTTCGATTCTCCTCACCTCCACAAGAATGTATAGTATTCTATACAAAAACATGCATTTTGCATTAAATAACCAACATTTTATACATAAATGGAAGTAAAAAAAATAAATAAAAAACTAAGATTATCTACACAAGATATAGTTAAGTATCAACTTATAACAGAAATATCTTTTTTCAGAAAGGAATATCTTATACCTTCTGATTTAGAGATACTTACACTTCTTGTTATATGGGGACCTATTGAGTTAGGTAAATTTTGTCTTGCTTCTGCAAAGATAATCTATCCTGATGTTGCACCTGAAGAGTTATCTACGCGCGCGCAGAACATTAGAAATAGAATTGTTAAATTAGAAAAAAGAAACATTATTGTAAAATCTAAATCAGGTAGAAAAGTAATTGTACTTAATCCTAATATTGATATACAATCTAAAGGTAACATATTGTTAGACTATAATTATTTAGCAGTTGAATCCAATAAAGCGTAAAAGTATAGTAGAGTTGACTGCAAAAGATTTGAATCTTTCAGTTGATGTAATAGATGATATTGTTTCATATTATTATTTGACATTACAAAAAAAACTATCTCTTGCAGATCATCCTTATATATCAGTTCCTAGATTGGGAACTTTTGTGGTTAAAAAGAAATCTCTAGTAGAGATGATAACAAAACATCAGAACTTTGTAAATAAAATTGAAAAAGATGAACATATAACAGTACACACTTATGAGTTAATTATAAAGAAACGTGCTGATATAGAACAACTTACAAAACTGCAAGAAAGAATGCAGAAAGAAGAAGAAAGAAAACAAG
>Ga0102855_1000404_pt1 | contig 14858 bp, 16 predicted proteins | sample Colrivmet1370B02_FD_78450 | JGI IMG/M metagenome (GOLD analysis project Ga0102855, IMG submission 78450) | Estuarine microbial communities from the Columbia River estuary - metaG 1370B-02 | ecosystem: Environmental > Aquatic > Marine > Intertidal zone > Estuary | place: USA: Columbia River...
AATTGCGACTGTTTGCTGAATGTTGCTCAATCACGCTAAAATCTCTAGCCATTATCATCTTTTTCCATAACCAGCCGTTTGGCCAAAACATCCGGCCAGGGACATAGTAGCCATCATTAATGCGAGGAAAATTGCTTGCTGTGTTCGCTTCATGAAGGAGATACACGCCGTGCAGCAATTAATCATATTGCCATCAGAATTCAATACTAATTTTTGATGTCATATACAAGGGAACCCCATGCATATACTCTCCAAATAGTTCATTTTAAGAGAAGATACAAGGAGCACAGAACATGTCAACAACCTTCTCGCCTGATGGCAAATGGATGTGGAACGGTAGCGTTGTATATGGCCCACTGCAAGCCCTCGTGAATGTCTAATTCATGCACAAGGGTCTTAGGTGAAGCCCTCATGAACATATGCTATCATTTATTCGAATCCAAGCGCCATTAAGACCAATAAAATGGAGAGACAACACCCTTGTTGAACATCTTCGGGAATGAAAATTTTTGCTAAAATTAATGTTAATACTGTAAGGAAGACAATTTTCCATTTAATAAGCGATGCAGAATCTTCTTCCTCGGAATCCTCTTCTGATTCCTCGACCATATTTCTAAGCGGAGATTAGGATGGTATAATCCTTGACCCGGCACGAGTGGCATGCTTTTGAATTGCAAGGGGCCCCCTTATGCTCGTATACGCATTCAACGGTACCGAAGCGTGAGATGTATCAGAGGGTATCTGAAGAGCGCTTGGGGAAATCTTAGCCAAGAATATGCTTACAATTCTGAATCAATGCTTTCATTCATTTCTCTAATTTGAAACCATGAGTAAAGTGCAGCACCAAGAATCGTAATCAGTTCAATGGTTTCGGCATATGAGGCCAGCGTTTCAACATTCATGCCTCTTTCAAACCGCACAAGGTGATTGTGTTTCGAGTTGGAAAAGGTATACTGCTTCTGTGTCCGAAAAGAAATGATTCCGAGGAAAGTATAGATTTGAGCCATTTTGTTCATAGAGTACCGATTGAAGCATATTTTGGAGATGGCATGGACATGGTGACGGCGGAAGATGTGAAGCAAGCGCAACAAGCATGGGGCGAAGGTGTCGTGGAGATCGCTACAGCACACTCCACTGGCATGGATTATGTGGGGCGTGCTCGCTTGCACGTCGAGGCATTGTATGCTTACGACCTCGGGCCGGTACTGTTCAAGCCAACGTTTGCAGTTAAGCAACAATTCCGACCAACCTTCGAGGGTGCATTGTCCTACTTCGTTGCAGAAAACGGCGCTTGCCCAGAAGACAACGGCTTCGCCATCCAAGGATGGACAAAGGTCCGCTTTGAGAACGATGATATCGTCATTAATGGCACATCTGCAATGGTGATGGGGAACTATTTCTTCACTCCACCTGAAGGTGATGAAGTCAAAGTGGAGTTCTCTTTTGGTTACATTGCTGATTCAGCTGGTGCTCTACGCATCCATCTGCATCACTCATCCATACCAGCAAGAATTGATTAGGCAACAACTGGTTGTTGCGATTCATTCCATTTTGACGACGCACTTACCTTTGGCTCGTCCTGAGAACGAGCGTGTAAATGCTCCTTGCCATCCTGCTTGTTCGTCTTCAGAATGGAAATCCCAGACGCCGTCGAGAACGGGTTTAATGGTGCCTTTAGCAAGGTGATTTGCCAGTTCAGTGAGGTCTTCTGCGCTTGGAGAAAGGAACAGGTATGTCCACGAAGCCTTGTTCGCTAACGCTGCTTTGTACTCCTTCCTCTTTTCCTTTCGCTTGAGAACCAACTTGAGAATCCACGCCGTTCCGCCGATACGTCGGATTTCATCGAGTGTGGGCGTGCCTGCAATTGTAACGACGCTACCGCCCGGTTTGACCACTTTGGTCATGTCCAGGCTTTCATCCGTAGTGTCAAAGCAGACATCGAATTTCTTACCGTCGTCGTTTGAGTAAAGTTCGACAAAGTTTTGAGCGTTGTAATCAATGACCACATCTGCGCCAAGTTCCTTGCACATGTCCATCTTTTCGCCCTTCGAGGCGGTTGTGACCACGAGATGAGCCTTGAACACATGTTTGGCCAATTGAATCGCAATTGTGCCAACTCCACCTGCGCCGCCGGAGATGAAGATCGAATCTCCTTCTTTCAGCCCAGATTTTTTCAATGCCTGGAATGCGGTCATTCCTGCGAGTGGGATAGAGGCTGCTTCCTCGAAACTGATACTGTCCGGCTTAGGGACAACATCAGTGATGCGTGCAACACAAAATTCAGCCGTTGTGCCTCTGTACGACGGTGTCTTCTTACCATCACTTTCATCACCCCACACGCGAGTAAATACGGGCTGTCCTACCGAGAACACTCCATTACTATCGGCTTCTTCGACGACTCCTGCAACATCGTAACTGATGGCATGAGGGAATTTAGCAACAGGCCAAACCATTTTCAAATCGCCAGAGAGAAGTATTTTGTCTACAGGATTAACCGAAGATGCGTGAACCTTGATGACTACATTTTTAGAGGCATCAAATCCATGTGGATAAGGCACCTCAGTCTTCTTCAACATTGCCGGTTTACCGTATTTCGCAAACGCAATTGCTTTCATAGTCTTTCCATTCGAATTATTCTTCATTGTGCTGGCGTAATACCTCCCCTACATAATGCGGGGAGTGTCACGTGTGTATTCTTGTAACAATGTTGTAACCTGTTCCTTGATAACAGAATGGTACTGCGATTTGTTATGACCGCTGTACAAGCTGAACGCATGGGTGCAATGTGCGACTCGTCAAGAATTCATGTAAATGAATTACTTGTTCTCTTATCCAAATCAAAGATGCTTCATATTCTCTACATCCTAAATTGCGATCCGAAACCCATGAGGTTTTCAGAAATCAAGAGAGGGGTTGACTCCTCTTCAACAACAGTTACACGTCGATTAGGCGAATTAGAAGCCCACGGTTTGGTTAATCGAACGGTCTATCCAACGGTGCCAACGACGGTAGAATATGCACTTACACCTGATGCCGTAGCTTTGGCCCCAAGCCTTGAGTCCCTGTTTGAATGGGTGCTCAATCGTGCTGAGAATGTTGCTTGAAATCGCATATCTTCTTGCTTACCATTCCCTCGATGGAGAATGCAATACTGCGTTCATTTCACTTGAGACCATTTGTTGCATGAGTGCGGAGCCAAGATTCTCACCTTTGTCCACTGCGTGAACATGGTTCTCACCTGCTGATTGAAAGAGATGCGGGGGGCAGGATTCGAACCTGCGAACCGATAAGGAATGGGACCTAAACCCACCGCCGTTGACCAAGCTGGGCGACCCCCGCGCAAACTGATGGCGGCGCCTCTCGGATTTGAATGAAACGCATCAAGCGTGTGCTTCAAAACCCGCAGAATTGACGATTTGGAATACCGTTGCTTCTGTTATTTCGGGGGATGTCGTTACCTTTCCCTTGCCCTCAATATGCGAGATTACAGCCTTCAATATGCCAGGTGTTGATTCCAAAACCCGAGTGAGTCTGCTCGAGCATCCATCGCAGGTCATTCCAGAAATCGATATGGTATGTACCGTTTGCTCCATGGTACGAGGAATGAGGGGAGTGATTTGAACTCATTCACCGATCGGGCTCCACCAACGCAATACCAGCGAGTTCGCCACAACGCTGACCGATGAGAGCGACATTGCAGCAGCAGCAAAAGCCGGTGGGAGTAGCACGCCGGTGAAGGGCAGCGCTATGCCCATGGCCAATGGAATTCCAACGGCATTGTAGACAAACGCCCAACCGAGATTGACTCGAATCCGGCGCATAGTGCTCTTACCAAGGTCAAGTGAGGATACAGCATCAATCAAGTCGTTTCTCAACAGGACAAAGTCAGCAGCATCCATGGCGATGTCCGACCCCGCCCCCATAGCAATCCCCACGTGAGCAGTGGAGAGTGCTGCTGCATCGTTGATGCCATCACCTACCATCGCTACATATCTTCCTTGTTCTTGCAACTCTTGGACGTGAGTCGCCTTTTGGTCTGGTTTCACTCCGGCAATAACGGTGTTTATTCCGACTTCTTGAGCGACCGTTTCAGCGGCCTCTTTCCGGTCGCCAGTTAACATAATGACATCATAACCAGCCCTTTTGGCTCTTTGAACTGCCTTTTCTGTGGATTCTCGAATTCGGTCCCTTGCTTCAATCCAGCCAAGCAATTTCAAACCTTCACTTACCAAAACGAGGGTTACGCCTTTGGTTGCTGCAGCGCTGAGTTTTCCAAGAATTTCCTCGCTGATTTGAACACCAATTTCTTCCATCAGTTCGATGTTGCCAACTGCGACTAAGGTTCCCTTATTTTCTCCAATCATCCCAAGGCCAGGAAGCGTTTGGATTTCGGTGAGTTGTGGACGAGTCGAGGTCACATTCGACCATGAAGTGAGAATTGCGCCCGCAAGAGGATGCGTTGATTCGGCTTCAAGAGAAGCAGCGATGGAAAGTATTTGTTTCACTTCGCAGTCAAGCAGTTCAATATGACTTACCCGCGGTTTCCCTGAAGTCAAAGTACCCGTTTTATCGACGACTAACGTGTCGACTCTATGCGCTTGTTCGAGTGCTTCAATGCCTTTGATGAGCAATCCGTTTCGGGCGCCTACGCCTGTGCCGACAATCAGCGCAGTCGGTGTTGCAAGTCCCAGAGCGCACGGGCAAGCGATAACAAGAGTGGAGACCAACACCATCATGGCTAATTCTAAATTTGAATCCATGGGATTGTACGACGCTGAATTGGGATACAACATCCAGAACATCGCCGCAGTAAACGCAAACACGACGACTACGGGAACAAATACCGAAGCGACTTGGTCGACGAGCCGTTGTATTGGTGCCTTACCCATTTGTGCGTCCTCAACCAGTTGAATGATGTTGGCAAGCAAGGTGTCTTTGGAGGTGTGAGTGGTGCGAATGAGAATTGTTCCGTCAAGGACCAGTGTTCCGGCTGAGACTTGTTCTCCTTCTTTCTTTCGAACCGGGTACGGCTCTCCGGTCATCATGGAGGTGTCAATACTGGCTTTCCCTTGGTACACCACGCCGTCAAGAGGTATTGTTTCTCCGAGTAAAACTTTGATCAGGGAATCCACCGGGACAGCGTCGACATCTTGCATATCTGTATGCCCAAGTTCTTCATCGGTGACCAAGCGAGCCCGCTTTGGTTGTAAATCCATTAATCCGTGAACTGCATCTGTAGCTTTCAGTTTAGCACCTGCTTCCATCCAATTACCGAGCAACACGAATCCGATGATGAAGACAACTCCATCAAAGAAGACATGACTTGAGTTTGAGAATACCGGTGGCATATTGCTCACCAGTGGTGATAAGGTGACAATGCATGACCAGATAAAAGCCACACTTGTCCCTAAATGGATCAGAACATCCATGTTTGCTGAACCCGAACGTAAGGCTTTCCAGGCATTGGAATGGAATTGCCATCCCGACCAAAAATAGACTGGAGCAGTCCCGATCAGGGCAAGCAACAAACGGGTATTGACGCCGTTCAGTTCACCAAAATCTTCAGCAAACATACTCAGATAGAGCGTAGGTAAAGCCATCAGTAAAGCGAGTACTACTTTCCTCGATTGAGCGCGTAATTCCTTTCGAGCATTTTCAATCATCATTGTTTTTCCACGATGTTCTTTAGCTTGGAATCCACTCCGTTCAATCGCAGCAATGACGTTTCTTTTCGTCGTCTCAATAGTTGAGTCTAGAGTCACGTTCACCACGGCGCGCTGCAGGGGGAGGTTCACTGAAACGCTCTCCACATTACCAGCACGTAGCGTCACTTTCTCAACCGAGGCAACGCACGAAGCACAGGTCATTCCTGTTACATCTAAAACGAACGATTCGGTTGACATTCGAGCACCTCAGTTCAACAACATCCTTGGTCACTGCATCCGGTAAGACTCCATTCGCCTTCATCCATAGAGACGCAACCGCAGCCGCATGTACACATCCAGCCAACCTGATTCCAACCTTTGCCGCCCTCGGCTCGAGTGTACAGGCGCTTCATTTTGCAACCGCAATTGCACATCTGTGCTTTGATGCGTGCCATGTGTTTGCGTTTAATGTAGTCAATATAAACACTTGGTTTTGACTACAATACTACTGCGGGGCAAGGTCCAATGAGCCGGCCCAAACATCCAATCCTCGCAATCGACAAGGGAATTTTTGGCCGAGTTGAACGACAGGCTCTTGCTCTCCTCGAGCATCTGGTTCGGCTGGTATGACTGCCAGTCCATGTTCATCGATGCTCATCTGGGTTTTGCCACCGATTTGACGCAGATGCATCCGCCCGTGAATTGCACCATCGTCCGCTAAGTCGAGGAAAATCCAAGGTGTACGTAAGCCGGTAATTCGAGCAGGCCATGAAGTGTGTTCTAGAGGTGTGGACGCAGTTGAACTTTCACCGCCAATTTTCCCACCGCGCAACAAGTGTAGGTGGTACGCATTTGCTACAAGTTCCCATTCCATTCGTTTGGCTGTATGGCCTTGTTCGCTGCAATGCTTGGCGATTTTGGCCGTTTCTTCGAGGGAATGAACCCATTGCTCTCCTCGCAAGTGGGCTTTGAGTTGGCGGTGCGCCATGAGGTCGGGGTAGCGTCGAATCGGGCTGGTGAAATGGACATACGCATCGAGATTTAGCCCAAAATGACCAAGGTTTTCCTCACTGTAATTGGCGCGTTGCATGAGGTGGAATAATCCTTGATCCACGACTCTGCGAATAGGTCCTTTGAGTTCAGAGGCTTGCTCCTGTGCTTTATCGAGTGCATCAAGAATATCTTGGCGTGCACCAGCATCAAGGACGCTGTCAAGGTATTCGGGGGTGTCGTTACTGGTTGTTGTTTCTTTCTCCAGCCCTGAAACATCGACTGAGCCGCCGGCCCACCCTGCAAGTAAGTCAGCCAATTCGCCTTCTTCGGATTGACCGTGCGTCCGATAACTCGGAAGCGGCAATTCTATTTTTACGCCTAATGCAGCAAGCTTCGCATTCAGTTCTTCCACTTCGATTGCATCAGGTGGAGTGTGGCAACGCCAAGGCAGTGGCGCACCGACCTTACCCAGCAAATGCCCTACTGAAGCATTGGTTGCGACCATGAACGATTCAATCATTCGTGTGGCGGCGTTTGGCCATTTGATTTCAACTCGGATGTTTTCCTCGCCGTGCAAACGAGGTCGTAGTTCTGCATTTTGGATGTTGAGACGTACTTCTTTTTTCTGCCAAGAGTCAGCCAATTCAAACATGCCGGTAAAGCGCGGATTGTCCAGTGCATCTTCGTAGGCCATGTTTTCAGCAACTCGAATTACTGCTTCAAACGCCTTACATTCAACTATGGAGTCATCATTACCAATTTCCATTGAAACAACCATTGCCAGACGGTCTACATCAGCACGCAGCGAACAGAGATCATCGGCCAACCGTGGCGGCAGCATTGGCAGAACAGTATGCGGCAGGTAGACCGATGTTGCCCGGGCGCGAGCAGCGGCGTCCAAGCGGGTATCCGGCTCGACATAATGGGCAACATCAGCAATGGCGACCCAAAGGGTTCGGACGCCATTCTTTTCGACCAGGCAAACAGCATCGTCGAAATCTTTCGCATCATGAGGGTCAATGGTTACGAACGGGAGGTGTCTTAGGTCACTTCGGTGGTTGGACAGTTCACCTTCACCATCCACTTCTGGAAGCCGTTCAGCAGACCCGACCAGTGCTTCATCGTAGGTACGCGGGAATGGATTCCATCCGCCCTTGCGTTTGTTTTCGAGCCGCAAATCGAGAAGTGAACGTGCATTTAACCGTCCAGATTGTATCAGCAGTAGCGCCATACTTGGCTCAGCATCCCGAAAGCGTAGTCCAGAGCGCCTGTTAGCGATAAACCGTGCTTCTTTTACCAAATCAAAGGCACCCCAAGTACGAATCACCTCGTTGGTAAGCAAGGAAAACGCCGCTGGATAATCGTCGCCACCCAGATGAGCCAGCCAAACATCTTCGAGCAGTGAATATCTCTCAACATCTCTTACGCTGGTGTTTTCTGGAGCATCTGGCCCACTGAGGGCTGGACGTCCATGAAGTCCAGTCGAGCCTTTGGTAGCGTGTACTGCACTGAACGCTTGCCAGTCAAGTACTGCCTCCTTAATGCGTTTTATTTCATCAGGGCTGCGAATCCGCACCTTCTTGTCTTCCACTTGGACAAAGTTCTCACTTTTTGCCCGAGCGTGCGCCATCGTTTCATCGATGGAACTGCGAAACACCCGTTCCGGTCGAGAATCGCCAGCATATTGCTTGTTCAATTCTTCTTTCTCGATAAGGAACGTAGCAATTTCTTCACTGCTCCAGGCTTTCTGCCACAATTCTTCTTGTGCGGCAAAGTGACTTGCTAAACGCTTCCACAACCGCTCGACATCAGAGATTTGTGGTCCTTTCTTGTTCTTTTTTGAACCACGGTTGTTGCGTTTCTTCCCTTGACCCATGAACTCACCTACAATCCAGAGTTCTTAAGATTCTCAAGCGCCTTCACTTGTTTTTTCGAGAGTTCATCGTAATCAGGTAGCACGAACTCGAGTTCTAAGTCACCGCCATCGTAGCCTGCCCCGGCGATACGAAGACGATCGCCAACCATTGTTTCAGGTGAGACGGTGAGCATTATTTTCTTATTCGATGGTAGTTGGACTTTCACTTTCCCTCCGAGCATGAGAGTACTGAAGGGAGTCGGAACTTCTTGCACCAACATCTTCCCATCCCAGAAACGCCCTTCTCCGAATTGAATGCGTATCGTCAACATCACATCGCCGGCAACACCTTCCGGATGGTCGTGTCCTTGGCCCTTGAGGCGCGACGTTGTACCGTGTTTGACGCCGGGTTTTACCCGAGTTCGGAGCGTAACTGAAGCTGCCTCCATCGTTCCTGTTGCGTTTGGTTTGAGCCGCTTGAAGGTGAATGGAAATTGCCCGCCCTGTTCGGCCTGCTCTGCGGTAAGTTCGAGGCTGACGCTGATGTCAGCACCTTTCGGTCGTTGTTGGCGTTGTTGCGGCTGGCCCCCCATCCCGCCGAAGGGATTTCCACCTCGTGGGCGGCCACCTCCACCGAACATTTGACCGAGAATATCATCCATGCCGCCACCGCCACCGCCGAAGGGGTTTCCACCGCCACCGCCGCCAAACATCGAGGACATTCGTTGTTGTTGTTCGTATTCATTCCGATCTTTTGCGGTAGCAATCGATTCATACGATGCTTGAACTTCTTTGAACTTGGCTTCAGCAGAGGCATCCCCTTGATTCCGGTCCGGGTGGTACTGGCGCGCTTTTTTGCGAAAAGCCCGTTTGATTTCGACATCGCTGGCATTTCGACCTACGCCTAAAACCGAATAGGGGTCTTGCTTCGCCATTGAGCGTCCTTCGACGCCACTCCCACATCAACCCTCGCAACGCAATTTACGAAACTTTGAGGTCAAGAAACTCCAGCATTCGCGACGGAGTGGTTATAATCGAAGGGTAGGTGGCATTGAAAGCCCGAGGTTGTACCATGTCTGGTGAAACTGTAGAAAACCGCTCATTTGAAGAAAAAGTTCAGGACCGTCAAGACTGGATTGAGTCCCAATTCCGTCGAATTTCCCGTGGTTCATGGGCCCGTATCATTCGCATGGCCCGCAAGCCTACGCCTCAAGAATTCAAGCAAACCTCGATTATTTGTGGTATCGGCTTGTTTGTATTGGGTGCCATTGGTTTTGCCATGCTCGTCCTTATGGACAATGTCCTCCCTTGGATGTTCGACGCATTGAACATCGGTAACTGAGTAAGAATAGGAGATGAATGAAATGAGTGAAGCATTTGTAGCATACGTTCGATTTGAAGAAAAACTCCTCTTGCTGCGACGCAGCAAGTCCGACGGCGATTTCCCAGCATTGTGGGATGGCGTTTGGGGAATAGGCGACACAGCAGAAGAAGTACTCGCCCGCGTTTCTGAATCCACTGGCATCCCAGTTGACTCCCTCCACTACCAAGGCTCCGGCCCTGAGCGTGGTGTTGACATGGGCCGCTCTCTTGTTGATGTTGTACCAGTCTTGGTTGTCTCGAGCACAGATGAAGTGACTCCAACCGGCCGTTACACTGAAGCAGAATGGATTGACCCAGGTACGCTACAAAACTACAATTGTATTTTCTCGAACCTCGACATGGAGAACAACGACAAGTTGTTCCGAGAAATGTACGGCTCAGTCGGTTCGTTCCTCTACATCGTGAAGACGGCAATTGGCTCAGAGAAGCGGGTTGCAGACGAGATGTACAACCGCTTGCATGGCAGTGGTTCTCTTACTTCGCTGCTTCCAGACATTATGTCCATCCTCCACCCTACCGGAATGCGAGGATACTTGTTTATCGAATCAAGCGCTCTTCACCACGTTGAAAAGTTGATCGGCCGCTCCGGTGGTCGAGACCCAGCCGCTCGCCGTGGATTGAACCAAACTCCGCTGAAGAACGCCAAGACCGTCCTTCCTGGTGAAGCACCTTTGGCAGACATTCTACCTTACCTCGAACCAAAGGCAGTGACCTCTGGAATCGAAGTCGGATGCATCGTCGAAATCGTTACTGGTGCGTTCAAGGGCGAGAAAGCTCGTGTACTCAGCGTGGCAGAATCCAAGGAAGAAGTTAGCATGGAGTTGTACGAACAACCCATCCCAATGACCCTCAATATGCGTGGCGACCACGTTCGTGTCGTGGAGCGTGTCGAGTGATTTTATTGGGCTAAGCGACTCAACCCTCTTCGCACAGCGCGATTATATAGGGGTGTTTTGTCGGCTGAATGCCCACATAGTGAGCAATGGAGTTGAAACAATGCCGAAACCTTGGACATCCGAACTCATCAAGAAGGCTCTTGGTGTAAAGAAGTGCAACGGCAGTCTCGATGCCGCGACCGAAGACCTCTCTCTTGAGAAAGCAATGGATGTTGCCCGAGACAAGAACGGTCAAGGTCACCTGACCGGAGCCGATCTTAAGGCACAAACCAAAGAAATCATTGGAACCTGTGTTTCAATGCGTGTCAAGATTGACGGTCACTGGGCCAATGACGCCCTCGAAATCATTAACAAAGGAGAATGGGACGAGCGGTTTAACTGAAACTCACGAGCCGTGGTAGAGGCGCCTAGAGCGTCTCGCTGACCACAGAGGTGATTAAAAATGGAAGAAAAAATTAACCAGGCAATTAAAGGAGCACTTGAAAGTGCACCAAAGAGAAAGTTCGTTGAATCGTTGGATATTGCATTCACGATTCGTGACGTTGACTTGAAAAACCCGAACAACCGTATCAAGGAAGAAATTCGTCTTCCATCTGGTCGCGGTCGTGAACTCAAAATCGCAATGTTCGCTGCTGGAGAAGCTGCAACAAAGGCAAAGGCCGCTGGCATTCACGTCATCACTCCTCAAGAAATTGAAGACCTTGGCGGTAACAAAGGTAAGGCAAAGAAGATTGCAAACGCTTTCGACTTTTTCCTCTCTGAAGTCCCTCACATGGGACTTATTGGACGATACCTCGGTGTTGTCCTTGGTCCACGTGGCAAGATGCCTCGCCCAGTTCCTCCAACACTTGACCCTGCAATTATTGCAGCAGGTCTTCAATCCACTGTCGTTGTCAAATCTGGTGACAAAATGACGTTCCAAATCGCTTTTGGAACCGTCAGTCAGTCAGAAGAAGAACTCTACGCCAACGCAATGGAAGTCTACAACCGTGTGATTTCTAAACTTGAGCGTGGAATTGGAAACATTCGCTCTCTTTACATCAAGACAACAATGGGTCCTTCTCAAATGGTCGAGGTGATTAATTGATTCCTAAGGTCGTTTCTTGGAAGAAAGACACCGTCAAAGATTTGGTGGATTTGCTGGAGAGCGGAGACACCATCGCAGTCATCGACATTCACGGCGTTCCTGCTGGTGCAATGCTCGGTATGCGTGCATCACTTCGTACCGACATGAAGATTCAAGTCGCTAAGAAGCGATTGATGTCCATTGCTTGGGGACGAGTTGGATACGAAGACTCAAACTTGAGCGAACTGTTCGAAGGTGCAATTCAACCTGCATTGGTTTCATCTGCAAGCCTCAACTCGTTCGAATTGTTTACTGAACTTAAGAAGACAGAAGCAGGCCGTGCCGCAAAAGAAGGCGACGTTGCACCTCACCAAATTGTTGTTGAAAAGATGGACACTGGTATGCCACCAGGTCCTATTGTTGGTGAATTGAACTCAGTGGGTATTCCTGCTAAGATCATGGGCGGCTCGGTTCAAATTCAAAAGCGAACAGTTGTTCTTGAAGAAGGCGATGTTTTCGAAGGCGACATGGGTATGATGCTCTCAAAGATTGGAATTAATCCAATCGTCACCGGTCTACGTTTGTGCGGTACGCTCGAAGGTGGAACGTTGTTCGCTCCAACTACGCTTGACATCGATTACGAACAATTCGAAACCGATCTCATCAGTTACGCTGCTGGTGCATTCAACCTTGCGTGTAACATCACATGGTTTACCAGCCAAACCATGCCGACAATTCTTGCAAAGGCCAGCCGAGAGGCAATGGCCGTTGCATTGGAAGCTGCAATCACAACTGCAGAAACCATGCCACATCTCGTTGGACGAGCACACAACGGCGCTATGGCCGTTGCTGGACAGCTTGACAGCGACGCACTCGATGAAGAACTTGCCAACATGTTGGGCGCAGCAGCATCCGCTGCCGCATCCGCTGCCGCAAGTTCATCTGAAAGCACTTCTGAGGCACCAACCGAAGCCGAAGAAGAGGAAGAAGAGGAAGAAGAGGAAAGCTTCGGCGGACTCGGAGATCTATTCGGTTGACCACAAATGAGGTGAAAAAATATGGAATACGTATACGCTGCTATGCTACTGCACGCTGCTGAAAAAGACATTGATGAAAAGACCGTGAGCGCCATTTTGAAGGCTGCTGGTGTGAAAGCTGACGACTCCCGTGTGAAGGCACTTGTTGCTTCTCTCGCTGGCGTTGACATCGCTGACGCAATGGCCCAGGCTGTCGCCGCTCCTGCTGCTGCAGCACCTGCTGCGGCTGGTTCTTCAGACGCCCCTGCCCCTGTTGAAGAGGAAGAGGAAGAAGAAGAAGAAGCTGGCTTCGACGGTCTTGGATCCCTTTTCGGTTGAAACAGGTATCGAGCGCCGCCGAGCGCACTTGGTACGCGACATGCTCGCGTCCAGTGAAGCACGGTAGTCCCACTCGGTCCTACCCGCGGAATACCTCGCCTGTAAGGGCGGGACTGTGGGAACACCGTGCATACAAGCGAATCAAACTTCGAGTTTGATCTGAAACATTCACAACGGCCGTAAGGCTGTCGAATCAAGACACTCCTCCATCGGAGTGTTGATGCCAACCTGTCGATTGGAACATCCATGGTGCGACGTGCTACACAAGATTTCGAAGTCAGTGTATCTCCTGTTCAATCCATCAAGGTGTTTCGACTTCTTGCTGAAGAAGCCGGCTGGTCTATGGAACGTCATGAAGGCTCGAGGATGGTCGACCGGTTCGCCATCATCATGCCAATGACCCAAACAACCCGAACACTTGGTTTACGAATTCTCGACGGGCCTTTACGAGGTCTCGAAGTCACCAGTTGGGCTGAAACACGAGGCTCATCTGGAGCGCTCAACATGATCTCTTGGGTATTACCCGGAGGGCTTGAACTCCCTCTTACTCAATTGCTTCTTCAGCATTGGGTCTCTCGTTTACCTCGGTGCCCGTGGCGTTGGAGTTTTGGTGAACGTTCAAAGATTGGTTTCCTTCTACCTGTGTGGAAGAAATCGCGTAAAAACTTCGCCAAATTAGGTTTTTCAGTTGGGCGAAACGATTGGCCCAACCGTCCGAAAGAGCCGTGGATGGATTCAGAATCAGAGTGATTTCACAGCTTGATTTTCTTCCTAAACACCAATTTGGAGTCTGTCAATTGACCGAAAGTCATAGAGGTTGATGCTTCATCGGTAGGGGTGAGGGCGAACTGAATGATTACGTTGGACGATTTGAAAACCAACAGAGATACCCAAATTACCGTGGGATGCATCGCCTTTTTCCTCATTGCTTTCCCACTGTATTTCTCCTTCGCTGCCAGCGGAGTCTCCAGCGTGGCAGGGACTCGAGGTGTTGGCGATTACCAAATCAACGGCAACCTCACTTACATTCAATTGACCGACGGCATCGAATACATCGCAGACGGTGGCACCTACATGATGGACGACCTTCACACCGATTCCATTGATGGCGCTGAAGACATGAACATCGTTGGTGTTCGTGTTCTGATGTCGTATGGCGAAGACGAATCTGGCGGGGATGGATTATTATGTCCAGGTGGCCAAGATGCAGCAGATACGATTTCTGGCACAGCAATGCATGCCGGTTTCAACGGTACGGCAGATGGCCAAAACAACGGTGGCAACGGTGCTCATGAAGTCGTTGTTGAATGGTTCAACTCGTCCATGGTCGGTGCTGAAGTATCCGGTCTTTCTGAGTCTGAAATCATCAGTCAAATTGATTCAATGGGCGCTGGCCTAGGCCCGTATTCTGCTGAAATTGGCGTTTCTGCTGAAGCCGGAAATGCCCCTGCACCAGGTTGCAGTCGCTCGGATAACGGCGAAGAAGTCACTTTCTCTGTCGAGTTGATTGTATTTGATTATTCAATTGCTCCAGTCTTCAATGAAGACGAACTTTGATTCGTTTCCAATCTTCAAGCGGTTAGTTTGGAGATATCTATGATTGGTGAAACGCGTTCGTGAATCATTCGGAGTAATGCATCGAGTTCAGCATCGTTCACAGCCTCT
>Ga0102855_1000405_pt1 | contig 14853 bp, 12 predicted proteins | sample Colrivmet1370B02_FD_78450 | JGI IMG/M metagenome (GOLD analysis project Ga0102855, IMG submission 78450) | Estuarine microbial communities from the Columbia River estuary - metaG 1370B-02 | ecosystem: Environmental > Aquatic > Marine > Intertidal zone > Estuary | place: USA: Columbia River...
ACAAGGGCTATCGACCAGCATCTTGTCGAAATCAAAGACTTACTTTACAACAAAAAACCGCAAAGTGCAAATCCAGAATACTTACGCGAAGTATTGTCTTCCATCGTCAACATTCACAGTGTAGTAAGTAAGGCTATTGATGCTCGAGAGAATGCGTTAGAAAACATAGAAACAGAAGATGAAGAGCACCGAGTTCAAGAAAATCTTAGGCCACTCGCCCAGAATTTGAATGATGTGCTAATGGAAACTTCAATGGGAATATTTGAAATTACGAAGTGGTTCACATACCAAAAACAAAATGATTTGGATTGGAAGCAGGAGATTCGTCTTTTGAACGATAGCAGATCCACTCAAATAACTCTTGCTGATTCACTATCCCATAAGCCATTTGAAGGATCGTATTGGGGAACCGATAATCTACGTGAGATGAACTCAAATGACATTCAGAAGAAGGAACAACTTCCTAGTCAACACCTCTTCATTGAGTTGCAATTATTGAATTCAATTGCCCACTTACATGGAGTTCTGCATTCGATTATGTTCTATAATGTAACGGACAACGGTCTGGATATCGAAGAGGTCCTCCAACCCACTTCAGATATCGAAAATCTACATCAATTTGGCGAATTACTTCTCTCAAGAACTCATCTGTTTAGTTCCCGTCCTTTCGATGTCCCAGAAGACAAAAGTGACGAGTTAAATGACTTATTGTCTGAATTGATATTTACACAGAGAGCTGTCCTTGATATGTTTGAAAAACTGAAAATAGGGTCGGGTCCATACGAGCCAGTTCTTTCAAACTCAGACCATCACATGGTTACAAATAAGAAAGAACGTCGAATTCCTTATTCAAATCTCCCAATGTGGCCGATTAAAACAAAAAGATGGGAATCACTACGATCTCTAGATGTCGTGAATTGGCTTGGACGAGATTATCATGTCGAAAAAGTACATGGCGGTGAGGAAAGCCATAACGTCGTTTACAGGGATTTCATCAATTTCATACAAAGCCTCGGATTTGTTCACAAGAAGGTTACTGCCTATATGGATGAAAAACGATTGCAACCACAACTTGTTTCCTTTGAATGGGGTGGTGCCAAGAAAAAATATCGGCCTAATGCATCTATTTATTTCTACAATCCACTTTGTCCAATCTCAGATAGAGAGATGAGAATATCCATTGATTCCTCGGCTGAAACCAATTCAATCACCGTTAATGTTGGACTCGAATTTTGCAAACCCGATAGTTCTATAGGAGACGTTTCAAAAGATGAAATTCCTATGATCGCTCGTGAATTGACCGAAAAATACTGTGCTGAATTGATGGATATGTTTGAAGCGTATCAAAAGAAAAACGGGTTGCTGAAAAATGCAAAATTCAATGCGCACACTATGGAACTGAAACTCAAGGGAAGAACATTTGAGGATCTGCTACTCTCTCCGCCAAAGAAACAACTTCTTGACGACAACATTTTTGCTCTTCTCCGATATGCGGACGCAATAACTGAACGCGGTGTGGAGACCAACAGAGGAATCATGCTTGCAGGCCCACCAGGGGTTGGGAAATCATTAACCCTCGATGCCATCATTCACGAAGGTAATTGTACGGTTCTCTTCGCAGATTTTGATATGTTGCACAAAGCAATGGACATGATCTTTCGATTGGCAAGAAAGTACGCACCGACGATTTTAATTTTGGAAGATATTGATGCGCTGGGAATAACTGGTCAAAGAGGTGTCACCAGTGGAGGAGCCGGCCTATCCACGCTGCTGAACAATATGGATGGTATTAACAGTAACAATGGCGTGATTACCGTTGCAACAAGCAACCACCCCGAATCACTAGATTGGGCATTGATTGCCCGACCAGGTCGATTTGATGTACGAATTGATTATGAATATCCTGACCACGACCTTCTAATGGGGATTTTTGAATTGAAACTGAAACCTTACCCCAAGAAAGATGGACTCGATATTTACAGTATCGTGAAGAGAATGCCTCATGGGTTCACTGGATCGCACATCCAAGACATCGTTAATCAAGCCAATTACATCTCAATCAACCAGTCCAATGGTGATGAGGATGAGGGTCATATTTCTCAAGAACATCTTGAGTTAGCCTTCGAAAGGTCTCTGTACAATTTCAACAAATTCTTGAAAGAACGTCCACATATCCAGTTAAAGAAAAGAGAGGATGCCGGTCAAATTATTAGCAGAAGTTCAGATGATTTCGACGATGTACTGTTTGGCTAAATTGATGATGATGAGCATCTGTACACAATGTGCCCCTATGCATGTGTATGATGACAAGGCTACCCATCGTACGGATGAATCCGCGAGAGTACTTTTAGAAGCAACCAATGTTGGGCAAATTGACACTTTTTTGAATACACATCAAATACACGCAGTTGAACCGCTCAACATGCGCTTGGAATGGCCCGTCTATGCATTTACTGCCAGTGTCTTTCTCTCTTTTGCTCTAAGCGTTCAGTTCCTCTCCCTAGGCATCGGTGCAGTCGTAGGCTTGTTTGTACTGCTAACCGTAGCCTACGCCTGGGTTGCTTGGGTGATGATCAAGCAAAAGGCCGTTCTCGAACTTCACGCTTACATGACTTGCCCTACATGCGATGAGTTGACGCCTTCTCAAGGCAAGCACTGCATGAACTGCGGTGCCGAATTGTAGCCGATATTTACAACGTCAGCCTTCAGATGACCCACATTTCACGGGTGCGCTTCCAACACCCAATGTACAGACATTTCATGCGAGAATACGTTAGGAATTATGCCACTTGAGTTCCATACTGGTGCAAATCGAGATGCTTATGGACTAGAACGCACCTATTTCAATGAACCATTCAATCTATGAGCATGCAAGGGGATGCTATGTACGACCGATTACTAGGTCACAAGGCAAACGAGACGCTTCGTCATCTTTGCGTTCGAATCGCAATTTTTGGTTTTTTAACCCACTTATTGTTATGCTTGCTCTACCAACTGTCCCTCATTGATTTCAGTTCACAAACCGGGGAATTGTTTGATTCCTACCTCGACGCATTGTATACTCCATTTTCTATTTTTCTGGCTTACGAAGTCTACGAATTGATCCGCACCATTCCAGACTCGTTCACCAATTCGATTGGTAAGCAATTTGAAATCATAACGTTGCTGGTTGTCAGAGATATTCTAAAGAGGCTGTCTGATATTGACGCTTCAACAAGTTCCACCGTTGATGACAGCATCACAATCCTAGCCGTGGAATGCTTGGCCTTTTTGATTCTGTTTGGCACTGCCTTGCTCTTCAACAGCGCCAAGCGTGAAACGAACTCAATGGCCAACGATAGTGACGGACTTGAGAGGTTTATTTCTCAAAAGAGGCAGCTTGCAATCTTACTGCTTGTGTTGTATCTTCTAACGGCCATGTATTCCCTTTCAACGTGGACCTACAATGTATTCGAAGGAGACGGAAGCACGAACCGGACCATTTTCTTCCTTGACTTTTTCACGGTTTTGATCATGGCCGACATTCTAATTTTGCTGGTCTCTTATCAATACATCACCGATTTTTCGCATTTAGCCCGCAACACTGGATTTATACTCTCAACGGTCATTTTGCGCGTTGCAATCGCTAGTCCCGGAATGTCAGGGGCAATTCTGTTTATACTCGCTGGTTGCCTTGGTTCAGCAGTCCTTCATTCAGGACTCTTATCCACCCAAAAAGAGCGGCCCTACATCGAAAAAAATGAGCCATTGCTACACCCATGATACGCTGCGTATTCGTACTGATTCAACTTAGAGCACCTTTGAAGAGCCACACGCTTTAGCAGACTCATGGGCGAGAAATTGACCGTACATTCTCGTTCCCCGTTTGAAATCCACCACATACTTACCGGTTTGGAAAAAACTCCAGAGGCATTAATCGAATCGGAATTGTTTCTTCCTAAAGGAGAAGGTCCGTTCGGCTGCATTATTGCCCTTCATGGCAGCATGGGTTGGGCATCTCATCACCAAGACCACATCAATGGTTGGCTCGCTGAAGGACTAGCAGTTTGCAAGGTACATTCGTTCACTTCACGTTCGGTCGATTCTACGGTTGATGATCAACTCACTGTGACGCATGCCATGATGCTTGTTGACGCCTTCCGCACCCGCTCCTTGCTCGAACAAGATTCCCGAATCGGAAAGATTGGGATCACCGGTTGGAGCCTTGGAGGAACCGTTGCTCTCTATTCGTCTTGGTCGCCAATCTGTACGATTTTAGGTAAGCCATTTGATGCTCATTTACCCTTCTATCCGGCAGCCCACCTGCGTCCTGTTGTTCAAAAATGGACGGATTCGCCAATATTGATTCTCCATGGGGAGGCTGATGACTGGACTCCACTTCACTTTGTTGAGGGTTTGATGAAGCAACTGCCCAATGCAAACTTGCATACCTATCCTGGTGCACACCACTCCTTCGACAGTGAGATGGAATACGCCTTACTTCCCAAGGCAGTACATCTGAACAAACGTACAGCTCGAATCGATAAGAACGGCCACATGTCTGGAAATTTATTTCTTGGTATTCGCTGGCCGCTGAATCAACGCTGGCAACGGCGTTGGGTCATACGGATTTTGCGCAACAGGGGTGCACACGTCGAGGGGAACCCTGCAGCGCGTGCTGATTCATTGGAGCGTGCCCGAGATTTCTTTGTCCAGGAACTTTCCCACGTAAAGTGAGGTTGTTTCGGAATCTTCGTTCAGTTTCCACAGCCGCAGCCAGTGGTTTGGCAGGATGCGTCAGTGGTCTCAGCGACCGGTTTTTCGACGGTCTCTTTCTTTGGACGTCGGCGGAGAATGGATGGCATTCGAACTTTACGCTGGTTCTGAGAGGTTCGGCGGTTCATGTTTATCGCTCTCATCCCTCGGATAATAAGTTTGTCTTTGCTGATAAAAAAGGCATCACAATGCGTAGTGCTTGTGTTGTGAGTGGAAGTCTCTTTTGGTTACGAATATTCAAATGTACGTAGTGTCAACTCCTATTTCAATCATCGAAGATAAGCAGTAAAGAAACATACAACAGTCAAAGAGTTTTCAAACGACGGGGATGCGGGGAGTTCCATGGTTGATCTTCTTGGCTACGGCGAGAAAGACTCAACACCTCAAAGTCTGGTAACTCTTTTCCTGATTGCTTCAATCACCGTTTTCCTGTTTTTTCGATGGGATATGAGTGAATTGCTGGTTGCGTCTTTTCCTTCGTTCCATTCATCAACCTTCCCACTACCCCTCGTTTTTGTATGGCGGCTGTCTTGTATGTTGATTGGCGCAAGTGCTGTTGTCTACATGTACCGAATGGAGACGGGGAGGATGATTGTTATCGACCATCAGACGCGCAGTGAACGGTTGACACATCCAGTGAAATCCGAAAAGTTCGTAACATTCAGCAGTTGGACGCTCCTCTCGAATTTCGCCTACTTTGGTCTTGCTTCGGCCGCTACATTCCTCGTATTCGTAGAGCGAAATGTGCCGCAGTGGTTGGAGACGTTGCAAGTCGCAGTGTTTGCAACTGCTCTTGGTGCAGCCTTCCTCACTTCGACCATTGTACGTTTTGTCATCCTACCCGGCGAAGTACGTCAACGCAGGAACCATGATCATCAATTTCTCTTCCATAACCAGATTATGCATAATTTTGCTGCAGTCTTTCTTACCATCGAAATCCTACTGGCGCAGCCTCATTTGCAACCAGAATTCGCTCTGTTTGGATTGTTCCTCGGCTTAATCTATGCAGCTTTTGCATATCCATTTGCCTATTTTTGGAGGGGATACTACGTCTACGGTTTCATTGACCCGAGGTTGAGGTTTGCTCCATTCTTGCAATCGGGATTAGCAAGCGCGATTTCCATTTTCTACCTTGGGTTGTGGCTTGGGAGTGAACTCGTATCGTATAATTTAGCCATCGGGAGCCTTGTTCTTCTTCTCTGGGTTTCTCGTATCGTCCAATTGAAGTCCGGTCTTGCCACAGAAGATGAACTTTTGACTGAGGTGTAATCTCTCTTAGGGTTATGCGAAGTAAAAATACACCGGGACGATGGAAAATACTGCAATGTAGATGAGTGCTTTTAGTGGCCGAACCCACCAACGGTTTTCTTCCGTATCCATAAACTCCCCAACTGCATCAGCGACGGTTCCAAGCGGCAGCAGTGATTCAACGGGCATAAACTGGTTTTGGTACCGGGTTAAATGAAACTTGTTCCGTTTTTCATGAAAGAATTTCATCTTTCATCTCTTGCCTGCTTTCTTCGAATCTATGCCGTGCACTTCATGACACGCTCCCTGAGTGATTCGATTCTTCCAAAGTATCTCTTACTTGTGAGGGAATTCATGCCAAAACTTGTCCCATTTTGAAGGCATCATGACGTAATCATAGTCAAATCCACTGGCTGCGCCGTGCGAATCGAAGCAAAAAATACTGTGTGATGCAATCTTTTGACCCGGACTTTTGCAGAGTGCGAAGTAGGTCCAACACAATGTTCCTGAGTTGTTCCAGATTTGGTTTGGTTCACCAAATTCCTCTCGAACCTCCTCTTGTGTAGAACCATAATGATCGTATATTTCACGCGGAGTGTAGGTCTTACTCCTTCTTCGGTGCACCGTAGAGATGAGATCCGGAATGTAAGGTAGCTTCGGGTTGAGCATATTTGCAATTGATGGTACTTTTTCCCATCCGTTCCCGTGGAAAAGTACCCTCCAGGCTCCGTTTTCTTTTTGACAACATGCGATGACATCGTGTTCTGAAAACCCACTGGTCGCAATACGAACGGGTTCGTCTGGACGGTGGAATGAAGCACACGTTACTTCAAGCCAATAGATACCTTCACTCGAGAGGACATCGTGAAGCATCCATGCCCCATCAACATCTGGAAATAATCCCTTACACATCTTTTCAAAATGAGGTTTGAACTCAACGATTCCCAGCCTACCGTCGTATTGAGACACATGCTGCGCTGCAGTTGTTGAATTATCAATTCATCGTACTTCAAACGCTTTCCGTTCAAATAACAATCTCGCAGAAACCTCGTTTTGAGGGGGGGTTCAGCACTCAAGATAATATACCACTGGTTGAAGCACGAGTCGTGGCACAAGGTACAGTAAAGTGGTTTAACCAAACAAAAGGATACGGATTCATTGAACGAGAAGGCGGAGACGACCTTTTCGTACACATCTCCGAAGTAGAAGGAGAAATTCAAGACGGGGACACCGTCAACTTCGAAGTCGGCGAAGGTCCAAAAGGACCGAACGCTGTCAGCGTTAGTAAAGTCGAATGAACATAACAAGTATTGAGGGCCTCAAGCCCTCATCTCGGTTTATGTCCGATGAACTCTTGGTTGTTCTTACAACCCTCCCTGGAGAGTGGGAAGAATACCGCGTAGGCTCTTTCGCACAACACCTCTTAGAGTCCGGTGCAGCTTGCGTCGAATATTCCTCTATTCAATCGATCTACAAATGGGAGGGGGAAATCATCTCTTCTAAAGAGTGGAAACTGGAAATTAAATTAGCACCTCTTTCAAAGAATCTCTTGCTGAGAACTTTGAACGAATGCCATCCATACGACGTCCCCCAACTGGTTTGTTTGTCCGCAGAAACTTCAGAACTCTATTCATCTTGGGCTTCACACCAATCTGCATCACAAACGAAGAACTGAGATTCTCTGTTCGGTAGCAAAATATCTACTGGGTTGGAGTGGAAACACACCTTGGAGTGGTGTAGTTTTTACATTCAAAAACCGGCCTTTATAGTCTATGGCTAAAACATGCTATTAACAGACAACTGAGTCACTTTTTAGCAATGGGTGTACCCTCCTGAAAACGACATCTCGCATCGAGATTTGAGGGAGAACATTATACACTTCCTCGGAAGGCAATTAAATTCCAGCGCGTGAAAGAAACGAGGGGGATGAGTCATGGTCATAGAACACGGTAATAAATCGAGCCAAAACGACGGATTTGAATTGGATCTTTCACAAGAACATATTGAGCCAATGCTCCAAGAGAATTTGGACCGTTTCGTTTTGTTCCCAATACAACAGGCAGAAATTTGGGAAATGTACAAGTTGCATGCCGCATCGTTCTGGACCGCTGAAGAAATTGATTTGGCTGAGGACGCTAAAGACTGGAAAACTCTAAGCGACAATGAGCGACATTTCCTCAAGCACGTTCTCGCTTTCTTTGCTGCCAGCGACGGTATTGTTAACGAGAACTTGGTTACCAACTTTGCAGACGAAGTACAATGGGCTGAGGCTCGTTGTTTCTACGGCTTCCAAATTATGATGGAGAATATCCACGCTGAAACGTATTCCCTGCTTATTGACACCTACATTACTGATGCCAATGAAAAGGATCACTTGTTTAACGCATTGGAGACCGTTCCATCTGTAAAGAAGAAGGGGAACTGGGCATTGCGATGGCTTTCTCGTAAGAAAGGCTCCTTTGCACAACGCTTGGTTGCCTTTGCTGCAGTGGAAGGCATTTTCTTTTCAGGTTCGTTCTGTGCTATTTTCTGGCTCAAAAAGCGTGGCCTTATGCCTGGCCTCACCTTCTCGAATGAACTTATTTCAAGAGACGAAGGCCTTCATTGCGACTTTGCTTGCCTCCTTCACAATAAGTTGAACCGTGGTGCTGGTGAAAACATGATTCACCGAATCATTTCAGAAGCAGTCGATATTGAGATTGAATTCGTCACATCAGCTCTTCCAGTCTCCTTGATTGGAATGAATGCAGAACTTATGCAAGAATACATTCGTTTCGTTGCAGACCGTTTGATGGTATCTCTTGGGGCCAGTAAGTTGTACAACGCAACCAATCCGTTCCCTTGGATGGAGATGATTTCGATGCAAGGCAAGACCAATTTCTTTGAAAAGAGAGTTGGCGAATATCAGAAAGCCGGTGTCAAAGACGGTGGGAATCTCGGAAGCGTCCAACAGCGTTTCTCAGTGGACGAAGATTTTTGAACCGTATTCAATGAAAGGGACTTACTGCGAATTCACGAACAACACATGGAGGAAGGAAAATGACAATGCAAGTTGTAAACAGAAAAGGAGAACGAGAAGATGTACGGTTCGATGCCATACATGATAAATTGAAGACATTGACCTATGGTCTGGATCCTAACTGGATTGACCCTGGGCACGTTACTAAGTTGACAATTGAAGGATTATACGATGGAGTCACCACACGCGAACTCGATCAACTCGCTGCTGAGACCGCTGCCTCCCTTGCTTCTCAACATCCTGATTACAGCCGACTCGCTGCTCGCATCTGTGTTGACGACCTCCATCGCTCAACCAAATCGACCTTCACCGATGTCATTACCGATCTACGCGAATACATTGACCCTGAATCGGGTAAGCACGCACCTCTCATCTCAGAGGAAGTGTTTGCCATCATTATGGAAAACGCTGAAGTTCTCAACAATCACATCGATTACAAGCGCGACCACAACTACGATTACTTCGGTTTCAAAACATTGGAACGCTCATACCTTTTGAGATTGAACGGAGAAATCGCTGAACGTCCACAACACATGCTCTTGAGAGTTGCAGTTGGTATTCATCATCACAACATCAGCAAAGCTTTAGAGACATACGATTTAATGAGTCAAGGATACTTTACTCACGCTACTCCAACGCTTTTCAATTCAGGAACACCTACTCCTCAGATGTCTTCCTGTTTCTTGCTCACCATGCAAGACGACTCCCTCGACGGAATTTATGATACACTCAAACAATGTGCTCTTATCTCAAAGTCTGCAGGTGGAATCGGACTCTCGATCCACCACATTCGCTCCAAGGGTTCGTACATCAAAGGAACCAACGGACAGAGCAACGGTATTGTTCCTATGCTTCGTGTGTTCAACGATACAGCACGCTATGTAGACCAAGGCGGTGGCAAGCGCAAAGGTTCAATTGCGATTTACCTCGAACCATGGCACCCAGACATCCTTGCCTTCCTCGATTTGAGAAAGAACCACGGCAAGGAAGAACTCCGAGCTCGTGATTTGTTCTATGCACTTTGGACTCCTGACTTGTTCATGGAACGTGTTGAGCAAAATGCTGATTGGTCGTTCTTTTGCCCGAATGAATGCCCAGGTCTTCAAGATTCATATGGAGCAGAATTCAAAGAGCTCTTTGAATCCTATGAAGCCCAAGGATTGGCTCGTGAAACTCTCCCTGCACGTGTTGTTTGGGATAAGCTGGTCGAATCACAAATTGAAACTGGAACACCTTACATGTTGTACAAGGATGCAGCAAATGAAAAGTCGAATCAAAAGAACCTCGGAACAATTCGTTCCTCGAACCTTTGCACTGAGATTATGGAATACACTGCCAAGGATGAAGTTGCAGTGTGCAACCTTGCATCCATCGCTCTCAACAAGTACGTCGATGTTGACAACCAATCGTTCAACCACCAACTTTTGTACGACGTGACATACCACGCTACTGGGAACTTGAACCGGGTAATTGATGTCAACTTCTATCCAGTCGAAGAAGCTCGAAACTCCAACATGCGCCACCGACCAATCGGTCTTGGCGTACAGGGTCTTGCAGATACGTTTGCTCTACTCAAGTTGCCTTTCGAAAGCCCTGAAGCACGAAAGCTGAACAAAGAAATCTTTGAAACGATTTACTTTGCTGCTTGTACCGCTTCCAAAGATGCAGCGATTGCTGAAGGTCCTTACTCGACTTTCGAAGGCTCTCCTGCAAGCCGAGGCGAACTCCAATTCGACCTTTGGGGAATGAACGATCACAGCGGCCGCTGGGACTGGACTTCTTTGAAGGCAGAAATTGTCGAGAATGGAATGCGTAACTCTCTATTGGTTGCGCCAATGCCTACAGCCTCAACTTCTCAGATTTTGGGTAACAACGAATGTTTCGAAGCCTTCACTTCGAACCTCTATGTCCGAAGAACACTTTCCGGTGAATTCATCGTTCTCAACAAGCACCTGGTTCGTGACCTCATTGAACTCGGTGTTTGGGGAATTGAAATGAAAGATGAAATTCTTCGTCACAAGGGTTCGATTCAAAACATCTCTGGAATCCCAGATTCTGTCAAAGAGTTGTACAAAACCACATGGGAAATCAAGCAACGCCATGTCCTGGACATGTCAGCTGACCGTGGAGCATACGTCGATCAAAGCCAATCGTTGAACATTCACATGGTGGATGCAAACCCGGCAAAGGTCACCTCCATGCACTTTTACGGCTGGAAGCAAGGCCTGAAGACTGGAATGTACTATCTCCGGACCAAGGCTGCAGCAGATGCAATTCAATTCACTGTTGAAGCCAAGAAATCTGAGGACCAAACTGTTGGTGGACTCGCTGAGCGTGCTGAAGACATCTCGAGTCTTGAAGCAATTGCGTGTTCACTCGACACTCCTGATGACTGCTTAAGTTGCGGTTCATGATCGATTGGCTGAACTTTATACAGTCTCGAACAAGTTAGAACTTACTCGGGGGTTTCAAGCCCTACGGGTAAGGCCCTGAGTGCGTTGCTTAGTCTCACGCTTCTTTTCCTTGCTCGTAGGCACCTTACACTCAAGCAGAGTGAATGGCATGACCGAGTGTAGCAAGTACACCTTCATGGGTCATTTCTGTCATGGTTGGGTGAGCATGGATTGTACCAGCAATGTCTTCGAGTAACGCTCCCATTTCAAGTGCAAGCGTCCATTCACCGACCAATTCACTGATGTGCGTTCCAACGCCTTGAATACCGAGGATTCGATGATCATCTTCACGAGCACAGACTCGGATAAACCCGGCTGTCTTCTCAGCCTCTTGAGTGAGTGCACGGCCGTTGGCTCCGAGTGGGAACTTTCCTGTAATTACTGGATGGCCTGCTGCCTTGGCTTCTTCTGGTGAGAGTCCAACGGATACAATCTCTGGTTCTGTAAAGACGATTGCAGGAACTGCGACAGGGTCGTATGCACGCTTGTGCCCCGCAATAATTTCCGCTACCATTTCACCTTGGAACGATGCAACGTGTGCAAGCATTTCGCCAGAGTTACAGACATCGCCAATTGCATAGACTCCACGCATGTTGGTTTCACATCGGTCGTTGACCTTGACAAAACCACGTTCGTCGAGCGCAACGCCGGTCGGTGCAAGTGATGCTGAATTCGGTTTACGTCCAACAGTGACGAGAACTTTGTCGACAACGACGTTTTGCATTTTCTTCTCGTCTTTTTCGTTCTTGTCGATGAAGTTGAGTTGGCTTCTTCCGTCTTTGGTCGTTTCAACACCTTTGGCAAAAACGCCGAGGTGCGTCTTGATTTTTTGCTTCTTGATGGAAATTTCCAATGGACGTCGAAGTTCTTTGTCGAAAATTGGTAGAACGCTGTCCATCGCTTCGACGATGGTCACTTCAGAACCGAGCATTCGGAAGGTGATTCCAAGTTCAAGACCAATATATCCTCCACCAACGATGGCTACATGTTGTGGTAATTCTTCAAGAGACAGTGCTTCTCGGGATGAGATGACGTTTTCAGAATACGGCATGAACGGGAGTTCAATAGGGACTGAGCCATTTGCAAGTATCACGTGTTCAGCCTGAATGATCGTCGCATCTTTCCCTTCACCAACTTTGACGGTTTTGGCGTCTTGGAATTCAGCCCATCCAATGATGAGTTCTGCTCCGGCGTTCTTCAGAAGGTGTTCAACACCTTTGTTCAAACGTGTGACAATGTCTTCTTTCCAGCCAATCAAGTTGGCCATGTTGAGTTCAGCAGGGCCAGGGATTGAGATTCCCATGTGTCCGTCGTTGGATTCATGCTTGGATAGGCTGTGGAACTTGTGTGCTGCATGAATGAGGGCCTTGGATGGAATACATCCTCGAATGAGGCAGGTGCCTCCGGCTTTCTCACCTTCGACGATGATGGTTGAGAGTCCAAGTTGCCCTGCACGAATTGCTGCAACATAGCCTCCAGGGCCGGCTCCGATAACGAGAACTTGACATTTTTTTGTTTGCATAAAAAGCGCCTCACATGAAGATGGTAGCTGGGTGTTCGAGGTACGACTTGACCAGTTGGACAAGGCTTGCACCGTCATGTCCATCAACAACTCGATGATCCCAGGAGGACGAGAGGTTCATGATTCTACGAATGACAATATTTCCGTCCTTGACGACTGCACGGTCTTTTGCGTTGTGAACGCCGAGGATACCTACTTCTGGCTTGTTGATGATTGGTGTTGCTCCTAATCCACCAAGCCGTCCAAGACTTGTAATGGTGAATGTTGAGCCAGACAAGTCATCCGCAGACGCTTTCCCATCACGGGTTGCGCTGGTGACACGAGTCATTTCAGTAGCAGATTGCCAGATGTCCATTGCTTCGACGTGCTTGACGACTGGGACAAACAAGCCTCGGTCGGTTTGAGTTGCAATGCCGAGGTTGATGGCTTCATGTCGAGTAACGACGTTTGAGTCATCATCGTAAAGTGCGTTGCATTCGGGACGTTCCTCGAGTGCCTTGACAAGAGCCTGCATAATGAACGGCAGATAGGTGAGCTTTGGCGCACCCTCAGGACGGGTTGCATTGAGATGTTGTCGCAGTTCTTCGAGAGCGGTGACGTCAACTTCTTCAAAGTATGAAAAGTGAGGGATTGTTGTGTACGAAGAAATCATGCCTTCAGCAATCTTTCTTCGCAATCCAATAACTTTGATGTCTTCAGTTCCGTTCTTTTCGATGCGTGCAGAAGCGCCCATTGGACGAGCACTGCTTGCGCCGCTTGCGCCGCCTGCGATGTGAGCGTCGAGGTCGGCATGACTGATTCGGCCAGCAGGCCCAGATCCAGCAACGAAGTTGAGGTCGATGTTGGCTTGGCGTGCTCTTTGGCGTACCGCCGGACTCGCCAATGCTTTGGTTCCCGGTGCTCGTGCAACGGCTGCTGCAGGAGCAGGAGCAGGGGCAGGAGCAGGTGCAGGTGTAGGTGCAGCTTTAGGTTCTGCTTTTGGCTCTGGAGCCGGAGCAGTTTCAGCCTTAGGCTCAGGTGCAGCTTCAGCAGACGAAGCGTTTCCGTCACCATCAACTTCGAATTCGATGCAAACGACGCCGACAGGTAGAATGTCGCCGGCTTCTCCAATCACCATGGTGACTTTACCGTCAACTGGAGATGGAATTTCCACAGTTGCTTTATCGGTCATCACTGATAGAATCGGGTCGTCTTCTTTGACGCTGTCACCGACAGCGACCATCCATTCTACGACTTCGCCTTCGACGACGCCTTCTCCGATATCTGGCATTTTAAATGCAAATGTTCCCATATTTATTCCTCCTGTGTTTTCTTTATTGCTTCAGCGATACGCGCTGGACTTGGGATATAATCCCATTCTGTTGTGTGAGGGAAGGGTGTGTCCCATCCGGTCACTCGAGTAATTGGTGCTTCCAAATGATAGAAGCAGCGTTCTTGAATTGATGCGCTCATCTCAGCACCGAAACCGCTCGTCTTTGGCGCTTCGTGTACGATGACGCATCGACCAGTCTTCTTGATTGAATTCACTACAGTATCCCGGTCCCATGGGACCAAAGTTTGCAAGTCAATCAATTCGCAATCAATTCCAGAATCCTTGATCGCTTGTTCACTCACATGGACCATCGTGCCCCATGCAATCACGGTGCAAGCACTTCCCTCGCGAACGATGCGTGCTTGTTCAAGTGGAACCGTATAGTGTTCTTCTGGCACATCGCTGTCTGGATGTCCTGCCCATGTAGGGACATTGTGCGGGTCGCCGTAAAACGGGCCTCGATAGCATCGCTTTGGTTCAAAGAAAATCACTGGGTCGTTGCACTCGATGGCTGCGGTGAGCAAACCCTTGGCGTTGTATGGGT
>Ga0102855_1000411_pt1 | contig 14740 bp, 13 predicted proteins | sample Colrivmet1370B02_FD_78450 | JGI IMG/M metagenome (GOLD analysis project Ga0102855, IMG submission 78450) | Estuarine microbial communities from the Columbia River estuary - metaG 1370B-02 | ecosystem: Environmental > Aquatic > Marine > Intertidal zone > Estuary | place: USA: Columbia River...
AATACGTGCCAAGGTTTGAAAAGCCAGAATTTACATGCCAGAGTTTTTAGATGGATTTGTGCCACAGAATACGTGCCAAGGTTTGAAAAGCCAGAATTTACATGCCAGAGTTTTTATTTATGTTGCGTGCCAGAGTACATACATTGTATGTAAAATTTTGTTAGATAATACTATAGACTAAGATTTTACTTTTGTCAAACTTTTTTGTTTCTTGACTCTTTTTCTTCTAATAATTCAATTGGTGGGATGAATTTAACCCCGCCAATCTGTCTATTGTAATATTTTGGTGTAATACCATCTTCCATTCGTTCTCGAAGTACATTTTCAAATACTTGTCGCTCGACTTCAGCATAGTATAGCGAACCTTTTGATTTATGCAAAGATTCAATTATAAATCGAAACCTGTCCTTGCCACGTTCTTCTATAGCAGCATTTATGTGCGTAGAAGAACTGGTGTAAGATCGCCACTTAGAGTCTTTGTAAACTATTTTCTTATTCTTTCTACCTTTGACTGCTTTTCGTGTCTTACTTTGAAATTGTTTTTTCCCTATATATTCCTGATTGCTATCAAGGTCTATGATGCGGTAAATGAATCCGAACCATTCTTCTGGATCAAACTCCGCATCATACTCCCAATGTCCCAAGTCCATAAAATTTCCTCTGTGGATCTATTTATGGACTTAAATTAGTTATACTTGGACGTAATCAGAACCAGTAGAAAATGATGTAAATCCATTTTCTTTTATAACCTGTAGAGTATGTCCAACTCTGCCGACTAATTCATCACGGTGACTGATCAAAAATACATTCTTGTTATTTGATCGTCCCATATCTTTCAATATCCGCATGGCCGCCTCGACCCCATTAGTATCTAATCCACTATCCACTAATTCATCAACTGCCAAGAAGTTTATAGGTGCATTCATACTCTCAAACACATCTCGGAATGACCAACTCAATCCCAAAATAAGACGATTACGTTCACCTCGACTTAAATTATCAAAATCTAGACCTCGTCCTAGTTCCATGATCTCCACAGAAAGGTCAGATTGGAACGTTACTTCATGTGGTAATCCAAGTAGTTCTAGGTAATGCGCCAATCTAGAATTTAAGTATCCTAAATTTTGCTCGATGATACGTTTACGAATGAATGAATCTTTGTTCGTCAATAACTTTAACAGGAAATCTTGGTGGTTCAACAGACTCGTCAAATCATTCATACGATCCCATGACATTTCCTGAATCCCTTCAGTTCTCAGGGTTTCTATTTGTTCTGTGTATGGATCTGATTCCTGTGTCTTTACTTCTATTTGCATTTCGACTTTGGCAATTTTATTTTTGTGATCGTGTGCCTCCGCGATTTTGTTATAGAATGTACTTGGCTTACTATCTGCTATGACCGTACTACTCACCGAATCAACGAGAATAGCAATAGCTTCCTCTAATTCTGTGATTGTGGTAACCAAGTTATTGATCGCAGATTCTTTCGTGTCTAATAATTCTTTGTGCTTGCCTTCTTTTAATGATTGCCCACATGTGTGACATTCGTTATTCTGTAAACTAACAAGTTCTTCGTAGTAGCGAACCAATCGTGATTCCTCAGTAGTTTTGGTAGTTTCTAACTGTTTAATATCTTTGTTGAATTGTCTGATACTAGAATCTGCTGCATTATATGCAACTACTGCATCATGAGATTTCAATTCGTCATCTATGTCAAGTTCCTGTAATACGGAAAGAGATTGTTGCAATTCAGTAATTGAACTTTCTTTGTTCTTTTTCCACACTTGTTGTTTAGTTTCCATAGAAGTGACACTGTTGGTAATAGCAGTATTGGCATCTTCTATGCCTTTATTTTTGTATTCTTCTTCCTTGATGCCTTCCTTTGTTGATTTTATCAATTCCTTTAATACCGTAGCTTTGTCGGATAACATGGTCATCCCCAATAACTGTTCAATTAAATTTCGCTGATCCGCAGCATTCATACTCAGAAATGGTTCAGTGTAGGTATTCAAAGCCACAGTGTGCTTAAACATGACATGCCCCATTCCAAGAATTTTATTGATTTCTTCTTGAGTTAGTTTCCCTTCACCTTGACCATCATCGGTGGCATCATCGTCGTTGCGTTGATCATTAACAATGAATTTGAATACATTGGGCTTTCGTCCACGCTCGATTCTATAATCAACACCATCCTTTTCAAACTCCACAGTGACCATCATGCCTTTATTATTTGTCTTATTGATCAAATGGTCACGCTTGATGTTGCTTATGGCATCCCCATATAATCCATAACTTAGTGAATTTAAGATGGTAGTCTTTCCAGTACCATTGCGTGAACCATCACCGCCGAGGTCTAAGTTGTTACCAAGAACCAATGTCAATCCAGCATCTGTAAAATTGACTGCCTGTGTTACTTGTCCCACTGACATAAAATTCTTTAACGTTATATTTTTCAGAGTTATCATAGTTGTGAGTAAATTTCCATTAGTTTGTTACTGTTAATTGAATTACTATCTACTGACTTGAGTTGAGAGTATACGATTTGGTCTACGTTTTGTATTTCTGATTCTGGTGTTTCGCCCCACTCCGTAGAGTGATCTTCTTTCTTCGAAGGCAATAATGCTATTTCACGAAGATTGTATTGTTGAGAATATGTTTCCTTGATGAATACCGCCTCCTCATATGAAACCCCAACATCGAGTGTGACTCGACAATATGTGTTACTATTCAAGAAACTCTCACCATCATCAATTAATTTACTGAGCGCCACCGTTCTATATCTAGGACCATCTTCCCAATTACGATATTCAGGAACTCCACCCCATTCTAATATCATCATCCCACGATCATCATCCCACGCATCTGCATAATTGTGTGGAAATGGATTACCAATGTAATGAATTTTCCCTCGATTTTGTCTCTTGTGAAAGTGTCCGCTGAATACATAATCTGGAGTGGTGAAATGTTCACCCTGCAATCTGCCATTATCTGGCATAGTAACCATGGCATTCATCTTAAAATGTGGTAACTCAAAATGACCAAAAATGTATTTGGATGTGATTTGTTTCATGGACTCCCACTCGTCTTCAACTAGCCATGGGATGAATGCCACATTACCTTGTTCGATACGCTCATTCCCGATTATATGTACATTGTCATGTAGATCGGCATATGGCATGCTGTTCAAATCTCGCTTTTCTCGATAATACAGATCGTGGTTACCCATAATCAAATAAACATTCTCAAATGCTTCAGACAGTAGAGCAATACACATGACAGAATAGTTAAGAGTGCTTACGTTGATTGTGCTTCGTGAATTACTCCAATCCCCAGTGAAAATACAAGTTTCACAACCCGATTCCTTTGCCTGTTTGATGAACCATTTAACAAACCTCACACAGTCTTCGTTGTGAAGTTTGCTATTGTTTTTTAAACCGAAATGTATGTCCGTGAAAACTGCTGCTTTCTTGAAAAGATTATTCAAAATATTTGTTCCTATTAATCAGGTGTGTTGTTTGAATCGTGCGATTCCCGTGCGAAGTGATTTGCCATATCATGCTCCACTTGTCTAGTAAAACTAGGCATCTGACCAGTTTCCTGAAGCAGATCATCTCGGATTCCTTGGTTTCTCTTTTCCATATTAAATACCCTAGTAAATGAATTTGACATTGTTGCAGTGTAATATGCGAATGGATTATCCCCCTTCGCCTCATTGAACTGAAGTCCGATTTGACTCAGTTGTACCAATGCTTGACTACGCATTTCATCTACGTAAGTGTATCCTCTCCAATTGGCTTTCATACTATATCGTTTACTTAGTGTGATCATCATGCCACCAAGTCGTTCTGTGATTCTTCCATGGTTAGTAGAGAATTTTCCAGTAACCAAATCTCCCTTCCAATGTGACCTAACGACTTCACGCCAAACCGCACCATCGGATAGCGTAACGTGCTTGAATGGTGGGAAGTTACATTTTGCGTGTCTATCGGCAACACTTTTTAATGTTTTCTTTCGTCCGTGTTCTACTGGGACATGATCAAAAGACATTACCCTGATCACTAGATCAGAAACTGGTATTAACTCCCCACTGAATTTAAAGTCAACTGGTCGTGGCTTGTCCCGTGCTTTTGCATTTTCATCAGCCGTCCACTCAGCCATTGCTACTTCAAATCTTTGTGTAGCTATTCTATTTGCTCGTTTCTGTTTTGCATCCACGATGGATGGAGAATGAATCATTGTGGTGTTGTCTTCTGGTGATACTATATCGTCTAAATCTGTTAATGAATCCACAATCCCATCGAAATGGAAGAATTTTTCATCTTCAATAAATGAAAAACTTATTTTACTTTTATGTATTTCCTTTAAGAGTTCTCTGTTGTTTAAATAGTTAACTTTTTTGGTCATGAAAAACTTACCTCGTATAATATATGTTATCACATACATGTTGCTTGTCAATTTATCGCTCGATTAAGTATAGACATTCATACAAGCATAAATACATTTAATAGGAGTATTTTACATGAGACTGGCACAACTTACCGAGAGTAACACCGCGACTAATATCGCAGTTTTTTATGGTGGAAGATTTCAACCAATGCATTTAGGGCATAAGGAATTATATAACTCCCTGACTAACAAATTTGGTTCATCTAATGTATTTATCGCCACCACATTTGGGGAAAAGCAACAAAGACTTCATGCTACAGAGGATTATTCTACTGATCCATTCACATTCGAAGAAAAGAAACGCATAATCAGTGGTATGTTTGGCATATCACAACAACATATTGTAGACACCCAACCGTACAAGCCAGATGTGACAAAAGTTAACAGAGACCCAGAAACGACCGTGGTTGTATTGGCATTTTCTGAGAAAGATGCCGGTAGATTGAAGCCAAGTGACACCATGGTAGAATTGCCTATAGATATGAAAAATCTTCGCCCTGTGAGTTCTGGCATTGTGTACTTTACATCATTGCCTATATATAAAGATGGAATGAGTGCTAGTGATTTTAGGGCAGTAATGTCTGGTGAAGATAGTATTGAAGAAAAGAAGAAAGCATTCGTTGAATTTTTTGGAAAAATGAATGACTCATTATTTGATTTCATATTCAAGAGAATGACAGATGAGTGATCTGAGAGCCAAACTAGTAGTTAAAGGTGCCTACTCACAAGCCCTTCAAGGTCCTGGTGCAATACTGAGGGAGTTTGGTGGTGACAATGGCAAGGGAATTATATTCCCATTCACCCCTGCCATCATGTCTGCTACACAAATTGAATATAGTAAGTATGATTTGGCTCATACCAATTATCAACCACATGCTTTCGGAAAATCTCAGGCACAGACATTGTCAGTGACGGGCGAATTTTTCCAACAAACACAGGCTGATGCAAAATACTTATTGGGCGTTATGCACTTTCTCAAAGTGGTTACCAAAATGAATTTTGGCGAAACTGATGAGGAACGAGGAACACCACCACCAGTATTGCTTTTCAGTGCGTATGGGGAACATATGTACCATAAAGTACCAGTATTGGTTGCAGGTGTGACATATTACCTAAACAATGATATTGATTATATGGAAATAATAACAGATGATGACACACCTGCGAAAGTACCAACATCAATATCAATTACGATAGAACTTTTGACACAATACAACCCAACGACTGTAGCAAAAGAGTTTAGTTTGGATGAATTTGCAAAAGGAAATCTGTATTCTAAAGGATTTATTTAATGGCAAAATACAATAATACAAGCATGTACCGTAATACTCCGATGAATGCAAAATATCTTGGAAATTATGTACCTCCAATAACACTCACCAATGACACCAAGACAATCACGGTTGAATCGAAGTACAAGCATCGCCCAGATTTGTTGGCATTTGATCTGTATGGAGATGCTAGCGTTTGGTGGATTTTCACACTATTTAATAGGGACAATATTGTTAATCCTATGTATGATCTTGAGCCCGAAATGAAATTAATAGTACCAATCACATTATCATCTATAGGATTATAACAAATGGCAATTGACGACTCAACAGTATATGAACCCAATGAATTGGATATGTTTGATATGGTCAATTACAACATTGAATTATATATAGTTGCAGAGACTATATATCAAGAAAATGGTGGTAAGTTGTCTACATTTTCATCAGGTGAATATGCAAGTATTATTCAAAGTGACGAACATAGTGTATTGATAGCAGATAACACAAAAATGGCTAGGATTCACATTGGTAATATATCAATGCGAACAATAACATCCTTTTCTAATGTGCGACATAGTAATGCTAATACAAATATTGATTTCACATTGACCGAACCAAATGGTGGACAATTTGTAGAATTGTTAGCCACTGCTAGACAACATCTAAAAAGTTATTCATCATCACCACATGGCATTTTGAAACTATCATTCATTGGAAGAACGCACGAGGGTAAATCAGAACGTTTCCCGACAGAATGGTATATTCCAATAGCGATTTCTGGAATCACTGGGTCGTTTAATGGTGGTATGTCATCGTATCATGTAACTTGTGTCGGCACCCAAAATTTGGCAGAAACACAGACCACCCGCCGTTTAAATAATGGAGTTACTATTACTGCAAGCACACTTGGTGAAATGGTTGACAAATTCACCAAGGCAGTGAATGAGTCTTCGGCAAGAACCGCCGCCCAAGCAATGACACCGTTTCGTCCTGATGTTATATCTGTTGAGTTTGGTAAGGGTTGTGAAAATTGGAAAAACTGGGAATTTCAAATTAAAAATTCATCAGAAGGTATAGTAGTAGAAGACTCAGGTTCTGCCCGTGAATTTGTGGCTACTAGTGGTTCTAACATAGATGATGTCATCGTGAGTATGCTAGAATGTACAGAAAATTTTAAACGAATACCAACTGGTGATGGGAGTACATTTTTGTTATCTAGTTCCAATGCTAGAACAGCCGAAGATGGATCTCATGCTAAAATTAAATTGACTGTTAAGGTTCTTTCTAGTTGGAAATATGACAAATGGGATCCTGTCAATAACAAGTATTCAAAAAAAATCAAATACAAGATTGTTCCATATCGTTTACCGACATCATTATTAAATAATGACGAATTGATAGCGAATAAAACAGAAACCAAGAAAAAGAGAAGATGGCAAACATTGACGGAATCTGGACTTCTACGAAAGCAATATCAGTATTATTTCTCAGGACTCAATTCTGACATATTGGATTTTTCCTTTACTACGAATAATATGCTATTTTTATATTCTCCTCCACCTGAATCCAATGTATCTCCAGGGCAACAAACCGATGCACCTGCATTATCACAAATGGCCAGTGGAGTTGAACCAAATTATGTAATGAAATCTTCTGCACCATCACCAACCACTACCAAAGTTGCCACATCTAGTTATATTGTTTCTGGTAGCAATGCGGATGCGGAGATAAGTTCTGCCACGGCAAGTAATACTGCCCGACTAGATGAAAATTCACTTATACCTGATTATTATTATGGAAATGCAATTAATCCGATTAAAACTGCCGTAAAAAATACTGCCAGACGCAAAGAACAAAATAAATTAATAGCCGAAGACGACAGAGTGTATGATCAATCAGAAATTTCCAAAAGTGCATTTATAACACCACAGTGGCGCAATATTTACGATATGCCAAAGGACAATACATATCAAAATGATGTTAGTTTTGGCGACAGCTTGCAATTTGGTGCATGGAAACAGAACCTTGCAGCAACAGGATTCGCAAGCATAACAATTACTATACGTGGAGATGTTTTTTGGCTTGGTCCACCAACAACTCTAGCGGATGAAGATGGTAGTATATCAACTACCCCATATCCAGTGTGGGAGAGGGGAGATTATTTATTTTATCTGAAAGTAAATATCCCATCCCCAGAAAACGAGAATGGGAGAAAGAAACCACATGACGATTACATGTTATCTGGAGTCTACAAAGTTACCGAGGTAAATAGTAAATTCGACAATGGATTATTCACTCAAGTTATTACTGCATATCAGGATTTGAGTGCATTGTCACCAAATTAATAACCCGCTAATCAATGAGGTAAAATTACAGCATGGCACTAGATAAAAAATATAATAGAAATGAACGCTTACAGCAGTTAAGTGATAGATCAAACGGCATTACTATACCTAGTGGGATATATCGTGGGGTGGTGATTGACAGTAATGATACCAAATTCATGGGTAGAGTTAAAGTTCACGTTGCCCAATTTTTTGGATCACTTCCAATCGGTGGTACTGTGGAGACAGATGGAAACATGAATCCGACAGAATTTGTTGGTGCAGTGTGGTGTCGCGTTTTATTGCCATATGGTGGAATAACACCAATCGTAGATGGAGCACAGACTAGTTATGGCATTTCATCCCCACCACCATTACCAGGATCTGAGGTAGTAGTGGCATTTGGTAATGATGGTCCAACAGGATTAATTTTGGGAATCATAGCACCTGAATCTAGGAACTCCACGGTAACTGGTCCAAATGCTAGATTGATTGGTGGTGTCAACAAGCCATCGATTGAAATCCCTAGAAATTCAAACCCAGAAGATGGTGACCCACCTGAACATAAAATACAATCGATGGGATTAAAGACACAGGGACTAGATAAGGACAAATTACGAGGTCCTAGTCACAGTAGTGCTCGTAGAGAAGAATCTAGTAGAGTGTTTGGTATGAGTACACCATCTGGACATTCGTTTGTCATGGATGATGGGGAGACTGACGGCAACGGAAATGTCACCCTGAGTAATTTGGTACGAATCCGCACAGCAGCGGGCGCCCAAATATTGATGGATGATATGAATGGATTTACTTATATTATCAGCAAAGATGGAAAGAGTTGGATAGAAATGAATGCCAATGGTGATCTAGATGTACACAGTGACACTAGCATCAGTATGCACACTGATGGAGATTTTAATGTTCATGCGGGCGGTAATATTAATATGCAATCTGATAAAGATTTCAACATGAAAGCGGTGGGAAGTGGCGGTATAAAAATGGAAACCGCAGCCGGTCCATTTAATCTAAAAGCTGCATTGGACATCAACTTGACTACTGGTGCGAATGGTAACGTATTAGTTGCAGGTGCGTGGACAGAAACAGCAGCACTTATCCATATGAATGGACCACCAGCAGCAGAGGCATCTCCACCTTCCCCAGTTAGCCATAGCAGTAACACGAATGTTACAAGTAGCATTTCTGCTAGAGTGCCAGAACACGAACCGTGGAAAGGACATGCCGCATACGAGGAAGACGATGGGCAATCTCATTACAGTATACCAAATACGGAGAAATAATTATGGATGACAAATATTATGAATCCGCTCAAATAACTTCTTCTAGTTATGGAATATATAGCAAGGAGTTATATGTAGTCAAAGATGGCAGTAGGGACGTACCAAATGCAGTTGGATTGCAAAATATCAAACATCGGTTGTTATCTTCGTCTGGTGTCGATTGGAGATTAAATCCAAAATTGGTAAATATATTATGCAAGGTGAGCACAGCATTTGGTAGAAACATCACCATCATCAGTGGTTTTTCTGCACTAGAGACTAATAAAAAAATTACAGGGACAGATAGAGACCAGCATATGTTGGGAGAGGCAGTAGATATTGATGTTAGTAAATTTACACCAAAGGAAATACAACAACTTCTCATAATATCGAGTAAATATGGCATCATTGGCATCGGAATTTACACTAGTGATGGTGTTGTTGATAGAATACATGTTGATATTCGTGAAACACGCAGAGTAGTATGGGGTGATGGGTACGTATCCAACAATATACCAATAGCATATGCTGAATTTGTACACAATCACACAGAAGGGAAGATATCAAATGCTTAATGATGTTAAGGATAAAAAAAGAGTTCAGTGGGAAATTCATACAGTGACTGATCATTATGCAGTCAATTTCATGTTCAATGTTGGCATCATGTCGGCTAGCACAAAAATAATTAATGCATTGCTATCTAATTCCCGCTTTCGGATGCAATCATATACAGTCAATGGAAAGATTAAAATAGGTTATGGCGTTGGTAATACGGAAACATTTGACGGATTGACTGAGGCCGAGGCTTATACTGCGTGGTTCAGTTATATAAAAACTAAAGAGCGTGATTTCAAAGCACAAATCCCATTGATTAATATGTCTCAAACTCAATTTGATTCATTATTCAGTCTGTATGTGTTATCTGGAACATGGAGATCGGTACAGGCAGACATTGGCACATTTGATGTATTTTCAGCTGTCAAATCAGGCAAGTGGCTGTTGGTTGCGGATATGATAGCAAATGGAAACCAAGATAGAGTATCCAGAATGAGAGAGGCATCTATTTTGGTATTAGCAGATTATGGTAGTGTGTTCTCTAGGGATTGGTTGAGAAATGAAGGAATACAACATACTAGATCAATATATTCCGCAGGCATCATTGATACAAAAATAAAAAAACAAGCAGAAGCTGCATACTATAGACAGACTGGTGGATTTCTGCCAAAAATGTCTGAACGCGCCAAGCGCCAATTGAAATTAAAATACGAACAACACATTCAGCCCCATCAACATTAATCTGAAACTACGTACATAATTTTTATCATAAATACAATTATGACAACATTTATCGGATTTTCAACAATAGGCAAATTATTTGGTAACACTACATTAACTGATGTAGAACTAGCCAAGCAAGACTTATTGAATCATTTTTATACTAGGAAGGGAGAGAGGTTGGGAAAGCCATCCTTCGGTTGTATTATTCAAGATTTGGTGTTTGAGCAAATAACAGACGAACTACAATATGAAGTAAAAGATGAAGTCAGAAGAATTGTAAAAAATGACCCTAGATGGTCTTTGGAAATGCTCAACGTGGAAGTAGATGATCACACGATCATTTGCAATTTAAATCTACTCTACATAAAAACAAGTACATTGGCTCAACTGTACTTAAAATTCACTTCGGAAGAAATATAATATGATACAGGTTAACATCCATGAAACGCAGGAGAATAACTAATGGCACAGTCAATACGTCAGCGCAACTTATTTGCAGCAGAAGATTTTACTGTAATTTACGATAGTTTTAAGCAGTCCAATTTCCAAGCATACGATTTTGACACAATTCGTGTAGCAATGGTTGACTATATCCGTAGCAACTATCCAGAAAATTTTAATGACTGGATACAATCTAGTGAATTTGTATCCCTAATCGAATTGATTGCATTCTTAGGTCACAATTTGGCATTCCGTGCGGATTTGGCAGGTCGTGAGAATTTTTTAAGTACGGCAGAACGCAGAGAAAGTGTGTTGAGAATTGCAGATTTCTTGGGGTACAAGCCATCTAGATCATTGCCATCCCGTGGTCTGTTAAAAATACAAACTATTAAAACTTCTCAGAACATTTATGACGTGGATGGTAAATCTCTAAAGGGAAGAACGATAAAATTCTTTGATGAGCAGAACGAGAGTAGTTATTCCAACTTTATTCTTGTATTAAATGAAGTATTGAACAGTGATAACCGATTTGGTCACCCGAACAATTCCACGAGTATCGGTGGTATAAAGACAGACATATATGCTAGTAACAGTGTCAGCAGACAATCAGTGACATATCCGTTCTCAGCAAAAATAAATGGAACACCTAACACATTTGAGATCCATAGTGCAGATGTGACAAATTCAAATACATTAGTAGAAGCAACACCAGATCCATTAGCATCTTTTAATCTAGTGTACAGAAATGATAATCACGGATTGGGAAGTAATGATACTGGATTTTTTGTCGGATTCAAACAAGGTTCACTGCGATTTGATGATTTTGATGCAACCACAGCCATCAGTAATCTGAGTATAGATTTGGGGGCTAATGGTGTCAATAACATTGATACGTGGGTTCAGACAATCAATTCATCTGGTAACATTTTAGAAAATTGGACAAAGGCAGACAACACATTTGGTGTCAGCGCCTTGTATAACACATTACAGAATGGTAATCGTAAAATATTCAGCGTCCAAACTAGAGATGATGATGACATTTCTGTCGAATTTGGAGATGGGGTATTTTCAGAAATACCAAGAGGGATTATACGTATATGGTATCGTTCAGGTGAGAATCAATCTTATACATTGAATCCAGATGACATTGGAACGGTAGCATTTGGCTATTCATATATCGGAAGTGACAACAATGAATACAAAGTATCATTCACTGCCAAGTTGGATCGCAGCATTAATAATGCGTCTGCAAGAGAGTCAATAAACAGTATTCGCCAAAATGCGGGCAGGGTATTTGCTGCTCAAGATAGAATGGTAACAGCAGAGGACTATAGTGTATTGCCATTGACTGTTAGTAATAATATCATCAAGGTAAAAAGTGTCAATAGAACACACAGTGGTCACAGTAGATTTGTGAATATAAACGACCCAACTGCAACATACCAAAATGCAAAATTGAATGCTAATGATGGATATATCTTCGGAGAACAGATTTTATATAAAAAATCAATATCACTCCCAACGACACTAACATCAAAGCAGATGTTCGACACCCATATCAAGGACATTATTGAACACCCTGAGATTATTAACTTGTTCTACAAAGAATATCAGCCATTAGTAATTACTGGTGGAACATTCGTTTGGCAACAAGTATCCAAAAGCCATAATAGTAGCACTGGGTATTTCACTAATGGAGGTATTGTAACTAGAATTGGCAACAGCGCCACTACTGGGATGAAAGACATTAAGGTCGGAGCGATCGTAGAATTTAGTGACACTAGCGGGAATTTGGTATGGGCTAGGGTAGCGAGCACATATGATGATGGTCTTGGTGTAGATGATGTTTCTGGATATCCTACTGGTAGAGATCCGTATGGCAAAGGTGCAGTTGTGTTGAGTAAATTGGTACCAACCAGTGCCACCGCAGTCAGAGTGTTTTATTCATTTAGTACAAAATTTCCAATAACGACACAAAATGAAATTATTGAAAACTTAAATTACAACATACCGTTTGGCTTGAGGTTTGATACATACCAATCAATATGGGTGGTGGTAAAAGAAGAAAATCTTCCGACACTGAATCCATTGAACCCTGCTCTATTTGATTTAACAAATGCAGGCAGCATTAATGCAACACACAGCGATGGTAGTTGGATAATTCGTTTTGGTTATAGTAGTCAGCAATGGACAATATATTCGCGAAGATTTAGAATTGTATTTGGTAGTGAATCTGAAATTCGATTTTTTAATCAGAATGCGAATCTACAATTTAATTCTGAAACCAATAAACCAGAGCGTGACAGTCTGCGGATTTTCAAAACAAATACTGCACCAGAATCAGCGTCGCCATTGGGTAAAGATGTGGAATTTTTCGCTTATAAGTATTACACAGAAGCAGATGGACATAGCGATAGTCATAAATTTATTGTCACGGTTGCAGATGTGGACAATGATTCGTACCCAGATAATCCAATGGCCTTCCAATTTCTAGTGGGAAATGACCTAATAGGAATAGGAGAGATCGTTGAAGATGGATTCAGCTATACTGTATATGATGAAAATGTGGCACAGAATATCAGTGGCAGGAATGATTTAATGTTTCAGTGGAAGCGAGTTGCCGACACTAAGCAACGAATAGATCCATCGATAAGTAATATCATCGATACGTTCGTACTTTCTGATAATTATGATCGCAATTTTAGAGAATGGCTAAAGAATGACAGATCAGTGACAAACAAACCTACTCCACCAACGAGTGATGCGTTGAAGACACAATTTGCACTCTTAGACAAGAAGAAAAGTATCAGTGATAGTATTATATATAGGTCAGCAAAATACAAATTACTGTTTGGAGAAACGGCAGACTATGGAGTACAGGCTAGATTTAAAATAGTGAAGATAGTCGGTACGACATTGAATGATGGAGAAATAAAAAGTAGGGCACTTACTGCAATTATTGAATTTTTCGATGTTAATAGTTGGGACTTCGGAGAGACATTTTATTTTACTGAATTGGCTGCATACGTACACAACAGACTTCTTGGAATAATAAGTAGTATAGTAATTGTACCAATAAATGAGAATGGTGCCTTTGGTAATTTATTCCAAGTAACCCCAGATTCTGATGAATTGTTTATACCAGACATAACACTGAGTAATATAGACATAGTAGAAAATATTAGTGGAACAAGTTTACGCGCATCAAGCCGATCATAAGGAAAATTTAATGGCAAATTTTGATTCAAACCAAAAAAAGATACAGAACAATACACAAAGTGGTGAAAGTGAGATTTTTATTGGTCATAGAAAATCGTCTGAACTATTGCCTAGTATATTCAAGACAGAAACCAATACTAGATTTCTTCAAACTACATTAGACCAACTGTTAAGTAGTGGTACAACTGAAACATTGGACACGTATTGGGGACGAATCAATGGAAATAATTATCTTCCTGGTGACTTGTACGCCCCAGAGTTGTCTGCACAGAGAATCAATCATCAGTTGGCGAACGGCTTTGTGACTGTGAGTGGTGATGAATCGGTATCGGTTAATTCATATATTGACATTTTAAATACCTTAAATCAATATGGAGTAGACATTTCAAATGTGGACACTCTAAATGAATCCATTGGCTACACGCTTACATTGCCGATTAATATAGACATGTTCATAAATTATGTGCAATATTTTTGGATA
>Ga0102855_1000415_pt1 | contig 14615 bp, 13 predicted proteins | sample Colrivmet1370B02_FD_78450 | JGI IMG/M metagenome (GOLD analysis project Ga0102855, IMG submission 78450) | Estuarine microbial communities from the Columbia River estuary - metaG 1370B-02 | ecosystem: Environmental > Aquatic > Marine > Intertidal zone > Estuary | place: USA: Columbia River...
GATGTCTTTATTTGTCCATTTTGTTTGATTAATAAACTCTGTCAAAGACTTCTCTAAAGTTTTAAAAACTTGGGTATTTGATCCTTGAATTTGACTATAATTCACCGTAACCAAACTATTTAACTCTTGAGATTTCATTACAGAGATCGAAAAGAAGCATACAAAAAGAATTCCAAGTTTATGCATTTGTCTTTTTTATAATTTCATTCATAATATCTTTAGCAACCTCTACTTTAGATTTCAATTCAAATGATTGCTCGTTCATCGCGTTATCAATAAACGTAATTTTATTTGTATCTGTTGCAAAACCAGCTCCCTCATCTTGTAAAGAGTTTAATACAATAGCATCTAGATTTTTTCTTTGTAATTTACTTTTGGCATTTTCTAATTCATTGTTCGTCTCTAAAGCAAATCCTACAAGATATTGATGCTGTTTAATAGCTCCCAAAGAAGCTAAAATGTCTTTTGTTGGTGACAACTCTATCTCTAACGCTAGAGCCGTCTTTTTTATTTTCTGAGTAGCTGTTTTTTTTGGCGTATAATCTGCAACTGCTGCAGAAAGTATTGCAATATCTACCTCGGAAAAATATTTATGGACTACTTGATACATTTCTGCTGCTGAAACTACATTGATCCTATGAACTAAAGAATGTTTTATCTGCAATTGGCTTGGACCTGAAATTAAAAAAACTTCCGCTCCTAAATCAGCAGCCACTGTTGCTATTGCAAACCCCATTTTACCAGAAGAATGATTTCCTATGAAACGAACAGGATCAATAGCTTCATAAGTAGGACCGGCTGTGAGTAAAACTTTTTTTCCTTTTAAAGGTAATTTTGAAAGAATGTCTTTTTCTATAAAGGAAACAATGTCTTCAGGTTCAGCCATTCTTCCTTCCCCTACTAAACCACTTGCTAACTCACCAGAGGTTGCAGGAATCATGGTATTACCGAATGATTGTAGTTTTTGTAAGTTCTGCTTTGTGGAGGAATGAATGTACATGTCTAAATCCATTGCAGGTGCAAAGTAAACTGGACATTTTGCTGACAAATAAGTAGCTAATAACAAATTGTCACAAGTTCCATTTGCCATTTTTGAAAGTGTATTTGCTGATGCTGGTGCAATCAACATATAATCTGCCCAAATACCCAAATCGACATGGTTGTTCCACAACTCATTATCATCCTTTGTATCATAGAAAGTGGAATGAACAGGATTTTTCGAAAGTGTAGAAAGCGTCAGAGGGGTTATAAAATCTTTAGACGCAGGAGTCATAATCACTTTGACTTCTGCGTCTAATTTTATAAATAAACGTACCAAACTAGCCGTTTTATAAGCGGCAATTCCGGCAGTAACTGCCAAAAGAACTTTTTTACCACTTAAAACAGACATTATTCTTCGTCTGGAGTTCTAAAATATACTTTATTGTTTAACCATTCTTCCACAGCAATTGCAGTTGGTTTTGGCAATCTTTCGTAAAACTTAGAAACTTCAATTTGTTCCTTGTTTTCGAAAACTTCTTCTAAGCTATCGTTGTAGGTTGCAAACTCATCTAATTTATCAACCAATTCTTTCTTTAAATCTCCGTTGATTTGAGTTGCTCTTTTAGCAATAACAGAAATAGCTTCATAAATATTTTTTGTTGGAGCCTCTACTTCGTTTTTATTATAAGTAATTGTACTCAATGATGCATTTGTGTCTTTATAATCCATAATAATTATTTATTAAATCTTCTGTGAATTTTCAAATTCTTTTTGTTTTGCAATTAAGTCTTCTGACTCTTTACTTTCAATTTTTAATGTAGCAAGCATTTTATTAGCTTCCTCCATGAATTTAGATGCTGGAAAGTTTCTTTTTAACTTATCGTATGCTTCTATTGCATCACTTATTCTAGCTGGTTTTCTTCTGTAGGTACTTTTTAGCACAAAATCATGGGCTGATTTCAGCCTATAATACAACGCTTCTTCTTTAAATTCTGACCCTAAATAGTCTGATAAAAGATTGTCAAAAGCCTGAATAGCCGCTTTGTAATTTCTTAAGTCATAACCGGCTGTTCTGTAATACGTTTTGGCAATTTCAAAATACTTCTTTTGAAGCTTGTATCTTAATTCTTTGTAATGTTTATTAGCTTCAGGTAATTTGTCAGAATCTGGGTATTCATTAATAAAACTCTGAAAAGACTCGAGCGCTTTTTCTGTATCTGTTGGATCTAAACTGAAAGGAGGTGATGCTAATTTATAACTGTAGGCAGATAAAAACGCAGCTTCTTCTTTCTTCGAACTTTTTGGATAGTTTTTCGAAAATCGATCAAAATAATAACCAGAAATACTGTAATTTTTCTCATTAAATTGAGATTGCGCTTCCATAAATTGGATTCGCTCCATTTGGGGCTTCCCTCTGTATACTGGTTTAATTTTTTCAAAGAGTCTCAATGCTTTTCCAAAATTTTTACCTTCATACATTTTGGTAGCCATTTTGTATTGATCCTCTGAAGTACCTTTGTTTAATACTTTTTGGTATTCACCACATGAAAATAAGACAAGTGAGAACAACGATAAATACGCTAAATTTTTAAATTTTTGCATCAGGCAAAATTAGTGATTAAATATGGATTAATAAAACGTTTTTTCATACAGTAATTTGCATCATTTAATTTCATACAAAAAACGCAAAAAAAAGAGGAGTTGTTACTAAAGGTTTGTTAATATTATTAATAAAATCAAATGATACTTAAAGTTTTCTTTTTGAGAATAAAAGAAAGGTTAAATACTAGCTGTCTTTATAACTACTAAAGTGATATACGCTAAAAATTTGATGACTGAAAGTTTGCTACCATTTGACTGACTTTAGAACTAAGTGCTTGACTCGCTTTTACCAAAGGTAAACGAACTTCATTTCTACAGATACCTAGTTCTTGTAAAACTGATTTTATCCCTGCAGGGTTGTTCTCTTCAAAAATTGCCGCGACAATCTCCATCATTTTATAATGAACAACGTATCCCTCCTTATTATTTCCCTGCAAAGCATGATTAATCATCGTTGAGAATTGCTTTGGAAAAGCTTGGCCAATTACAGAAATCACTCCTGATCCTCCTGCTAATACAACTCCTAAAGCCAAATCATCATCACCAGAAATTACTAAAAAATCTGCTGGCTTGTCTTTTAACAATGCATAGTATTGCTGCATGTTATTTCCCGCTTCCTTAACCCCTACTATATTCTTGAAATCGTTTGCCAAACGTAAAGTAGTCTCAGGATCCATGTTTTTAGCTGTTCTACCAGGAACATTATATAGAATTACTGGTAAATCTGTCGCATTTGCAATGGCTTTAAAATGCTGATAAAATCCTTCTTGTGTAGGTTTGCTGTAATAGGGTGCAACAGAAAGTATTCCATCCAAACCTGAAAAATCTCTGGATTTTAATTCTTCTAAAACCAAGGCCGTATTGTTCCCTCCAACACCTAAAACTAGCGGCAATCGTTTGTTATTTGTTTGTATAACAACGTCTATAATCTCTTGCTTTTCTTCTTTCGTTATTGTTCCGCTTTCTCCTGTCGTACCATTGATAACTAAATAATCTGTTCCGTTTTCTATATTGTAGTTTACCAATTGTATGAGCGCAGTAAAATCTACACTTAAATCTTCTTTAAAGGGCGTAACCAAAGCAACTCCGGTACCAATAAATTTTTGCATTACTGTTCTGATTTTTTATAGAGTGTAAAACTACAATTTTAAGATGATATGATGATCGATAATATGATTTCTTCTAAAGAATAAACAACTTTATAGTTAAAGTTTAATTTTTTACTTTCTTTAAAATTTCTAGATATCTTTTTAGTTCTTTCAGAAACGACTGAATTTGAGAAGGGGCCTCCAAAATCTCTAATGAATATAATTTAGAGTTTACACCCGAAATACCAACCTTAAAGGTGGATGCAGAGAGCATGACTGCTTTCTCTAGATACAAGTGATTGCTTTCAAAAAAACCAATTAACAGATCGAAAGGCTCTTCCAAAAAAACTTTGATATTTGGCTGAACGAAATCTCCCTGCCAGTTAACATCTTTCTCCGAAAAATGCTTGTAAGAAATTGAATTGTTTTTATCAAATTTTCTAAAACTATATATTTTAGAATGACGTATGCCTAGAACAAGTTCTATTTCCTTTTTAAAGTCTATGTTAGAAGAAATCTCGTCCGTTGTTAAAATACCAACAGATTTAATAACACTTGAAGAAGTTGGAGCTACATCTGGTAAATTAACCAGCATTTTCTCAAACTTTTTTCTTAATCTAGATTCTTTTAACTTAGAAAGGTTCATTCCTCTATTTGCTTAGTGCTCTGTAAAAATAAGAATTATTTTGTTGGAATTTCCATCAATATAAATTGATTTAATTGTTCACCAAATGCTTGAAAATTATTATCCGAAACCAAGAGTAAAGATTGGTTTCCACTAGCTAGTTTTGGTCCTAATGTAATGCCTTCTATATTATCTATGATCCCCTGTGTTAATTGGTGTTTTATATCGTTAAAATCAAATACTAGTCTTTTTTTAAGTGGTACATATTCTGAAACACGCAGAGAATCTATTGCTAAAACATTGGTTGTTTTATGATCTATGGTCGCTTCAAAAATTTTCACAGTATTACCAAAGGGACCATAACCGCTTTTATAGGCTCTTTCTATGACAAGAAAATGACCTTCCTTGTATTCTAGAATTGCAGTAACTCCATTTAAATTAATACTTCCTTTAGAGGGTTTCTCTATATGCTCTAGATGGTATGCAAACTGTTTGGTTGCTTTCTTGGAATTTTTATCAAAATAGGTAATTCTAATGGGTGATGATGCTTTCTTAAATGTCGGAGCTTCACCATCAACGTTTAGTGGCGCCTCTAAAGAAACCCAAAAACCTTTCTGATTCACACTTTTTGAGGCTCCTTCAAAAACACCATTGTGTTTCATTGATGAATTATTTTTTAAACTTTTTGGAAGCTCATAAACGTGGACTAATTTTCCATTTTCATCAATTGAAAAAACAGAGGGGCTTTTATTTGAATTGATAGATCCCTCGCTAACAAAATTAATTTCTCGGGTTGCTTCATCAAAAAAAATAGCCTCCAAATCCATTGCATTTTCTGTAAAGAAAGAAGTGGTCGTATCTTTTAAAAATGAAACACTTTCAAAATTAATTGAAGTCACTTCATTGTTATTAATATCAATTTTTACTTTTAAAAAACGAGGTTTTTTTTGATCATCAACTACACAATAGTAGTACCCTTCTGCATAATCTAATCCCGAAAGCCCACCTATTAGTGTATTATTTATAACCAACGAATCCTTAACAATGTATTCGTCTAAAAACTGCAGTTCTATTTGATGGTTTTTCTTGCAAGACAAAAGGACTGAAATTATCAGTAAAAAATAAAAATTGTTTTTCATTACTATATATTAAACAACAAAGTTAGTCATTTACAAAAAACCTTCTCCTTTAGGGAAATATCACTAGAGGAGAAGGTAGTGAATACAATTTACAGGTCTTTCTTATAATTTCTTTCTATTATCCTCAGATTGTGAATCAATCAATTTATTATAAGGATCTACCCCTACTTCAGTCGGTTTTTCATCTACAATGAGGGTTAACTTATTGTTAATTTCGGTAATCTTATGCTTTTTTAAATATAGCATCTTTTCTTTCATATCACCGTCAACATCCTCTTCCGAAAAAATACCAATATCAATATAATCTGCTAGAGGAACCGATAAAATAGGCTTCTTCATTTTGGCTGTTTTGTAGGACAAGGTGTCTCCAACCTTCTCACCATAATAACGTTTTCCTTTTTCATCATTTCTATATTTAGCAACTTCAAACTCAATATCAACTTGATAAGTTCCGTTTTCCAACTCAGTTACTTTAGAATCTGTTATTCTGTTTTTATACAACGTAATGGTTTCGAACATGTCTTTAATTACATATTGTAAAGAGTCTGGAGTAGCCTCCTTTAAATGGTTTACAAACTCAATAGAAGTTGTATAAGGAGGTTCTTGAAATTTCACTTTATTGATGAATTTCTGAATTGCTCCATTCATTTTTTCTTCTCCAATATAATCACTCAAGGCATATAAAACCATAGACCCTTTTTGATAATGTATATATCCTTGACCGTCGTTGTACATTAAAGCATTTTCACGCTTTCTTTCCATTGTTCTTTGCAATAAGTATCCATCTAAAGCTTTCTTTAAAAAGGTTCTCATTTTATTTTTCCCTTGTGCCTTTTCAATCACTTTCAAAGAAACGTATTCCGACATACTTTCTGAGAGCAAAGTTGCTCCTAAAACATCTGCCCCAATTACTTGATGCGCCCACCATTGATGCGCTACTTCATGAGCAGTTACGGCAAAAGGAAAATCTACTCCACTGTCATCTGTATCGTCTACATTTGCAATAAAACCAATTCCTTCTGAAAAAGGCATTGTATTTGCAAAAGCCTGTGCAAAGCTACCTCCAGTTCTTGGAAACTCAATAATTCTTGCTTGTCTAAATTGATACGGACTAAAGTTTTTTGAATTATAGTTTAAGGATGCTTTCATCCCTTTCATCATTCTGTCTAAATTAAAAGTATGTGGTTTGTGATAGTAAATTTCTAAACTAATTCCCTCATACATTTCTTTTTTTACTTCATATCTACCAGAATTAAACGCATAAAAGTTTAGAATTTTACTATCCATTTTATAATGAAAATACCTGCGTTCTCCCTCTATCCATTCCTTTTGTAAATATCCTGGAGCAATCGCAATTTGATCTTTGGAGGTCGAAACAGTTGCCTCAAAATCAATCCAATCAGAATCTTTAGAAATATAGGTAACTCCCAAAGCTGTTGAATCTGACGGATGTGCGTTTAGATCATTTTTTTGTAAATCATATTTTTTACGTGTTTGATCATCTCTTAATTCTCCCTGTGTTGAATAGCCTAAAGATGGAAATAAAGCGGAATTATTGATGAAAGTACCGTTTTCTCTAACTGGAGATCTTCTTCTATAGGTTGTATTTTTTTTACCTTTTACAGTTACTGCTAATTCTAGAGTATCACCAGGCATAATTTTATTTTCGAAATAATAAATATCGAAATTATGGATGGTATCCTCAGAAACTAATTGATTGGGTATGCTAAACTCGAAGGTGCTTTTTAAATTATTGTGATTTAAGAAAAGACTATCTATGGGGCTTTCCGTTTTATTGACCATTTGAATTTTTGCTGATGCTTCAAAGAATCTTTCCTTTGGATAAATATCCATATGTGCATTAACTGCTGTTACTCTGGGTTGTTTGTAATCTTCAAATTTTTTATATTTCTTTTCCCATTCTACACTTCTTAATTCAAATTCTTTTGAGGAAGTTCTTTTGTCCTTTGTTCCTGTCGCTTGGTAAATTGAAAACCCTAAAGTAAAAAAAGCAATCAAAAACACTACCAAACCAAGAGCATAAGCTCCTTTTAATCTTGCTATTGCCACTGAAAACCTTTCTCTAAATGATGCAGGAATTCCTCGAACCCAAAATAATGCTGACATAACAAACAAAGCCAAACCACAAAATATCCAATACGTTTTATATACTAAAAATTGGGTTAAGACACCGTAACCATTCATATCTGAATAACTGTACCCTGGTCCTTGATTGTATTTAAAAATCGATTGTTCTATCCCTGCCAGAGATAAAAATGGCATTCCAATAGAAATAACTAATAAAGCAAACAAGCCTAGATAAGGGTTCCCTATCAACGTTTGAATAAAAATAGCCAACAAAGCCCATACTAAATAATTTAGAAAATCTAAGAAATAAAGATCCATGATATAATGTCCTATTTCAAAATTATAATATCCCTTATAAATTTGAAAAAGGATTCCTGAAACCATAATAACGGTTAATAATAGCAGTTGCATCTTTATCAGTGCAATCAGCTTAGAAAATAAAAGGGTCCAATTGGGAATAGGAGTTGCATCTACTAAGTGATTTACTTTGGCAATTTTTGCTCTATGAACCAACATACCTGCATATAAAAAGGTACAAATATTGATAGAAGCCGCAAAAACACCTCCAATATTCAACATTTTCCAGGTAACTGGCAGTGTGGGTGTTCCCAGAAGATCTCCTATTTCAGACAACCCAACAAGCATCAATACCAAACCGACTAGGACAATGCAAATAAATGCCCAACTTGTAACAATGTATTTAAAATCGATGTTTGATAATTTCCAAGTTGTTTTTAAATTTTGAATGAACGAAAAATCATACGACACCTTTGGTAAGGTAATTCTTGTAATTCCACTGAAATTTGTTTTTGTAATTCGCTCTCCTTTCGATTTTTTGAATGAAAAAGAAATCGCGTTTTGACTAAACGTAAAAAACTTATAAACCAATCCAAAGATTAAAGTGGAAACTCCTAACCACAATAAACGGTTATATACAATCATTTCTTTGATAGGAATGTGTAATTCATTTTGTTCTGAAGGGGTCCAATATTTTGTGTAATAACTAACTGCTCCAGATCCAAAAGGGTCTAATAGCGCAAATAACCATCTTTGTTCGGGCTCAGAAAGCAAACTTTCTACAACTCCTTGAACAAATAAAAGTACAATTATGGTAATAAAACCTGCTGCAATATTTCTCGAAAAAGTAACCACTGCAAAAACAATTGCTCCAAATAATATAATATTCGGAAGAATAAAAACCAAATAAGCTTTTACATAGGTAATGAGTTGAAAAGAACCTACTATATCTGTATTTGTTCCTGGAAATCGAAATCCAATGATCATCCCAAGTGCAATAGATAAAACGATGATCGACACCACTAGAATTGAACTAAAAAATTTAGCAAAAAGATAATTAGATTTTGTAAACGGATACGAATATAAAATTGTGTGCATTTCACTTTTATAATCTCTGTATATGGAAACTCCGATTATGGAAGGAAATAAAAAGAAAATAAAAACAGTCAATCCATTGAGTAAACCATTTACCCCTGAAGGAGAATTTACAATCCTAGAAGAACCTATCGTTGCGGTAACTGAATCGAAAAAACCAGCAGTAGCAGCTGATAAGAAAAATGATAAACCCAAAAAAATGGCCAAATAAATATAAAAAGCTGGTTTTTGAAACCAGTATTTTAGTTCTTGTTGAAATATTGTTAAAAACATGCTGTTGATCTGTATTTGTTGATTTGTTTAAAAGTGTACGATTAAATTCTTTCTTTGAATTTTAAATATTGAATTTTAAACAAGTTGCGGTTCATCTTGTTTTAAAGCAATAAAATACACATCATCCAATTGGGGAGCAACTGCAATAAAATCTTCTGAAGGTTTTTCAGAAGCATGAACTCTTAAATTCAATGTATTGTCTTGGTTGTAGTTTGATGATAAAATACTGTATAACTTTTCATTTTCATCTAATTGATCTCTTTCAATCGTTTTCTGCCAAATAGTTCCTTCAATTTCTTTAGTAGCCTGTATTGGAGTTGTATGTTTTAAAATCCTACCTCCGTTTAAAATGGCCATTTCATTGCACAATTCTTTTACATCTTCTACAATATGAGTCGAAAAAATAACGGTACAATTAGTACCAACTTCACGCAATACATTTAAAAAACGATGTCTTTCAGCCGGATCTAAACCTGCTGTTGGTTCATCTACGATAATTAATTTAGGATTGTTTAAAAGCAGTTGTGCAATTCCAAAACGTTGTTTCATCCCTCCTGAATATCCAGCTACATCTTTACGTCTTACATCATACAAATTCGTAATTTCTAAAACTTCTTTTATTATGGCGCTTCTTTCATTCTTATCGGAAATACCTTTTAAAGTTGCAAAATAATTTAACAAATTTTCTGCAGACATTTTAGGATATACGCCAAAAGATTGCGGTAAATACCCTAGAACTTTTCTTAGAGACATTTGATCTTCTAACACATTGATATCTCCCAACATAATGGAACCAGCATCAGGACTTTGTAAGGTAGCAATCGTTCTCATTAAGGATGATTTACCTGCTCCATTAGGACCCAACAAGCCAAACATTCCAGTGCCTATTTCGATATTTAAATTATCAATAGCTTTTACACCATTCTTGTAAGTTTTTGTTAAATCTTTGATTACTAACTTCATATTTTTATTTCTTAATGTATTACGATATACTTCTGAGATCAAATATATATATAAAAAATAGAAGTTTTATAAAAGTCGATACTCACATTTGTGTTTTTATGTTAGTGTCTGGATTCTATTATTATTACACTTATTTTTATATACTTTCTTTTCCGCTATTTTTTATCCTGTAATTTTCCGTATTCACCATTCTAAGGGTCCATGTTTTTCCTATTTTCTTCGTTGCATTTTTTTTTGATTATTATTATGAAAATCCTAAAAAATGGTTTTATTTTTACACTTTATGAAAATATAAAAGCTAATACACACACAATGGCAAAAGAATCGATACTGAATGATAAATCAATTGCATTTTTAGAAAAATACTTAAACAATGCAGCTCCCACAGGATATGAATGGAAAAGTCAGGAAATTTGGATGGAATATCTAACACCTTATGTAGATACTTTCATTACAGACACCTACGGTTCTGCCGTTGGGGTAATTAATCCTGATGCAAAATATAAAGTCGTTATTGAAGGACATGCAGATGAAATCTCTTGGTATGTGAATTACATCTCTGATAACGGTTTGATATACGTGATTAGAAATGGAGGATCCGATCATCAAATTGCCCCGAGTAAAATTGTAAACATTCATACTAAAAATGGATTTGTTAAAGGTGTTTTTGGATGGCCGGCAATTCACACCAGAAATAAGGCAAAAGAAGAAGCTCCGAAACCAGACAATATTTTTATTGATACAGGTTGTACCACGAAAGAAGAAGTTGAAAACTTAGGAGTACATGTTGGATGTGTGATCACCTATCCCGATGAGTTTCATGTTTTGAATGAAAATAAATTTGTGTGTAGGGCGCTGGATAACAGAATGGGTGGATTTATGATTGCTGAAGTGGCACGTCTACTAAAAGAAAATAAAAAAGAACTTCCTTTTGGATTGTACATTACGAATTCTGTCCAAGAAGAAATTGGGTTACGTGGGGCTGAAATGATTACCCAAACAATTCAACCCAATGTGGCTATTGTTACCGATGTAACGCACGACACAACAACCCCAATGATCGATCAAAAAAAAGAAGGTCTTTTAGAAATGGGGAAAGGCCCAGTAATAGCCTATGCACCAGCTGTTCAGCAAAAATTACGTGATTTAATTACAGAAACTGCCAAAAAAAATAAAATTCCTTTTCAACGCTCTGCACTTTCAAGAGCTACTGGTACTGATACAGATGCTTTTGCGTATAGTAATGGTGGTGTTGCTTCTGCATTAATTTCTTTACCGCTAAGATACATGCATACCACTGTTGAAATGGTGCACCGAGACGATGTAGAAAACGTCATCAAAATGATTTATGAAACACTATTAAATATCAAAGACGGGGAAACATTTTCTTATTTTAAATAAAAAATAAACATCATTCCGAAAACTGTCGCTTGTTGCTTTTTTTCTAATAGCTATGGTTCCTTTTTTTGGAATGATCTTTTTCTTTTTCTATGGACGAATTCATTGATATTTTAACTGCTGAAGGACTACCTACGGGAAACACAGCTTTAAAATCTGAAGCTCACAAAAAAGGTTGGTTTCACGCGACTGCTCATATTTGGTTTTTCACCACAGACCATCAAATTTTATTACAAAAAAGAGCGCTCACAAAAAAAGTGTTTCCAGGAATATGGGACATTTCTGTTGCAGGACATATTGGGGCTGGTGAAAAAATTTTACAAGGGGCTAAAAGAGAAATTCTTGAAGAAATTGGACTTGAACTTCAGGAAAAAGACCTTATCAAAATTGGCACAAGAATTCATCAAGTTTCTCATTCAAATGGAATTCAAGACAACGAACATCATCATGTTTTTATCGCTGAGTTAAAGACCTCCGTTGAAAAACTCACTCTGCAAAAAGAAGAAGTTGCAGATATAAAATTATGGGACTTAAAAATATTAAAAGAGACAAAAAACATTGAAAACGTTTTACTTCCAAGATTTCATGATTATTATTGTTTTGTGTACGATCAAATCGAATTGTATCTAAAATCGAATTGATTTTCTATACTACTTTTCACAACTACTGAATTTAAAGGTGTAAAAAAATACCATAATTACCCATTCAGCTAGATGCAATTTTCCTTAAAATACACTGCAAAATTTCATTTGTTTAAATATATTTGATTGTCAAAAAAAAATTACTAAAATTTAAGTACTATGTTCTCAATTATTTTTACACTTCTTATGTTAATCTTATTACAAGCTGTATTAGGTTTTGATAATTTATTATACATCTCTTTAGAATCTAAAAAAGCTCCTGTAACTGATCAAACAAGAGTTCGGAAAACAGGTATTTTAATCGCAATCGCACTCAGAATCATCCTACTTTTCGTATTGATTTCTGTAATTGATTTTTTTCAAGAACCTTTTTCTTTATTAACAGGAGAACTCGAAGGTATTGTTTCTTTTGCTTTCAACGGTCACAGTATCATTGTGCTTATTGGTGGTGGCTTCATTATCTATACCGCCATTAAAGAAATTTGGCACATGATTGCTAGCAACGATTTATCGAATCAATCAGTAATTACAAACAAAGACTCAAAATCTTCAAATGCTGTTATTGCAAGTATTGTTTTAATGAACTTAGTGTTTTCTTTCGATTCAATTTTAGCTGCAATTGGACTGACTAGCGAAATTGAAAATGCTACAGTTGCTTTTATTGTAATGACCATTGCAATTGTTGTAAGTGGTTTATTAATGTTACTCTTAGCTGATAAAGTTGCTACTTTTTTAACAAAAAACAGAATGTACGAAGTACTAGGATTGTTTATTCTTTTTATTGTTGGGATCATGCTGATTACTGAAGGAGGACATTTGGCACATTTAAAACTGTTTGGAAATGAAATTGTCCCAATGAGTCAAACAAAATTCTATTTTGTAATTGCAATTTTAGTTGTTGTTGATGTAGTTCAAGGTAAATATCAAAAGAAACTTTTAGCAGCAAAAAAGAAATAATTTTAGTTAAAAGCAGCTTCCTGATTTCTTTTTGGTAGTGTCTAAGGCGGTTAATGAGTGTCCAAAAGAGTTGTTCGTTTTGTCCCAAGTACTCATGCTTTCAAAACCATCTGTAAAAATGGTTTCTTGGGAAACGTTCGAGGGAAAATTTAGAAAATAAAGTCCTGATTTGTAATGGAATTTACACCTTGTATTCATAGCAATCCTAAGATACAAAAAATTATTCTTTTATGCATATTTTTTTGTTTCACTATCCCAACCTTTTGTTGCACGAAAAACATTTCCGCGCTAGCACTCTTGTGTGTTCATGTCCGCGCCATCGGGTGTAGCTTCGTATGTTGTGTTTCTCGTGATGCGATTTCTAAATACGAGCGTGATGATATTGTTCCATCAGTGGAAAACGCTTATAAAATTGCAAAGGTTTTAGATGTTTCTCTCGATTATTTAATGTCGGAAGATGATAATTTAGAGGTTGTGGATATTGATATGCTTAATCGTATGAAAGAGATTCAAAGACTTTCTGTTGACGATAAATCTACTATTGTTAAAATTATTGACGCTTTTATTAGAGACACTAAAACCAAAAAAGCATATTCTTAAATTTACACAATAAAAAAGCCACTCTGTTTCCAAAGTGGCTTCTGTTTTTTTAATATCCCGCTAAGTCAGGAGACTTTGCGCAGCGGATAACTTATTCATTTTTAACTAATTCCCTTATAAGGGACAACTATTCGTAGAAACATCTCCTAGGTAGCAGTGCACTCATACCCGCCACTAGAAAAATTCTAGCGGTAGCAATTACGTGACATACTAGGAACGAGCGGGGCATTCTTTATTTCTATAAGCTTCTAACATCTTTAATTCTGTTTTGACTTTCTCATTCCATTTTTGTTGATTTATTTTGTTTTTAGAATGTAAAGTTTCGGCATCATATAAGTTTTGATATTTACTCAAATCTTTTAATGATTTCTGAAACAATAATAAATAGTCATCAAGTTCTGCTTTTTCTTTTTTCAGTAATAAATACTCTTTTCGAAGCTTCCTAGCATGTACTTCAACAATATCAAAATGTAATTGTTCATGCTTTAACAGATACTCTGTTTTTAATAGTACATATGAATTATATTTTTCAAATTTAGAAAGTATCTTAAATTTAATTACATCTTCTTCAATTACATCTTCTTCAATTATATCTTCTTCAACTGTATATGATAGAAAAAGACCTGCTGATGTTGTAGCATGATAAGTGTTTATTCCATTTAAACTTCTTTTTGTAGACTTAAAGTCCTCCCAAGTAAGTTTTCTTAGCTTACTCCAAACGAGTGTCGAATCATTCTCTTTTCTATCTACAATAGAATCTTGAGAATAAGAATTGAAATTCATTATTGTTATAACAAATATAATTATTAGTTTATTCATTAGCTTTATCTAATATTGAGGTCAATTACATTAATATTATGAGGTCTGC